>Ga0209225_1003904_pt1 | contig 12100 bp, 10 predicted proteins | sample WasSprMetagenome_FD_184732 | JGI IMG/M metagenome (GOLD analysis project Ga0209225, IMG submission 184732) | Sulfidic aquatic microbial communities from Washburn Spring, Yellowstone National Park, USA - WS (SPAdes) (version 3) | ecosystem: Environmental > Aquatic > Thermal springs > Hot (42-90C)...
CGATGGTCGCGGCGGAGGCTCGTCACCGCGCGCAGCCAGGCCAGTGCAAGGTTCCCGGCGTAACTTTTGACCAAGGCCACGCGATCGCTCAGCCGCGGCGGATCGAAGCCGCGGTAATAGTCGTTGAGCAGCCGGCGACTGTAAGCGAGCGCGCGGCCAAAGCCGTAAGGATCGCTCGGGTAAGCTTTGGGGGTATCCGAGCTAGGGTGCTCGATGCCCGTCTCGAAGGCGAGCAGGATACGACCCTTCGCGCTGAGCCGGCGCCCGAGAAAGGTGTCCTCGCCCTTGCCGCCCGCGTGGTAAAGTGCGAACAGGGCGTCGGAGAAACATTCCGGCCCGAGGGCGTCCATGCGGATGGCCATCACTCCGCCGCGCAACCACGCCACTTCCTCGTATTCCCGTCCGCGGAAAACGGGGACCTGGCGATGGCCGCTCGGTGTCAAGTCCCCGGGCGGGATGCCTCTGCCGCTGCCGAAGCGTTCGACAAGCCGTGCAGCCAGCCCCGAAGGCCGTGGGACGCGATCTCCGTCGCTACCGGGAACAGTTACCTCGGCCGTCACCGCGACCACTCCGTGCTCTCCGCGCATCAGCGGCGTCAGCACTTTTTCGAGTGCGGCTGAATTGCGCAAGATCAGGTCATCGTCCAGGTAAAGAAGCCAGTCGGCCCCCGCCGCAGCGCGCCAGCCCAAATACCGCTGGTAGGCGAGGTTGGCATGGTTCGAGGGCACGTACAGGAGTCTCCAGCTCGCAGGCAGAGCCGCGTCCCGGAGCGCCCGCAGCACTTCTCCCGACCGCGGCTCTCCGTCTACCACGATGACGGTCTGCGGCTGAAGCGTCTGCCCGGCCAGATCCTCCAGCAACCGGCACAGCAGCCGGCTCCTTCGGTACGTGGGAATGCAAACGGCCAGGCGCGACGAAACCTGCCCGGACACCGGCTAACCTCCGCGATGCGCTTCCAGTACAGCCCGGTAGAAGCGCAGGTTCTCTTGAGTCAGTAAGGCAGCGTCAAACTTTTCCAGAACGCGGCGACGCGCGGCCTCGCTGCACTGCTTTCTGAGGGCGGGATCCCCGAGCAAGCGCAAAATGGCGCCTGCCAGCTGCTCCGGCTTTCTGGGGTCGGCAAGCAACCCCGAGATCCCGTCTTCGACGAGCTCCGGACCGCTGCCCAGCGAAGTCATCACTATGGCGGCGCCACAGGCCATGGCTTCCGCGCATGTCAGCCCGAAGGCTTCCGCCCGCGAAGGAAAAACAGCCACGGCTGCGCGCGAGTAATAAGCAGGCAATTCGGCGTGAGGCTTCGGACCGGTAAAGACCACGCGGGACCGTACAGACTCGGGCAAGCCGCGCAGCCATGACTCGACGGGGTTAGCACCGTTTGCGGGCGCCGGAAGCCGGCCGATGATCGTCAAGTGCGCCCTGGGCGCCTCCCTGGCCACCAAGGCAAACGCAGCCAGCAGGTCGGGCACGCCTTTGCGCCGCGTCACGCTCCCTACATAGAGGACTTCCCACGGATCGCGTTCCACCGGCGCCGGCCGGAACAACTCGGTTTCCACGCCGTTATAAATCACGCGGAACGGCGTCCCGTTCAAACCCAAAGCGCGCAGCGTAATTTCCCCGATGCTGCGGGAGACGGCAGCGAGGGCGTCGGCCATAGCCACGTTGCGCCTTTCGAAGAACCGGAGAAGCCGGCTCGCACGGCGGCCCTCGTAAAATTCATAAGCCGTGTGCGCCCCATGCATGCGGACCACCAGCGGGCGCATCGGCGCCCGCCACAGCGGGCCGCTCCAGTCGTAGCTCTCCACGATTTGGGCGCCGAAGTCCCGGGCAATCATCGCTGCGCGGCGCGACAGGAGCACCCTCTCGGCCAGCAGGGCCGGGGTGATCTCGTACCGGCCGAGCCTCAAGGTCAGCGCTCGGTACCGCGGGGGCTTCAGCCGCCAGACCTCGACGCCATCCTCGCATGCGTGTTCCGGCAAATCACCGCTCGCGCTCCAGCCGACCACGGCGACCGCATGTCCCAACCGCGCCAGCCTGCGCGCCAGTCCCTGGACGAACGTGCCCACGCCGCCATGCGGGGCCGGTGGATACTCGTTGCAGATGAAACAGATTCTCATGCGGCGAGCGCCGACTCGATCAAGTCCGCTGCCGCCTGGACCGGAGACGGAACCGGGAAGAGCCTTGGCGGCCTCGTTTGCCTCAGGCGGCCTTCCAGGGCCTCGGCAATCCGTGCGACAAGCTCGGGGGCCGAAAACGCGGGCGCCGCCGCTCCGGCCTCACGGACCTCCCGGTAGAATTCAGCGTTCCAAAAGCGCTTGTTGGACGACGAGGCCGGTTGATCCTCGGGCAGGTCGAAACAAATGTTTATCACTGGGCGGCCCAGGGCAGCAAATTCCAAAGTGACCGTCGAGGCGATGGATACGTTGACGGCGGAGTGGTACACGGTGGCCCGCCAAAGCTCGGTATCTTCCGGCAGAGCACAACACCAATCCTGCCGCTCGCTCCACTCCCAGAGTGGCTTCTGGACCCGCAACGTGCGGTAGCGCTGCCCCAAGCCCCGGAAGCGGGCGCCGTCCTCCATGGGGTTCAGCCTCAAGAGCAGTTGGGGCGAGTGCGGAATCGTCCCGTTCTCGATAGCCTCCAGCAAGGCCTCGACGATTCGCTCCTCGTTGCGCACTGCGGCGGGAGCGGCGGCAGTGTAACAGATGATGGGGCGCGCCGCATCCAAGCCAAATTTCCGACAAAATTCGTCCCGATCCATCACCGCCGAGTGGTCTGCGAGGGCCGCCAGATGGAGCGACCCGCACACCGCAATCCTTTCCTTCGGCAGATGGGGATTCGCCGCGATCAGATCGGAGGCCACTGATTGGCTCCACACTCCGATCCGGTCGGGCGTGGCGGGTACATACGGTTTCGCGTATACGTCCTTCCACGAATTGGGCAGGATCACTGTGCGCACACCCAGATTGATGGCGGTCTGGATGGCGGGCAACGTCCGGGCGCTGGCATATGACGAGGTCACCAGACAGTCAATCCGGCCCTGCTGGTAGAGTCTCTTCCACTCCCACTGCGTTCCCGCGCGCAGGGCATAGCGGTTCTCGGCCCAGTGCGCCAGGCGAGGCACCCCGGGGATCCTGGCGAGCACACGGGCGAGGGGCCGGAATCTGCCTGCGCCCCCGCCCGCCCGGCCCGGCGGGGGAAGGTAGTGACGCCACCGCTGCCTGCCGCGGGATCGCAGCCATTCTTCGTGGAGCACCTCGCTCCAGTACCGCACGCGCTGAAGCATGTTCGCCTCGCCGCCCTCAGGCATGACGATCAGCGGGATGCGCTCGAGCGACAAGAAAGCTCCTGATCCCGGGTGGGCAGCGACAATGGAGACCAGGCGCCTCTGAGCCACGCGGGCGACCAGCCCCGAGTAAAGGAACGCCCTGACTTCGGGGCCGAAGGCAATCAAGAATGCCACGTGAGGGCGGTTCATTTCGGACGTGACTCGGCCTGGTAAATGTCGTGCAGCCTCAGTAAGCCCAGGCAGCGACCAGTTCCGCGGTCCACGACAGGGAGCACGGAGATTTGCGAGGGACGGTCCTCCATCAGACGGAGGGCCTCGTGGAGCGAGGCGTCCGGGGCGATCGTGACGGGCTTTCGGGTCATGATGTCGGCCGCCCGGAGATCCCGGATGTCGTCGTGAGCCCGCAGCGCCCTCCGGAGATCGCCGTCGGTGATCAGACCGGCAAGGCGTCCGTCCGGGCCAAGCACGCACGCCGCTCCCAATGGGCGTTCGGTCATGACGATTACCACCTGCTTCAAGGGCGTTTCCGGGGCGACCCACGCAACTCTGTCGCCGGTATGCATCGCGTCGGCCACCTTCAGGCGGAGATTGCGACCGAGCTGCCCGTTGGGGTGGACGCGGGCGAACTGTTCGGGGCGGAAGCCGCGGGCCGCAGCGAGGCCGACGGCGAGCGCGTCGCCGAGGGCCATGGCGACTATTGCGCTCGCGGTCGGGAGCAAATTCCAAGGATCCGCTTCGGCCCGCACGGTGGCAGGAATGACGATGTCCATTTCGCTGGCCAGCGGGCTCGTTGGATTGCCAACGATTCCGATCATCGGGCAGGCCAGTTGCCTGAGGGTGGGGACCAGGGACAGAAGTTCGGAGGTAGTCCCGCTCTTGGAGATGAAGATCACCGCGTCACCGGGCTGGCAGACGCCGATATCGCCGTGCAAGGCCTCGACCGGGTGAAGAAAGACCGCCGGCACGCCGATGCTGGAGAAAGTGGCGGCAATCTTGGCGGCCACGTATCCCGACTTGCCCAGACCAGTAGTGATGATCTTGCCGCCGCACCCGGCCAGCAAGCGCAACGCATCGGCCAGGCGCGGCGCGGCGCTCGCGCACGCAGCATCTATTGCGCGGGCTTCGGCTGCCAGCACCGCGGCGGCGATTCGCGACGCCTGATCGGCTTCGGCGTGTGCGGCCTTCCCTGCTGAATCGCCCCCGATCATTTCGTCACGCTCTGGCATAGAGCCGGTTGTTGAGTAGGACGAGGGCGAGCCGGCGTGCGCGGGTGATCCTCTGCAAGGTCGCTCTCAACCACCGGCGAGCCGGGCTGACGATGCCACGAGATTCCACGCCGTACGCACCGGCAGTCCTGAGGGCGATGTCAGCCCTGTCCGGCGCATCACAACGCGCGCAAAGCGGCACTTCGTAGGACCTGCCTTCTCGCCAGGCGCGGCGCAAGGCTTCGTAGGGCGGCGAGTGCCAGATCTCATACAAGGTGTTGCGAGTTGCGTCCCCCAGCACCAGCTCACCGTCGTAATCGAAGCAGCAGGGGACGACCCGCCCGTCCCATAAAACCTGAATGTCTTTGAAGGGCAAGGGGCAATAGCGCTGGTTGGGTGGCGCCTGCGTGGCCCGGTACTCGGGCTTGCCTCCGGCCCAACTGTGGAGGCCGGTCACGTAAAAATCGTCGCCACGATCCGCATCGAGGTACGGGCGCCAGTGGGCCACGAACATTTCCGCCTCTTCGCGTGGGGCCAGATCGGGCGTGAACTGCATCCGGACACTGGGATTGGCCGCCCGCAACTGGTCACGTATTTCGAAGAACCGCTCGATGTTCTGAACCGTGCGCGCAAACTGGAGGTTCCTGTGGACCCGCTCGTAGGTCTGCGGAGTCATGCCGTAGAAACTGAACTTGATGCCATCCAAACCGGCCAGAATCAGGTCACGCGCCAGATTCTCATTGAGGAGAAATCCTGTCGTGACGATGTAGGTGTAAGGGATCTTCAGACGCTTGGCGAGCCGGACCTTCGCCGGGAGGTCTCTGTCGAGCAAGGGTTCGCCAAACCCGTGAAGGTGGACTTCATTCACTTCGGGGTAGCGGGCGCACTCGCGAATGAGACGTTCGAACAGGTCGAAGGCCATGATGCCGGTCTTGCGCCGCATCGTATCCATCGGGCACATGATGCAGCGCGCAGGACAGGCATTGGTGTTCTCGATGTGGACCACTCGAGGAAAGCGCAGCGGGGCCGCGAACCCGGCTTTGTAATGCGCACGTACCCACTGTGCCCCGCCCTTAATGGCATGGCTGAACTTTTCGTTGCCCATAGACAACTCGGAAGTCCACCGAGGCAAACGGTGAGTCTTGGGTTGGGAAATCGTACTCGTTCTATCGGCTCGGGCGAATCAATCCACCCTCTATCGCCCGGAGGGCTGCTTCGTAAGATTGCTCGTACGGGCGCAGGAATTCGGTAGCGTGGCTACCAAGCCGAGACCCTCCCCACCGGGCCAGTTCGGTTGCAGCAGCGAGGATCTGTTCTTCATCGAAGGGTAGCGGCGACCGGACCGGGCGTGAAAAAAACCTTTCGTAAAGCTGGCAGACCCGGAGCAGGGAGAAAGCACCAGTCAAGAAGAGCCGGGCCTTGCGCGTGTCACCCTTATAGCTCCTGAATTTGTTCCAAAAGCCGTTCGCGTCGCGAATTTCCGTTCTCAACTTGAGGTACATAGCTGTTACGCCGATGAAGGGGGCCAGGCTTTCGTCTCGCTCGAGGAGGACAACCCTGTACCCGGCAGAAAGAGATTGGGCGTGGGCGTAGTCGCAGGTGTCGTACCAGCCTCTACCCCAATTGACATAGGAATCCTGGGTCGCACGCACCCGGAACGACCATCCATGACGGAGGGGCACCTCCCGCTTGAACATGAGGCAAGAACTTCCCATCGCGTGCGGACCGTCGGGCGTGAGTTTTTGCTCGCGCCACATGAGGCTTGCTGCCCAAGCGTCTGGCGCCTCCAGGGCCCGTTCGAGACGCTGTTCCACGCTCGGGGAGAGCAGAAAGACGTCATCGTCGCAAAGCCACACCCGTTCGTGCCCTGCCTTGGTGACGAAAAGGTCTATCTTCCGACCATGCTCAACGTTCCAGCATGGGACAATCTGCACCGGGCGAGCAACCCTGACTCGAAGGCGGCCACTCGAGTCCAGGACAAAGATCTCGGTTCTGTGCGGATCGGTGCAAGCGGCAGCAAACTCGAGCCATAGCTCGGTCAGCTCGGGGAAAGCGCTGAAAGTTACCAGTGCTGTGGTCACTGACGGCCCGCGGGGTGGAAAGCCCGTGCACCGCTCGAGCCGAAGGTGGCCCCATGCCAGACGCAGGGACGGGCGCAAGCCGAAGCACTCCAAGTGCAGCTTGGCCCTCCAGAGGAGCCGCTTCGCTGTCTTGATACTGTCAACGCCTCGTGTTATCATCAACCCCCCGTGATTGTGCGCTCTATTGTGACGCGATTCGCCCGCCGCTCCCCCGAGCTCTCCGGACCCGCGGTTCAACGCGAGCGGCGCCAACTCTACTGCGGAGTATCACTCAATGGCCTTCGCTGCTGAATCGCGCCCGATCATTTCGTCACGCTCTGGCATAGAGCCGGTCGTTGGGTATGACGAGAGCGAGCCGGCGTGCGCGGGTGATCCTCCCCAAGGTCGCTCTCAACCACCGGCGAGCCGGGCTCACGATGCCACGAGACTCCACGCGAAGTGCGGAGCACTTCAGTAATCGAAGCGTTCGGTGTAGTCAGGATCAAATACCCGCCATGCCGCAAGAGATCGGAGGCCCTTTTGAGGTATGCTCGCGGCTCAGGGACGTGCTCCAGCAGCTCCTGAGTAACTATCACATCCGCGCTTTCCTCCGCATGGTTCCGAGATAAAGTCGGCGCAGAAGAACGTAGCTGCTGGTCAACCTTCCCGCGCCAAGCGAATCGCCTCGGGAGAAAGATCTACGCCCACGGCCGGGCCAAAGACAGCAACGATGCCTGTCAGCCAGGCGGCACCGCAGCCTGCGTCGATAATCACTGGTCGTTCGAGCCGAAGACGGTGGATTCGTTTCAAGACCTCGACACAGCGGGCGAGCCTGACGCGGTCGGCATATTGGAATTGCCGCCAGCGCTGATCATAGAAGCTCTGTTGCTGGGCGAGCGACGGCTGCGCTTGTGTCCTGCCTTGTGAGCTCATGAAACCGAAGTCTGTGTCCACTGGCACTCAGGAATCAGGATACCCCCCAGGCGCCGGCGCCCTGTAGACAGCGGGCCCAGAGGAACAAATTCAAGCTGTAACACACCTCGCACGTGGTCCGCGCGTCGCCCGAGCTTGGGGGCCACCCAAGCGTCCAGTTGATAACGACCGGGTTTCAGCGGCAGGGCCGGAACCGCCACGGCGACATCTGCCGCCATACCGGGGGCAAACGGGCCGAAAAATATGCCCTGGCTGTCGCTACGGACGTCAAGGATGAGCGTCCCGAGGTCGTCCCTGAGTTCGAAACCAACCACCAGCGAGGGTAGAGCGTCCTCGAGTCGCACCCGGAGCCGCACGGTAAACGGGGTTCCACTCCCTATAAGGCACGTTTCCGCCCCTTTGGCATCGGCGATGCATACCCGAACAATCTTGGCACCGCCGCTGCCAGACCGCCGCGGCCAGTCCTCCGTGTCCCGACTTCCCTGCGCGCCCGCGCCGGACGCGGCCGTCAGGTAACGCGCCACGACGTCCATTGTATCCCCCATGCACGCAACGCGCCCGTCCTCCAACAACACGGAGGCGGCGCACAGCTGGCGGATCATCGCTAGGTTGTGACTCACAAACAGCACCGTCCTCCCCTCGCCGGCCACTTCGCCCATTTTGCCCAGGCATTTCTTTTGGAAGGCGGCGTCGCCGACGGCCAGGACCTCATCCACCAGCAAGATCTCGGGCTCCAGGTGAGCGGCCACCGCGAAGGCCAGCCGCAGGTACATGCCGCTCGAGTAGTGCTTGACGGGCGTGTCAATGAACTTCTCCACCTCGGCGAAGGCCACGATCTCGTCGAACTTGCGGGCGATTTCGGCGCGCTTCATGCCCAGAATCGCGCCGTTCAGGTAAATGTTCTCGCGTCCGGTCAGCTCGGGGTGGAAGCCGGTGCCCACCTCGAGGAGCGAGCCGACCCGCCCGCGCACCTCGGCCCAGCCCTCGGTCGGCTCAGTCACGCGCGAGAGAATCTTCAACAGGGTGCTCTTGCCCGCGCCGTTGTGCCCGATGATGCCGAGAACCTCGCCGCGCTTGACCTCGAACGACACGTCCTTGAGCGCCCAGATGGTCTGCTCATCCGGCTCGCGGCGGCCATCGCGGCTCAGCCAGCCGCGGATCGTCCGGACCGTGCGCTGGGCGCCCTCGACCAGCGTGTCGCGCAAGGTGCGGTAGCGCTCCTGCCGCCCGATGCGGTACCGCTTGCCCAGTCCTTCGACCCGAATCGCGATGTCGCTCATCGGTTCCTACACCACATCCGCAAACGTCTTTTCCATGCGGCGGAAGTAGAAGGCGCCGGTGATGAGCACGATGAGCGAGGCCAGGGCCGAGGCGGCGATCAGCGGCCCGGGCCGCGTCCGCGCGCCCAGCAGGGTCCGTATCATGACCACATTCAACCTGTTACCTCCAACCGCGGCCTGCGGAAGATCACGACTTGGGCCCGTGCAATCTTCAGGCGGAAGGCGTAAGGCAGCAGGGCCTCGAAGCGAAAGGCGATCCGACGGAACTGGCGGTTCATGCGCCCGCCCGGCATGATCCGGTGAAGCCGCTCGATTCCTCCGATGGGGACAATCTCCGCCTCGTGGAAATACCTCGCACCCAGTTCAAGGTAGTGGCGGGAGCTGTTGTCCCTGGCGGGATGGGGATCCGACGCGCGCCATCTGGCAAAGCTCGCGCGCTGGAGGCACGACGGGCGACCAGGAACCGGAACGACCCAACGGATAAGATCGAGGACGCGGCTGTTGACTGCCGGCTCGACGAACCTGGCTTCACCCTCCGGCCGCAGCAAGGAAGCAGCCTTTGCGAGATATCGGTCTTCGACGTCGTGGGTGAGATGGTGGAGGAAAGCTTTCCCTACGACGAAGTCGAAGGACCGCGGCGCGAAGCCAGGCATCGCGTCGAACTCGCCCACCAAAGCGGTCACCCGGCGAGCCAGCCCCAGCACAGACGCGGCTTCCCCAATCAGTCTGGGCGTCACCTCGGATATGTCCACGGCGACTACCGTCGCTCCCAAAGCCGCCATAATGAGCGCATTCAAACCATCACCAGCGCGCACCTCCAGAACCTGGGCTCCCTGCAACCGCTGCCGGAAGTCGCCGTAATACATGCCAACCCAGCTCGTGTCTGTCCGGCATGCGTCATGCAGGAACCGATCCAGATGCTTGACCTTCCGGATCAGATCGTCCACGCGGACGGCTGAATACTTGCGGTCATAATGCTCCCTATTGATGACTTCGAAGTTCGCGGGGCCAGACGCCATATGAAATCCGCTACACCACATCCGCAAACGTCTTTTCCATGCGGCGGAAGTAGAAGGCGCCGGTGATGAGCACGATGAGTGAGGCCAGGGCCGAGGCAGCGATCAGCGGCCCCGGCCGCGTCCGCGCGCCCAGCAAAGCCCAGCGGAAGCCTTCCACAACGCCGGCCATCGGGTTCAATCCGTAAAGCGTCCGCCACGGCTCAGGCAGCAGGCTGCTCGGATAGGCGATCGGCGTCGCGTACATCCAGAACTGGACCAAAAACGGCACCAGGTAGCGCACGTCGCGATACTCGACGTTCAGCGCCGAAAGCCACAAGCCCACGCCCAGCGCCGTCACGAAAGCGAGCAGGAAAAACGCCGGCAGCCACAGCGCCTGCCAGCCGGGCCGCACGCCGTAGAAAAGCATCATCGCGACCAGCAGCGCAAAGGCCAGCGCGAAATCCACAGCGCCCGCCAGCACGGAAGAAAGCGGAATCGTCAGCCGCGGGAAGTAAACCTTTTTGATGAGATTGGCGCTGCCCACGAGACTGTTGGAGGACTGGTTCAGCCCGTAGGCGAAGAACTGCCAGGGCACCAGGCCCGCCAGCGAAAAGATCGGGTAGGGCAGCCCGTCGGAAGGGATGCGAGCCAGCCGCCCGAAAAACAGGCTGAAGACCACCATGGTCATGAACGGCTGGAGGATGGCCCAAGCCGCGCCGAGGACGGTCTGCTTGTAGCGGACCTTGATGTCGCGCCAGGTCAGGAAATAAAGCAGCTCGCGGTACTCCCACAGCTCGCGCAGCTTGAGGGACACCCAGCCGCGCGAAGGCTCGATGCGGATGACGGGCGTCACCTCTGCGGGCGCGCGAGTTTCAGCGACTACGGCCACGGCTTGCTCCTCGCAGGTTCGAAAGCATCAGGTGCGGCTTCTTCTTCGATCAGGATGTTGCGGATGCGTCGCAGCGACGTGGTTCCGTAAAGGTACAAATCGCGGCCCACGAAAAGCAGGTTCTGCGCGGGCCCGGCCTCCAGGACGCGCTCCACGTACCCGGTCCGCGGCTCAATGCGGCTGATGAAATTGTCCACGTAGAGCCACACCCAACCGTCCGGTCCCAGGATCGGACGGCGGTTGTAGGATCTCATGTCGCCGAACGCCTGACCGCCCAGATCCTGCACCCACAAAACCTCGCCCGTACGCACGTCGGCCTTGAAGAAACGCGTGCCCAGCAGACCGAGAACGATGCCCGGCTCCACTTCCACGAGCTTGTCCAGCGCGGAAAGGCCGGGCACGGGAACGATCTCGCGCTCGATGGTGCGGGAGGCCACGTCGTAGACGAACAAGCGCGCCTCAAGGCCGGGCTCGATCGCGATGCTGCTGTAAACGATCTTGCGGCCATGGTCGGCGGCGATCAGATCGCGCACGTCGTACTTTTCAAAGGGCGCCCGCAGGCTGCCGCGAGCGCCGGTGACCGGGTCGTACCAGCCGAGTTGGCCGCCCACGCTGTCGCGCTCGTGATGCACGCCCACGTAAACCAAGCCGTCGGCTCCGCGCGCCAGGTAGTAGTGATACTTGTGGAAGCCGGGCAGCATGTAAGGGTTCACGCCGGGATCATAAGGATTCGCCGTCGAATAAACCAGCGTCCAGGGCCTGGCGGGATTCCAGCGCAGGGTGGCCGCAGGGTAGCCTGCGAAGAACCACTCGCCGTTGACGGGCAGGGCCGCGTACAGGCTGCGCTGGGTACGACCGAGAGGTTTGACGGCGCCGCTGACCGTGTCGTAGATGACCAGCGGGCCGTAACCGAACGGGAAGACCAGCAACTCCGAACCGGAGAAGCGATAGAGCCGATGGACCGTTTCCGCCGCCATGCGGATGGGCGCCGATGCGGAGCGCCACTCCGGTTCGCCCGCGCGCCGCCAGCGGATGGTGGCGAGGCCGCCGGTGGCGGTGTCCGGCGTCGCTTCGGCCAGATCGAGCTGAACGCCGAACTCTTTCATGGCCACGGCCTCGGTCACGTCAGGGACCAGCCCGCGCGGCCAACTGGCCAGAGCCGGCCTTTGCCCCGGAGGCAGCGGCACAGGCTCGCCGTTTTCCAGCCGGAACCACGTGCCCCCCGGACCCTGCGTGTACCAGCCTCCGTTCGCGCCGCGGGAGACGGCCACGTAACTGAGGCGAGCGTCCTTCCAGTACACCTTCTGCTGTTTGGTCTCGCGATCGTAGATCACCAGATACCAGGGCATCTGGCCGATGGCGACGTAGACGTAGCGACGGTCGGCGCCCAGCGTGTAGGCGTAGCGATAGTAGGGCGGGCCGGGATCGTCCATGATTCCGAAGTTTTCC
>Ga0209225_1003906_pt1 | contig 12095 bp, 6 predicted proteins | sample WasSprMetagenome_FD_184732 | JGI IMG/M metagenome (GOLD analysis project Ga0209225, IMG submission 184732) | Sulfidic aquatic microbial communities from Washburn Spring, Yellowstone National Park, USA - WS (SPAdes) (version 3) | ecosystem: Environmental > Aquatic > Thermal springs > Hot (42-90C)...
TTCCCAAGTTTTTGCAGTTTCCTTCTTAGCTTTTTCTTCAACTTTAGGTTTTTCTTCCTTTACTTCTTTAGCCTTTTCTTCAGTTTTAGTTTCTCCTTTTGGCTTAAAGATAAGTGTTGAAACTCCAGCAACTATTGTTAAAATGAATCCAAGGCCTGCAAGTGCTCCACCTAAGAAGAAAGCACCAACTGAAGCTGAAGCATCGACTACTTTTTCTTCGTATCTTATCTTTGCTAAAAGCTTAAGGGTTTCGTTGTAGTTGCTTGTATTAACAACGACAAAGTATATGTTACTGTTTGCTTGTTCAGGTTTAAGTGGAACTGAAAAAGAATCTTCCGATATTCCTTCTTTTTCATAGTAAGAAGAATAAGGTTTGTCTAAGTCAAAGTTCTTAAAGTTTGTATCATCAAAAATGTAGAAATTAAAGCTGTTGTTACTGCTTTCTTTTATGCTTCCTTCGAGTACGATATTTCTTACTTCGCTTATGTTTATAATAGGAAGCCACGAATAATAGTTTTCGTACTCAAATTTTAGTCTTTCATAAACTTCAACATAGCTTATAGTAGCATTAATTTTAACTACGCGTTTTAGTTCTTCAGAAGAAAGACTTGGGTTAAGTTCATTCTTAGGAACTTCAACTACAAAGTAAAATGAAAGTTCTTCTTTCTTGTTAAAAGCTACACTAAAGCTATAACTAGAAGCTCCTGTTCCTTTGTAGTATGCTTTTGAACTTAAGTTTTCTTTCCACAAATCGAAGTTGCTACTGTTAAAAATATAGAAGTTAAAGTTTCGAGGAGGAGAATTTTGTTCAACTGCCGTTCCTCTTAAAACGATGTCTTTTGCATCTCCGAGAATGAATGGTGGAAATGAAAAATAAGAATTATAGGTATTATCCCATTTGTTTAAGAGTTCCCAATAATAGGGATTAACTGAAATAACTTCATCAATTTTCTTCTCATTTTTTGTTTCTTTGAATCTTGCCAATGCTCCAAGAGTTTGTTCCGTAGAAATACTTTTTGGCTCCCAGCTAACTTTTACAAGACTTGGAGACAAAACAACTAAAGCAATACCCAATATTAAAAGAACTAATCCCAAAATGAACAATACTCTTGAAATTCTTGCCATATCTTAGCTTTCACCAAATTTAAAAAGTAAAGGCTAAATAAAAGCTTTTTCTTAAATACGAGACTGCTAGCTTAAAGTGAGCCGAGCTTTTAACTGATGAACTAATTCTGTATTTATCTAATTTTACTTTAAGAAGATGACTCTTTTTTGTGAACGAATTTATTTTTCTTCTTTTTAACAAATTTATTAGGCTCTTTTTTACGAACGAATTTGATTTCTTTCTTTTTAACCGTCATCAAGCCTCCCCACTACGCTAAAGAAAGTCATCTTTATAAATTTTTAATTTTTCTTAAGCTTTACTGCCATCTCATCTTCACTTGCAACACTAGAGTACAAAAACCAGTAGATATAAATGAAAGAAGTAAATACCGTTTTGAAATAAATAGCAATAAAAATAGACGTCAACATATCTTTCTTCTGAGATCTTCTTAGTCATACGGTTAGAAAGCCGAATTGAAACTTTATCAACCTCAAACTAAAAAAGAATAGAAAAAATAAAAATTAAAATTATGGTAGTGTAACTGAAGCAGGATAGTCTTTTCCAGCTGCAGAATGAAGAACTACGTTAATAGTAGTACCAGAAGTTAATGTTCCGCTACCCCATGGAGCATTTGTATTAATATTAATTAAGAACCGTATTTGGTTGCCTACAGGCAGAGATACAGGAGGAGTGCCAGTTATGATAACAACGCTAGTACCTGAGATAGGAATTCCATTTAACATAATTGTAGTTATCGTAGCATCCGCTGAACCAGTATTTTTTGCAGTGATATAAACACTCCACTTAGTAGTACCATTAGTAACAGCATATGCACTAGTTATCTCAAGCTTCTCAAACCTTGTGAATGTTGCAACTAAGCCGCTCATCCACAAACCTATAGCTACCGCTAATGCAATGCCCACAGCAACTAATATCACTGTAGTTATCACTGGAGATATACCTTTCTTGTCCTTCAGTAGCTTTGTGTATATATTGTTTTTGTCCTTTCTTACCTTTACCAATTCTTTCTCACTAGCTTAGTTCTTGCTGATGGTGGTATTTATGCTTTTCCTAAAACTATACGCCTTTTACTGCTCTAGAAAAATTTAGTAACTCTAATTTATTTTATAAAATAAGAAAAGTTTATAGAATTCTCTACTTTGTTTTCAAAAAGATTTGTTCTTACCTCTTGCAACCAGTTTAAAAGTCGAATTCTTCTTTCAGTTTCTCATTTAGCTTATTCTTTGAATTAAAAGGTTGAGCTACGACATACTTCAGCTTATTTCTCCTGTCTTTTCTGCTTCCAGTAGTTGAATCTATCGTCTCTTTCATCCAGAAAGTAGTTTACCTTCGTGTTTCTATGGTAAAGGTCGATCTTAAAAATAGGATAAGGGAAGTTAAAAACAAAGAGGTTTGAGACTGAATGATTTGCTGGAAGTTGGTGTTTTTCAATCTGAAATTTCTGAGATTGAGTATAGAAGGAGAAAACCAAGCGTTTATCTAACAAGGAAGACTGCAAAGACTTTAGAGAGTCAGCTTGGACGATTTATTTTCTGCCTGAATTATCACATTCTAACGATTACGGCTACACAAAGATTGAAAAAAGAATATTGGGTAAGATTTTAACTTCTAATTTCACTAAGAGGCAGTTGAAGATCTTACTTTTCAATTGGGTTTTCTTACGGATTGAACAAGCTCTATGAAGTTTTGAAAAAGAAGGATTTCTGTTTTGCAGGTATTCTTCCCTACCATGTTGAGAATGAGTTGAAAAAGGCTGAGTTATCAGAGGAGTTTTAAAGTAGAATCCTAAGCTTGGAATTTTTGGATTGATAGAAATTTGAAAAAATGCGAAATCAGAAAATTGAGATAAGAGATATTAGGAATGAGGATTGGTATTGGATCTCAAAGAAGATTCTCGACGAATACGCTTTCAAGATAGGTGTCATTGGATTAGCTTTATACAATGCCTACGTCTTTTATGCTGAGTACTCGGTTTTACCTCTGGAGGAAGAAGTTGCCGGAAGGCTGGGAATCAGCATTTCAACACCGAGAAAGTACAGGAAGATTTTAGAGTAGAATGAAGTGATAAAAGTAGGGAGGAAAATACAAAAATCATTTACATAATTTTGTGAGGAAAGGTTTCTAGACAATTCCAAAAATCGATCGTTAAAAGAGAAGACCTTCATCTTCTCGCTCTACTACTTACATTTTCACGAGTCTTCTATGAGTCTTTTAAGATAAATTCGTTTTTCAATTCTTCTTATACTTTAATTACTAAATTGTTCTTTATTGGCGCTTAAAAAGCTTATAAATTTACTTTATGCTAGAAGTATAGAAAATGAAGGCTAAAGTTTCTTTAGCTTTACTTTTAGTTTTTATTCTTTCTTTAGCTCAAGCTATTCTTAGCTATGCCTATGTTTTAAGCTCTAAGACTACCGTCTACTGCTATAGGATATCTGGAATTAAAGTAAAATGCCTAGAGATTGAACAAGAAGAAGTTTCAAACTACATCGGAGGAGCTTACTTTAATATAGTTTCAAATTCAACTTTAACTTTCATTCCTACAAGCTTTGAAAATGGAATAACTTCTTTCTATGAGGCTGAAGTTTAATGTTCGAGGAATTTAAGCTTAGAGCAAAAAAGTTTCTCTCCTGCCAAGCATTAGGGTTTGTTAATGCTTTAGTTATATACTTGCTTGTTGTTTCTTTTCTTTTTCTTTCTGCTAAAGACATAGCAGAACAAATTGTTGAAGGTTTTTCTTTTCCACTTTTAGCTAAAGCCTTCCTGTTGCTATTCTTAGTTTCTATTTCTTATTCTTTTACTATACTTTCAATGCTAACTAAGTTAAATGAAAAAAGTATAAGAAAAATAAACTATAAGCTGGTTCTTAAGGGAACTTTAGTTAATCTTTTAGTTTTCTTACTACTTGTAGTGGAGTCTATCTTCATTGTATTTTACTTAAAAGTGAATCTTCCATTAGCTTTAGCCATCGTAGTTTATTTTCTTGTTGTGTTTTTATTCGTATTTATCTTTTCTTTGCAGTTAGTTTACTTTTCTTCTAGCAAAATAACTAAGAAGCTGTTCACCTTAAGCTTCCTCTTCTCTTTTGTAAGGCTAAGCGCAATGCAGTTAGCAAACTTTCTATCCTTTGCTACTCAAATTGGTTCTGCATTCTTAATGCCTCTCTTCGATGGCATAGTTCTTCCTCCTGTACTTTTTGAGCTAAGTAAGCGAAAAGAAAATAATAAAAGCAAAGTCGTTAACGGAATTAAAAACTTAAGCATAAAGAAATTTCTTATCAGTTTAGTTATTCTTTCTTTAATAATTTCATCTGAGTTCAAGCCTTTATTAGTTTTTAGCTCGCCTTCTGATAGGCTAAACGAAATTATTTCTCAAGCTATTGCTGAAGGCTGGAGCAATGAAGAACTATCGAGCGAAATTAAGAAAGACAACAGCTTAGTTAGCTATCTTAGTATATACGACTTAGATAAGATAACAATAGATAGAAGAGAAGATGGAAACGTAATTGTAAAAATTCCTTCAAAGAACTTAACCCCATTTTACTATGTTTATTCAAAGATAAATAGTAGTAAGATAGCTTACGATGTATATAAGCAGGTTAATGGAAGTACGATAAAAGCAGGAGACAAAGTTTATGTTCTTTCAAAGTACGATACTTCAACTTCTACCTATGGACCCTTAAGCTTAGATGAAGCAGTCAGCTTATCTAACAACTTACAGAAAGAAGGAGAAATAACGAATATTTACTACAAAGAAGCTTCAAGAAAAGTATTAAAGACAAAAGAAGAGACCACGTATTCTATAGTTCCATACGTAAGGGAAGTAAGCTACGAAACAAAAATAATAAGGTCATTCGATACTATATATGAAGCTCAAAACTACTTAAACTCTCTACATTACCAAGATCCTAGCAAAAATTATGAAGTTGCTGAAGGAACAAAACTAATAAGCTACCAGGTACCAATTTATAGTTACTACTGGGAGTTCTCTAAGAGTTTTAGTTCATACAGCGAAGCTTTAAGCTACGCTAATGAACAAAGGTATGCTAAAGTTGTTAACAGCACTAAAGAAGTAAGACTGTATAAACTATATGTAAAAGAAAGAACTGAACGATACGATTTTGTTGGAGTTTACGAAGAAAACGACCCTAACTTGGGAGACTGTTTACAGAACTCGCCTACTTATGTTAATGGAGAGTATCGTTACTATGGCTGGTATGTTGTTGAAAATGGAAAACTTGAGCCTACTGCTTATGCAGTTTACTATGGTACTAAAACTAAAGCTTCCTACGACGTTTATGTTAGGAAAGCAAGAATCGAAGGATATGAAACTAGATATCAAGAAGTAAAAGTTTACAACGTAGTTGAGAAAACTCCAGTAATTAAAGAGTACTACAAAGAGGTTGAACGATTTAAGAACTTCAAGAAAAAAGAAGAAGCTTTAGCTTCAGAGAAGCAGCTGAAGAACTACGTAGAAAATGAACTTAACTTAATCTACATAGGATACAAGATAGAAGAGAGCAAGAACAATGTTAGCTACGAAGACATTGAATACTACAAAGTTTACTACGTTAATTCAACTACACTTACTCCTCTGTACAATGTATATCAATTAATTTCTTACAACAATACTTACAAGGAAACCTCTTACAAAGAATACTACGCATGGGTTGACAAGGGATACGCTAATGCAGTACCGAATAGTTACGACAATAAGACTTGGGTTTACATCCCTGAACTTGTAAACTACACAAAGATTTACCTTGGATTGTACATAGAGCCAATTGCTGTTTCTTTAAAGAACAGCAGCATGAGATATCTAATAGAGAAGTACAACGACACAACTATTAAGATTGATGTAAACTACTACAACGTTTATGAACTAATTAAAAAGTTAATGTACGACTACTACGTTTGGGTTCAGTACCCTGTAAAAGAGTATTTGTTAGACAACAACATAACTTCTTTATCATTCTGGAGCTTTGATAAGTTTGGAGAAGCTTCTGCTTACTTATCTGAAGACGCTCACAGCAAACCTTACAGCTTGTGCTTGTCTACGAAGAACGGAATTGGTGCTTTAAGGCAAGAATTCTACTACAAAAAAGATCAAACTAGTGCGTTCCTAAGCTTTTGGTACAAAGCTAATGGAAGTGTACTCTTTGCTCTAAGAACTCCAAGCAATATAGGTTATGTTTTCTCTTTAGATAACTCAAATGATTGGAAGTTCTACTCAATAAACTTAACTAAAATAATGAACGAAACTGGGTACTACTTGTTTTCCCTCGTTGCCCATAGGAATTCTATTCTATTAGTGGACGACATCAGCTTGCACTCTGGAGGCTATGGAGAGTGGACTTTTGTAAAAGAAGTTGACGAGAAGCCATCGAACTACTCTAGTCTAGAAAAGTATCTTCCATTCTACAAGATTCTTGGAAGAAAGTTAATTGGAATCTTTCCAGAGTACAGCTTATCAAACTTCTCTTCTTCTGATTATATATTTGAGTTCAACACTACTAAAGAGTTCAGCTTTAAAACAAGCCTTTACAGGGTTTACTACTTAAGTGGAGGAAGCATTAGATATAAAGTTTATCATTACGAAGAACTAAAGGTTCCAGTAACAATTATAAAAACTGTAAACGTTACAAAAAGCGAACTCGTAGAGGAAAACGTAAGGGCTCCAGAAAGCGGAGTACTAATTGCAAGAGGTGTAAGCACTGAAGAAGTTGAAAGAAACTATGCAGACCCTATCTATAGGGTAGTTCCAAGAGTGGTAAGCGAAGAAAAAGAAGTCTTGGTACTTAATACAACTAACAAAGATGAAGCTGATAGCTACAGAAGTAAAGGATATATTGTAAAAACTGAGTACAAGAGCATAGGAAACGATATAACAATTAGCTTTCATGTTTTAGATGCAGATATAGTTCAAGATGAAACAAGGATGCTTGGGAAGTACAACTTACTTAAAGTAGTTGTTAGCAATCCAAGTTCTTACTCTTATTCGTACGAGGTTAACTTAGAGGCTTCAAACAACTTTGTAGTTTCTCCAAACAGCTTTAGCTTGTCTGCAAGCTCTAGGCAAAGTTCAAGTGGAGGATTCTCGTTCATTGTACAAAAGAAGGTAAACGAAGAAACTCCTTATCCCAGCGAAAATCAAACTGTTCTAACTCCTTTTTTACCAAACGAAGAGTCGTGCGACTTCTTAGTTGTTCTTAAGAGAGGAGAAAAATTAGTAGCCGAGTATAGACTTTCTAGAGCATTTAAAGGCTTTAATCCAGTTGAAAGTATAAACTTACATCCAGGAGAATTTGTTCAAGGCTTTGTATCTGGAGCAGCTACAGCCTTCGTTGTAAGTGCAGCTAGTCTTGCATTTCCTGTAGTTGCAGTTCCACTAACTGCAGGTCTTCTTGTGCTAAGTACAGTAGGAGGAGCATTAGAAGGATTAATAACTTACGCTGAGACTGGAGATATAGCAAGCGCAGTTTCTACAGCTCTAACTATAGCTCCTACTGGAATTGTAGTTGCGCCTCTTAGAGTAGTGTTCGATCCTACTTTGAACGACAGCTTTAGAGCAAGCATAGCAGGAGGCTTCGTAGGAGGAGTAATTGGAGCAAAAGTTGGTCAAATAATTGGAAGCTCAGCTTCAATTGACTTAGCCCTTAGTTCATTGGGAGAAGAATATGGAAGTAAAACTCACTTAAACTTGGCAAGCATTGCAGAAAAGTATGGAGATCTTACGTTAAGCCAAGTCTCTGAGCTGATAAGAGAGTCTTCGAACAGCTTAAAAGACGTATTAAGCTTAGAACAAATTAAAGAACTTATTCTAGCCTCAACAAATCCTTCGAAAAGCGCTGAAGAAATAGTATCAAGCCTAGAGCTTATATCTAAGCTTCCAAAGAGCTTTACAGAAAGTAACTATGAACAACTCTTAAATGCAATACACGACCCTACTTATAAAGAAAGGATAGCTTTTCTAAGTACTTTAAGTAAGGAGGAAATCTCTTCCCTATGCGAGCAGTTCAACAGTTTAGATTCAGTCTTCTACGCAGCCTACAGACAAAAATTAGGAGATATATCTAAAATCGTAGTAGAGTCCAACGTAGTTTATGTTCCAAAGGAAATGTTTGGAAAAGAAAGCATCAAAGAAGGAGACCTTTACGAGTTCTTAGTTAGCGTTGGAGGAGAAGAGAAGTACGCCACTCTAGAGTACGTAGGAGAAAGCTACGATGGAAAACTGATGTTCTCACCCAGCAAAGGAAGCTTAAGCGTAGATAAGGCAGTACCAATAGGAAAGGTAGTTCTAAGTAAAATAGAATTTTCGTTGATAGAAAAGAGCAGAACTGGAAGCCTAACAAAATTAAAAGCATTCTTAAGCCCAGATGGAGTAGTAGAAGTTCATGGCAAGAAGATAGAGTTCATAGGAGAGCCTGAGCTTAAGCTAGTAAGTGGAGAACTAATTGAAGACTCTTCTAAGATAAATGAAATTGCAGTCTTTGGAAAGATAAAAACTAAAACCGGAGAATACTCTTTGTTATTCGTAGAGAACAAGAATCCCTACGTCGCTTACGGAAGCACTTACCTTCCTGCTACGCTTGTTGAAACTGAGGAAGGAGTAAAGGTTGGAGATACAGTAGTACTGTTCGATGGAGGAAGCCTAGTTATATCCAATGAAGAACTTGCTTCAAGAGGAATAAGAAAGTACGATATAGTAAGCGTAGTTTATCCAAATGGAGAGTACTACTCTTCATTTTATACTGGAGGAGACTTAGTTATTCCAAGCAACGGCTATACTGGAGCATTCGTTGATATAGAAGCAACAACGCCTAATTTAAGCACCTCAACGCTTTCTCAGTTAGAAGCCGCCTACAACTTCATAAGCAAAGAAGTAAGTAAAGAAGCTGCCGACAGCTTTGCAAGCTCAACTTTAAGAAAGCTAACAGAAGCCCAAGTCCTAGACGTAAGTAGCACAATAGTTAACGAACTTCCTTCATTAAGAGTTCTTGGAAGCGAGGAGCTTAGAAAGATAGTAGAAGAACTTGTAGACTACGAAAGCAATGGAAAGAGTGCAGAAGAAAAACTGAAGGAAATTCTGAAAGATAACGACAACTACTTAAAAGCAGTAAAGGCTTCTTCCGAAGAGCTTGTCGAAAGAATAGAAATAACAAATCCAGGCTTAGCCGAAGAAATTAAAAGCATAGCTCTTCGAAGCTTAGAAGAAGACCCAAGCGGAAAGCTAACGAACGAATTTTTAGAGTTCATAAAAGAAAACTACAAAGACTATGCTTACACTGAACTCGAAGAAGCAGAAAACAAAGAACTTGAAGGAATGATGAGCATGCTTAAGCTCGATGACTCTTCTGTTCAATTAGCAGACATTATTCCAAAGCTTAAGGATGTAAAGTACTATGAGCTTAGGAATGTTCATGTTCAAGAGGTTGAAGCAAAGATATTCTTAGGGCAAGCTGTAGAAAGTGGAAGATATTTTGTTAAAGCAGAAGAAAATGGAAAAATCTACGAGTGGACAACTGAAATAGAAAGTACAATGTACATACGTGTTCCAAGTAGATATGTTGACGAACTCAGAGGAAAGAACCTTGAAAAGCTTCAGCTTGTTAGCTACATTCCAGAGGTTCACTTTCCTAAAGACTATTCTTTGTTTGGGCATGAATTAAAGCTAAACCTCGCTAAAAATACTTTGCAAATAGATGGAAGAGAAATTAAGATTTTAGAAGTTGTGGGTTCTTGGCAATCTAAAGCACATGGCTTTAGTACGGTAGTAAAAACTAGCTTAAAGAGTATTGAAGGAGCCAGCATAGTTCTCGCATTCTATGAAGATGGAGACATCAGTCTTTATGGTGTTGAAGCTCACACTATTCACAACCTAGAAATTGAGCCAGGAGATCTATTGGTAATTACTTATGCAACGAAGGACACTAGCAGACTAGGGCAATCTATAATTCCTCTCGAACCTAAGGAACTTAAGTTAAGAACTTCAATCGAGCTAGGTGAACTTTCAGTAGACGTTGAAGGAAAGGACAACATAAAAATTTCTGAAGCTTTAAAGAAAGTTTTTGGATACGATAACTTTAAGACGTTACAAGAAGAAATTGAGAACAATGAAGCTGGTTTACTTGTTAAGTTCGACGATGGAAGCGCTGCATACTGTAGAAATCCAAGGCTTAGCGTTCATGTACCAGAAGGAGCAAAGAAGATTGTAGCAGTTGAGATTTGGCCTGTTGGAAAAACAAGAGAAGACATAATTAATAAAATAATGAAGTATGTTAACTTATATGAAAATGCAAAAGAAGAAGGAAACCAAGGAGAAATGAATGATAAACTTGGAAAAATAGGCGAAGGAGTAGCAGAAATAAGACTTAATGAGCAGGATGAAAAAGAAAGAATCTCTAAGTACTTAGGGGTTCCACCAGAAAGGCTCTTCATAAAGCCTCTTGGAGGATCAGGCGAAGTTGACTTTGAGATATATCAAGACTCAGATAAAGGAACATTATTAGCAATAGTTGAAGTAAAGACTACCACTGTTCAAGGAGGTCTTATAAATGCTTTAAGAAGGGCTAAAAATGATCTAATTGACAAACGCTTTAGTAATGAATACAGAGATTTAGAGCATGGATTTGCAGTAGCAATTTATATTGAGGATCCAAAGAAGTTGCTTCAGCCTGGAGAAAATTATGACTTCATAATTGAATATTATGAGAATCCTTACTACAAGAAATAGTTATGCTTATATTTTGTTCTTAATAGAAGGTAATGTGGAATGAGCAAAGAAGACGAAAGAGATCGGGAATGGAGAATGTTTCTGGATAAACATAAAGAAGAGATAGAATTTGCAGATAGGTTAGCAGAGTATTTAAATAAAAAGTATGAAGATTTCTTTAAGAAAAAAGAGGAAGAATATAGAGCTATTCCGCACAGGTACGTTCCTATGCGGAAATATGGAGTTTTTGTACATAGAATTGATGATAAAATTAAGTTAGAAATAGATACAGATCCTGAGTATGGTCTTCCATGGATTACTATTTTCAATGGAGAACTAACAGTAGGACTCTCACGCTTCTGGTGTACAGAACATGCTCTTGAGCGTTTTTCTCCATCGTGGAAGTTTGCAGGAAACCGTTACAATGATTTTATTAAGATCTTAGAAGAAATAGAACACAAAGAAAACTGGGAAAAGTACAAAAATGATAAGCACTTTGGAGATGAAATTCTGCTTTATGAACAAGCAGATGAAGTTGCAAACGAAGTAAACAAAAAGTATGGAACAAACATAACTTTCCATGGAGGAGAAAACTGTCTTTTTATTGCAACCTTTGGCATAGAAGATAAGAGTGAAGAAGAAGTAATAAGAGAAATTGAGAAGAATATACCTGCATTGTACGAAGCTTCTGAGAAAGCAAGTAAAATACTTCTCAGCTACAAAATTGAATTTATTTTCAATGAATCTATTCCAGAGGATACAGTTAAACAAATAAAAGAAAAATATAAAAGAGGAATTTTTCCAAAATATATTCCTGTTGTTCTTAAGCACAAACTAAAATATTTCCCAATAGTATTGCTAACTTCTATGCTTGGTCCTCAGAAAGTAGGAGAGGAAGTTCCTTTTCCTTTTACTTTTGGAAAGCTTAAGTTAGTCTGGTCTGAAGAAGACCAAAGAATATTTGAAGAGCTAAAGAGTAAAGTTGAAATAAGATTAGAAAAAAGAAAGTGGAGCTGGCCTCCCTACGAAGGAGAACAAACGTATGTTTTCTGGTCAGCAAAAGTGCTAGATCTAGAGGAAGTAAAAGAAGAAATTGAAAGAGTAAAAGAAGGAAAGCTCTTATCTTCAAAAGATAAAAATGACGTTGAACTGCTGAAGAACGTAGAGCTTGTAAAAGATTATGGAAGAAGGCTAAAAATTAAAAGTGCTTCAGAAGAACAAAGAATAAAGTCTATGGTTAGAACTACAAGTAAGGATA
>Ga0209225_1003909_pt1 | contig 12094 bp, 9 predicted proteins | sample WasSprMetagenome_FD_184732 | JGI IMG/M metagenome (GOLD analysis project Ga0209225, IMG submission 184732) | Sulfidic aquatic microbial communities from Washburn Spring, Yellowstone National Park, USA - WS (SPAdes) (version 3) | ecosystem: Environmental > Aquatic > Thermal springs > Hot (42-90C)...
GAAAACAAAAACTTCACAGTCCAAATAACCAAACGATCATTCAACGAAATGCAACTCAACATAGGCTCAAAAGTCTACATAACGTTCAAAGCATCATCAGTTCAAACAACCTGAAAACCCTTAAATCCATCATCAAACAAGAACTTTCCATCCACCATCCCAACCAAAAATAACCTCCTATATTTTTAATAAGCCTGCTCTCCGTTAGTAATGTCTAAACAAAGGGTAAAAGTATTTCAGAATCCACGCATATGCGTGGTAACTTTGGCAGAAACATTACTTCTAAACAGCCTTATCAGCGAAAAACTCCCACTTTTATTTTTTAAGCCTGGAAAAAGCCAAATTTAGCCTTCTTTAGACGCTTGAACAGCCGAAAAGCGTCAGAAAACTTCAATTTTTACGTCAAAACCGGGAGGCTTCGAGCATTGTTGAAGCTGCCTGGTTGTGATAGAACTTAAACCCGTTATAGTAGAAAATGAAAGACGCAAAATCCGAGAGATTATATGCAACCTTTTTGTTATAAATAAAATTGCCTTGATAGTGGCATTCACCATTGTATGTGACGTAATCTTTTTATGTTCTCAGTTTTATTTTTGTTAGAAAATGAAAGGTTCGGGAGCGACAGCATGTCGTTGCAGGATGATATTTTTAATGAATTCATCGAGAAACTAAAAGCAGCTCAATTACCTACCAAATTGATCGAATCTCTAAAAAAACTCTGGATAAGTGGCAAATTGATTTACAAGGATGAGATATTCACTATTTTAAAAGAGGCGTGCAAAAATGACCCGGATAAAGGCAATTAGTATTCATGCATTTAGGGGCACACCTGATTTAGAGTTAACCTTTGATGGTAAAAATCTAATATTGCGAGGAGAAAATGGTACGGGAAAAAGCTCGATAGTTGAGGCATTTGAATTCTTTTTTACTGGCAAGCTTCTAATGTTCGAGGGAGAAGGGACTCAAAGTTTGTCATTGAATAGGCATGCTCCTCATAAAAACTTTAGCCAGGACGATGTTTCTATCAAAGTATCATTTGATCCTGGAAATATCACTTTAGAGCGTACATTTAAATCTGAACCAAAACCTCCCGCACCCTTAAGGAGATACTTTAAAGCTGCGCAAAGAGGAACGTTCATATTGCGGAGATCACAAATTCTGAAGTTTATTGTAAGCATTCCTGCTGAACGATTTCGAGCAATTGGCAGCATAATTGGAATTGAGCAACTGGATAATGTTGAACTTGCAATGAAACGTGCTTATGAAGAACTAGAACAGAACGTCATTAATGACCAAAAAAGAATCAGCGACATTTTCTCTAAAATATCAGAGCACTTAGGTAAAAATATTACAGACATTGAGCAAGCCTTAGCAGCAGTGAATGAAAAAATAAGAGAAGTAAATTTCGCTCCATTGAAATCTTTTGATGAAGTTAATAAGTTAAATGAACAATTCCTTAAAAGCTTCAAAGAATCCACCAACATCGAACAAATTATGAAACTCAATGAAGCCATTGAGCAGCTTGAGCAGTTCTCAGTTGACGAAGAGATCATGAAACTTCTTATCGATCTTAATATGAAACTAAAGCCATTTATGGAGGAAAGCATCAGGAGAGAACTTTTCTTAGGGGATTTCCTTACAAAAGGGCAGCAAATTGTAGAACGGGATGAAAGAAGTATCTGTCCACTTTGCGGACAAGAAATTGATAGACAAGCATTGTTGGAGCAAATCAAAAGTCGCCTCCAAACATTAAGTGAACTTTCAACAGAAGCGACAGAGGTTAGGCAATTAGTCTCTGAAATAGAAAGCAAATTGAGCTCTCTTGAAGAAAGCATGGAGGAAATTTATAAACGATTGGAACCCTTCGAGCAACTTACCAGGATTCGAGTCAAATTTGAAAAAACGCTCAAAGTATTAGATAAATTTAAAGAGAAACTAAAGTTGGCGAAGGAGCTTAGAATAGAAAAAGAATTGCCGATTGATGAAATTAAACAAAACATAATGACCGTTGACAAACTGGTCAAATCATCTTCCGTGAAATGTAAAAGAATGTTCAAGGAAATAGGGGTTCCAAGTGATTGGAAAAGGAAAATGGATGCAATTAACGTTGCTACTACGGTAGGCACCTTAGTTACAGAATTGAGCGATATTGAGAAATCTCTAGTTATAAACGAAAAGCAACGCGATATAGCAAAGAAAATCTATGAAACATTTTCTGAAACCAAAAAGGCAAAAGTTGCCGAGATATATGAATCCATAAAAGGAGATGTTAATACATTTTATTCAACGCTCCATCCAAGCGATCCACATAAAAACATTGAGGTAAATGTTATGCCAACACGTCGGGCAAGCACGAAGCTGACGATAGAATCTTTTGGCTCGGTTGAGGATCCGCGTGCCTACACGAGTGAAGGGCATCTTGATTCACTTGGCTTATGTATATTTTTAGCCTTTGTGAAAACATTCAATAAAGAATGTAATTTCATCATTTTGGACGACGTGGTTACTACGATAGATTCGCAACACAGAGATTTAATATGCAAGGTTTTGTTCGAACACTTCAAAGATTATCAGCTTTTTATTACAACACACGATGCGATATGGTATGAACAACTCTGTAGAGCGCAACAGGCTTATGGAATTAGTGGTAATTGCAAAAATCTCGAAATAGTAAGGTGGACGCTTGAAACCGGTCCAATAATAGAACCTTACAAAACTAGGTGGCAGCGCATCGAAAGCAAAATTAACTCGGGTGATAAGCTGGCAGCAGTCGAAGGTAGACGATACCTTGAATGGCTTCTCAAGAATATCTGCGAAGCAATGCAAGCTAGAACTGTTTTCAAAACAACTGGATATACCGTTGCGGATTTGTTTACACCTGCAAAGCAAAGGCTTATGGAGCTTATCAAAGACCCCGTATTTAAACAGCAAATCACTGAACGGTTTCAAGAATTAGAGTCAACTACATTGATGGGGAATCTCCTCTCTCATGATAATTTAGAAGCGGAGAATGTTTCAATCAACGAAGTTAGACGATTCTGCGTAGCTATCCATGAATTGCATAAGGCACTTACATGTAATTGCTGCGGTACACTTCTTCGTTATTATAAAGATATAAAGCGAATTAGGTGCCCAAATGGTCGCTGTGCACAGCCAACCGAAATAAGTTGTTAATGCTTAAAAAACCAAAGTCTGAGGCAAGCGCGGCGCAAATAGATATCCATAACAGAGAATAAATAGAATTGATCGATCCGCGCGCATGACTGGCTTATGGGTTGAGCATAAGCGCGCGAGCATTCAGCATAAAAGAAGTTGACATAGAAACGCTAAGAAAAGAAATTGAAGAACTAATCACCCTCGCAAAACAACTCGCACCACAACAAACTCTCAAATAAAAACTCCAAGTTTTGACGTAAAAATGGAAGCTTTACGACACTTTTCTACTTTTTAGGCGTCAAAAGAAGGCTAAATTATGCTTTTTCTAGAGTTAAAAAAATAAAAATGGGAGTTTTCGGCTACATTCATAAGTAAGGCTTCCCGTTAACCAAAATTACCACGCACATGCGTGGATTCTAAAACACTTTCACTCTTCGTTTAGACATTATTAACAGAATTTTTCATGTTTGAGTTCAAAGCACCTGTGTTATTGTCTTTTGGATTTCAGTGCTTGTTAGGATTTCTATTTTAATGTGTTTGGCGTTTGCAGCTTCGATGATGTCGTTTATGTAGTTTGGAGTGTAGGGGTCTTCAGAAACATCTATAACGGCCAGGTGAATGTTATTTTCTCTTATTTTTCTGCTTATGTCTATTATTTCCTCTCGAATTTTTCCGCTTAAAGAGACGTTTGCTTTGCCATCTGTAATCAGGACGATGATTGGTTTAATATTTTTGGAACATGTTTCTTTTTCCGATTTAACTAGGTTTAACGCTGTGAGTAAGGCGTGGGGTAGGGGAGTTTTTCCTCCTGTTGGAAGTTTTGCTAAGGCTTTTTCTGCCTGATCTATGTTGTTTGTGGGTGGTAGCACCACTTCAGAGGATTCCCCTCGGAACGCTATGAATGCGATTTTGTCTCTGCGTCTGTAAGCGTCGGAAAGTAGCCCGAAAACTGCTCCTTTTGCGGCTTCCATCCTTTTTTGGGCCGCCATCGAACCGCTTGCATCAACGACTAAGGTTATAAGCGATGAGGCTTTAGCTCTTCTGACTTTTTCTCGAATATCTTCATCGACGATTTTTAATGGTAGCGTCTTATGCGAGCCAGCTAAGCGTGAAGCTGCAGCTCTTATTGTTGCGTCAATGGCTATGTCGCGTGGTTTGCCTTTTGGTATTGTGCTGTAAACGTAGGATCCCTTATCAATTCCGATTGATTTAACTGTTCTCCCACTTTTTCCTACATCAGTTTCTCTATTTGCCTTTATTTCTAAGTTTACTGAAAATGGAGGACCGATGTTGAAAATTTTTTCTTTGAGCGGTGGACTTCTGCTTTTTCCCTCTTCTGGCCGTTCATTTCTCACTTCCGCGTCGAAACAGTTCTTTGAAATTATCTCTTCAAGTGTTTCGCGCGAAATATAAGGTTGTTCGAAGGGTTTTTTCCTCATGCGGTGTGGTAGAGCCAGCTCCATTGCCTCTAAAACGTCACTTTTGTTTACATCAACCCTTTCCGAAAGCGCGGCGATAGTTTTAGCCGTCCTTGTTATTACTATCGGAGCTCGATTGCTCACCGAGAGTTTTGAACAAACGACGGCTATTTCGTGAAGCAGCTCGTTTGAAACTTGAACTTTGGGAAGAAGCTCATGTGCCCTTTCAATTTTAAGCTTTAGTTCTCTCTGTTTCTCCTCATATTTTGCTATAAAACCCAACGGGTCTGCTTCAAACTCTTCGACTTTTTTTACAATCTCGATTTGTAGCGTTGGGTCTGCTATAGGTTCAACTTCCACCTGTAGCCCAAACCTGTCCAATAGTTGTGGTCTAAGTTCACCCTCCTCAGGGTTCATGGTGCCTATAAGAATGAAACGACTTGGGTGCATAACTGAAATGTTCTCCCTTTCAACGACGTTTACGCCGCTTGCAGCTACATCAAGCAACACATCTGCAACGTAATCGTCAAGCAAGTTAACTTCATCTATGTAAAGTATGCCACGGTTCGCCTCAGCAAGTAAACCTGGGTCAAGGGCTTTTAACCCCTCCTTTAACGCCTTCTCAATGTTAAGCGTCCCCACAACCCTATCGACCGTCGCATTCAGCGGAAGATTCACTATTCTAACTTTACGTTTAATCCATGGAAGCTGCTCTCCTTTGGCATATCTATTATAGCATGAATCGCACATCTCCCTTGGGTCGTCAGGGTTGCAGTTGAATGGGCAGTCCTTCACAACTTTTATTTCAGGAAGAAGTTCTGCCAATGCCCTAACTGCCGTTGATTTTCCTGTGCCCTTCTGCCCCCTTATCAAAACTCCGCCTATACGAGGGTTCACGGTGTTTAAGAGGAGAGCTTTCTTCATTTTTTCTTGGCTGACGATGGCGGTGAATGGAAACACAAACTTTATATGATGCGGCATGATTTTACCCAGCGATTTCTTCTTCAAGTATTTCCTCAGTCTTTAAATATTCCTCTTCAAGCTTTTCAATAGTTTCTTTGTCCGCTTTCCAGTACCCCCTCCTTGAAGCTTCAAGAAGCCTTTTAATTATTTTGCGGAACGCCCAAATGTTAGCATTTTTCATTTTTCCCGCTCTTTCAGCGTTAAACACGGTGTTTTCAGCAACACTTCTCCACATCCAGTCTTCAACCCCTCCAAGGGTTGCGGACAATCCAATCATATATTCGACTCTGTCGGCGATTTTCGCTATGCCGTTATAGCCATGCTCAATCATAGAGTCCAGCCATTTCGGATTAACAGTCCTCGTCACAACGCCTCTTTTAAGGGCTTCTATCGCATCATCCACTTTAACGGCCTCTCTTGTTGTGTCCGCCACTAAAACCATTGGACGTTGCCCACTTCTACTTTCAACAGCCTTTGTTAAGCCTCCGAGAAACTCGTAATAGTGATCTAAATCCGTAATTTCATAGTCTACAGTGTCCCTTATTTGGGCAACCAATTCAACATTAGAAATTAAGGAGTTCATGAGCCCTTTAGATTCTACACATCTTGCTTTCTCCCCATAGGCGAACTTCATACTTTCAAGATACGCGTTCACAAGCTCCGCCTCACTTTTCCACTGCGAGGATTCTATAAGCGCTGTGAGGCTTGTCGCGTACTGGCCTTCCGGCGGTCCGAAAATTCTGAACTTCGCGTTTTCTCCATAATCGCTTGACATTTTCCTAACGTTAGCCCTCACAAAGTTCAAATCCTCAGGCTCTTCAAGCTCCGCCACAGTCTTGAAGGCCTTATCTAAAAGTTCAATGATATTATAGAAGGTGTCGCGGAAAATCCCGCATATCGTGACAACAACGTCTATCCTCGGCCTTTTAAGCTCGGAAAGCGGGATGACTTCGAGCTCTCTTACATAGATGCTTTTCCAAACGGGTTTCACGCCTAAAAGGTGAAAAATTGCAGCTAGAGTTTCGCCTCCCGTCTTCATAGTTTCAAACGCCCACAACACCACGCTAACCGCTATGGGATACCTTCCATGCTTCCTATAGAAGGCTGCCAAATATTCATCGGCAATCCTTTTACCTCTCTCCATCGCCGCCTCAGTCGGCAAGTTCGTTGGGTCAAGCTGGTATGTGTTTCTACCAGTGGGATAAACCTCGGGGTTTCTTACAAAATCTCCGCCCGGACCAGGCTCAATAAATCTTCCGTTAAGCGCTTTAAGGATTGTTCCAATCTCATCTGACGACATCATTCCTTCATAAACCTTTTTAAGATAAGCCAGCGCCTTTAGAGCCCTGTTTTCGGGAACTTTGAGCTTTGGTGTTAAGCCTTTAACAATATAATTCCTTATAATCTCCTTTACGGTTTCCTCGGTTCTGTTTAATATCTCAGCATAAGTCCTCCCGCTCGGATCCCTTAAATGTGGCTTTTCAAGAACCTTGTCGTAGTCAAGTCCTTCGGATTCTATGATGAGGCGGTGGAGGCTAGGTATTTCACCCCTATCGTATCTAGCTAGAAAGGTTAAATATTGAACAGAATCCTCCAGCGATGGTTTTTCTCCAATCACATGCAGCCCTTTAGGTATTATTGAACGCTTATACTCCTGTATCCTATCATAAATCTCCTCCACACTCGATTCTAACCCGTATTTACTGGCTTTGTTGAGTATTTTCTCAGCAATCTTGTTAACTTCTTCCCGGCCATACTGCATTGCATCAAAGTATTCAATAATTAACCTTTCAATCTCTTGGAGGTCGCCATGTAAATCGCTAGACATTACTGGCGGACTTGCATGGTTCACTATTACTGCATAGCTTCTCCTCTTCGCTATCGAAGATTCAGAGGAGTTGACAGCATGGTATACGTATATGTTTGGAACGTCTGCTATGAGTATGTCAGGGAAACATTCAGACGACAAGCCAGCCTCTTTCCCTGGCAGAAATTCTAACGTTCCGTGTGTCCCAAGGTGTATGATGGCGTCTGCGCCAAATTCCTCCGTAACCCACTTGTAGAAGGCTACATATTGATGATGTGGCGGCAAATCTTTATCGTGGTAAATTTTTGATGGATCCTCATGTATGCCACGGGCTGGCTGGAGACCGACGAAAACGTTTCCAAAAATTAAACCTGGAATCAACAGCGAATCGCCGTAAACGTTTATTTTGCCGGGTGGAGGCCCCCACTCTTCCAGAATTCGCCTTAACGGCTTTTCCGGCAACTTTCCGAGCCATTTAGCATATTTTTCAGCGGGAACTTTAATCATCTCTTCAAGTTTTGAGCGTGTTTGGGTCCACTCTCCTGAATTTACAATACCTTTAGAGATGAAAAGATCCCTCAGCTCCCTACCAGACAGGGTATTTGTAACAACGTATCCGGTATCCTTTAAAGCTTTAAGCAGCCTCCATAAACTTTCAAAAACGTTTAGGTAGGCCGCTTTTCCAATATTTTCCTCCCCTGGCGGATAATTGTAGAGAATTATTGCAACTTTTTTCTGTTCATTGCTCTTCCTCCTAAGGTTAACCCATTTAACAGCCCTCTGAGCCATTTTCTCTATGCGATCTTCTATGGCAACATATTCCTCAAGCTTGACTCCGTCGATTGTTCTCTTTTTAACTGCATGGGTAACTATTGGTTCGTTTCTACCGTCAAGCTCAGGCAGTATGACCGTTGTAACCATTTCTACGGGGGGTATGCCGTGCTTCGAGTTAAGCCATTCCTCAACGGTTTTAGATGATAAATGAACTCCATGTAGAATTGGCACATCAAGTTTTGGCAGAACACTTCTAGTAATAATATGGTCTCCGCCGATTGGTCCGCCAGCTAGCCTAAACCAGAGAAGATCAATTAATGCTTCAATAATGGGTTTTCCGTCGATGAAGAAGCAATTTTCGACGGCTAAGTAATATCTCAAGTCTGAGCAGAAAACAGGTATCACGCCAAATCCAAGCTGTTCTATCCTTTCCGTTAAAAGCTTGGCTGCAGGGTAGGACTGATCATAATGGTAGCCTCCATAAAACAATATGCCTATCTTCGGGCGTTCTTTAAAAGCATAATTCTGAAGATATTGCTCAACATCAATGAAGTTTTCGTCGGATTTGAAATCTTTAATTCCCATGCTCGGCAAAACAACAGGCTCAGGTATATCAATGTCTACCTTAACTTTGCAATACTCCTTTAGCAATAGAAGAAACATAGCGTAATAATTATCCACGCTCGGCGTATCATAATATTTCAGCAATAAAGAATAATTTCTAGCATGCTTAAGCACTCCAATCGGCATTTTACCGCCAAGCTTTTCAAACATGTCACGCATTCTTAAAATGGCTCCATAATCCATTCTGCCCTTCCTAAAGAGTTTTCCAAGTACTGGTTTTTCTCTAAGGCTTGTGAAGCTTTTAAAAGAGAAATTTCCAAGCCTCGTGAGGTTAATTATCTCCGGAGAGCCTCCCACAAAAACGACAACCGTGTTTTTTGAAGCATTGAGTTCTTCGCAAATTATCTTGCTAACAATATCGCCGCCTCTAACATCAAGCAAAACAACCTGAGAGCTCCTCAAATCATCCGCAAATCTTTGATTGTCGACAATCTCATTATCAACATCATAAGTGTTGTAAAATTTGAAGTCAAGAACACTTCCCAAGACCGTATTGACCCTTTTTACCGCATCTAGAAGACATGGTCTAAACTGATAACCAACCATGACAATTTTATGCAAAGTCATACGCCACCCCGCACAAACACCTTTCGAAGGGTTTGTTTATACCTTAACGCAAGCAAACTTCCAGGCATCGTCAACAAGGTGCTTGGTATACCAACAATAATGAACCAAATCCACCATGAGACAAAGGGTAAACCAAAGAGGGTATAAAGCATAAATATTACAACCATGGTTCCATAAAATGATAACATGCCAGCCGCGATGGCACATTTTTTACAGCATAACTTATGATGGCTTGTAAGGAAAAACAAGTCGAAAATCGCGCCCCTGGCAAGATGCACAGGAACAGATAAGGGTAAAGCAAACATGAAACTGTTCAACGTTCCTGTCAACAATCCAACAATACTCATAATTCCAAGCTTATCCGTTATGCCATAAACTGTCAAGTAGAGAAAAGTAACTAATATCGCTCCTATTGTAGGATGACCTACCCATGCAATCATATGGGCGAAAGCGCTTGAAACAGATGTAAGCGCAACAAACGTTACGACCAAAGCAACATATCTAGCATTCATTTCAAAACGAAACATCGTAAGCAGGTATATAAGTATTACGAAAAAGTGAAAAAGTATTACAAAGCTTTATTCTCAAGATAAGTTTTTGCTAATAAAAGCAATCCTTTTAATTACCGCTAACAAAATTTTGATACGTTTTTGTTTTTATGTTAGCTTATGAGGGATGGATTTATTTCGTATGTTATTGTTCCTTCTCTTGGCGGGTTTGTAATGTTTGGGCTTATTATTCCTCCGCCCTTGAACTCGACTATGAGCTTGTTCATGTTTATTTTCAAATTGTGTTTTTGGCAAACTTTTTGGATTGTTTCTGGTGTGATTTTCACCATTATGCCTCTGCTTGTAGGGTTTTTTACCTCTTCTATGATTCCCTTGAAGATATTCAGCATTTTGTCTGTTTCGGGCTCTCCTATTTCTTGTAGGTAATTTTTGACTGCTGTTTCTGGGCTCCATTCTCCTGTTTCTTTGGCGTGGAGTATTAGGTGTTGGATTACGTTGGGCATCTCGTAGGTTTCGCCTGGTTCGGCTTTGAGTGTTCTGTCCTCCCAAGCTAGGGATATGGAGGCGCTGGATGTTTCGGTGGGTAATAATAGCCTTTCTTTATAGGTTAAGAGTAGCAGGTTTCGCTTTGTCTCTTCATCACATTTTATTTCTTCGTAGGAGATTTTCCCTTTTTCCGCAGCTAAAGCCAACACTTCCGCTAGGATACTGGCCTGTTCGCCTGGATATCGTCTCTTTAAAACTTCCTTAAGCCTGTTTAGCTGTCCCATTATTTTCAAGCCTCTAAAAAATAAAGGAGGGAGAGTGGGCGGTTTCAGCGTGTGGTGAACGGTTTCTTTATGGGTTCTATGGCTTTCAAGGAAACGATTTTTGGCATGTAGCGGCTTATTGTGAGTATTGTTCCCCATGTGAGGAATGTGGCTATTGACATTGCTGTGCCTACTGTGGCCATTTCATGAAGCATTACCGGTATGTCTGCTGGGTTAGCCATGGCTGTTAGGAATGGCGGCCATGGAACAACTTCCGCATGCCAAACGTGCTCTAACGCCAGGAGGATTACGCCTCCCCATAGTAATGCGTTGAGGATCCATAGCTTCAACTTTTCAGCTAGGCTTCTTGCTGTTTTCTGTATTATTGACGTTATTATTGCTAAAGCCATTGGGACTAGGAAGCATGCCATATTTAATCCTCCGTAACACAAATTTTATATTTTGTAATACTAAATAAGGCTTTCGGAGGAAAATGCATGTGGCTAATAATATTAGCGTTTGCGGCAGCAATAGCCACGCCAATATGGTATAGTATGGCTGAAGATGACAAGTATTTGCTTAGGCTTTTATGCCTCATACTTTGGGGTGCAACAATAATGGTTTTCGTCGACCATGTTATGGGCTATCTAATGGAGGGCGGAGAATTCCTTGAGCTTACGTTGGACGCCACCGTTTTGGGCTTTGCAATGCTTACAGCCGCACTTGTCATCTGGGAGATTATTCTAATACTCAAAGACCCTAAAAAAGTGCTATACAAAAGGAAGAGCGAATAAGCCTAACAATGAACTTCCCCTTTTATTTCTCCAAGCAAAAGTCTGAAGCATGCTTGGCTTGATGATTGCTTATCCGTGGACTGTTACAAGCTTGATCTGCCTTACCCCTCTAACCCCGCCAAGTTTTTGGCTTAGGCTTTTAATAAGCTCCGCCTTCCCTTTAACTGCAAGTATTTCGAGGCAGCTCCGCTCGTTTAAGTGTATGTGCATCGTTGAGTTTATAATGTCCCTATAATGGTGTTGGATGTCTGTTAAAGCTTCTTCAAGGCCGCGAACAGTATGGTCAAACAATAGGATTATTGCTCCAACACCCTCACCCTCCGCCTTTTTGAACTCAAAGTCTGTTATGAAACCCCTAATTGCAGCCTGTATGGCCTTAGACCGATCTTTAAACCCCATCTCTCGCATTGTCCGATCAAACTCTTCAAGAAGTTCAGGTGGAACCGAAAGCCCAATACGATGGACAGGCAAAACACTTCACACTCCAACAGTTAAGTTTGGCTTAACAGCCTTAAAAACCACACTTTTAGGTGCGCCAGCTTGATTAAATCAAGTTTATGGAATATCCCTGTTTTCAGCCATTCCTTTACGTTGCTCATATATTAGGCCTCAAAACTTCAAGATATAGGTGTTACGGTAATATATAAAAGTAACACTTAGCTTTTTATTTATGCGTGGAAGGTGATAATTTGCCAGAGGGATTATCTCTTGAAATCCGCAAATTTGAGGTTAG
>Ga0209225_1003918_pt1 | contig 12079 bp, 17 predicted proteins | sample WasSprMetagenome_FD_184732 | JGI IMG/M metagenome (GOLD analysis project Ga0209225, IMG submission 184732) | Sulfidic aquatic microbial communities from Washburn Spring, Yellowstone National Park, USA - WS (SPAdes) (version 3) | ecosystem: Environmental > Aquatic > Thermal springs > Hot (42-90C)...
CCTGCCAGCCGGCGCAGTCCTACGCCCTCCTGCGCCTGCCGGACTGCGCCCTCCTACGCCGTCCGGCGCCAGCCGGCGCCACGCCAGCCGGCGCCGTCCTACGCAGTCCGGCGCCTGTCCGGCGCCCTCCTGCGCCGTCCGGCGCCGTCACCAGACGGCGCGCCAGTTGCCCCCGAAGGGGGCAGTCACCCAGTAGGAAGCTACCTCACACATCATTTCCTTTCATTTTACACTCTTCCCACTCTTTTTGTCAACTCAATCCCCCAAAATGAGGTCATTATGAGGAAAATTTGTGGGGCACGTGCATGTATTACATGCACTTTTATTCTTCATCCATGTTTTGTGGCAAGTTGGGGTATGGAAACTTTATTTGGTTTGCTCTAATTGTGTCGAGTTTTATGTTATGGAGTTCTTCTTCTGATGGTTTTTTTAGCACGATGTAGTGTATGATTTTTCCATACACTTGGAACACTGGGACCCAGCCGTAGTATCGGCTATCGTATGAGAATGGGTGTTCGCCGAGCACCCAGATTTTGTCGTTTTGTTTAGCGACTACTCTTTTGACGATGTGTAAGATTTTATTGTCGTCGGTAATTCTTACGTCGACCAAGTCACCGATTTTGATGTCTTCGATGTCCTTGTAGTTTTCGAAGTGATATCGTTTCAAAAGTGCGATACTGAGTGTGCCGAGTGTCTTATACATTGAAAGTCCGTGTGTTAGGACTGGGACGTAATGGTAATCCACGATTAAAGTGAAAGAAGTTGACAAAGCAAGGCAAATACAAAACAAGACAACTTTGCGTTTTATTCTCACGTAATTATTCCTGCTCATTTCCTTCAGCCTTCTTACCTGAAAATTGCTTAACAATGTCTTCAACTGCTTGTCTACCGGCGAATGCGGCGCTAAATGCAATGATAGGGGATTGGTCGACGATGATACCGAGTATGATACCGAGCATCAAGTCACTTAGAAAGCCAAGAGCGATTTTATGTCCTTTTCTTTTTGGCAGTTCGATGAAGCCACTGATACAAGCTCTTGCAATTGCGCCAGCAGCACCAGCGAGTGCGAAGATGACCGTCTTGTTTGCGAGCAATGCATGTAACATACCACATCACCGTTGCCTAATAGATGATGAGCCAATCTAAGGCTCGGCACATTGCAAGAGCCACCAACAGGTTGAGTTGGCGCTCCTTTAGCGTTATCCCTTTTCTGTGCAGTAGTAACGAGATATTGTATTTTGCAAGTGCGTGTTCATGTTCAAAGCACCGTGTCTTATACAATGCCCATAAAGCCGCTGTAATTATTTTCCGTGTAAAGAGCTTACTTTCTTTCCACCCCATCTCACTATTTATGTGCACCAGCAGTGTGATGAGTGTCTCATTTAGTAATTCTTTCCAAAGCTTCATGGAAAATGTTCACCGCCAACTCAACAGCAAGGTTGATTTGGCGCTTCGTAAGTTGCCTACCCTTCTCTTTAAGCAATGCTTCAAGCGCTTTCTTTGCTTCTTCAAACTTTTGAGTATTTGTATACGGCTTCTTGTCAAGTTGCTCTACAATCACAAGTAGCACATCTTTCAGGTCACCGACCAAGTATTCAAGTGATTTTTCCATGTAGCGCCTAAGGAAGTATTTTTCGATTGTCTTGAACACCTTCTTAAGTATCATTTTCATCGCCTCCTGATGGCAATGGTATGATTATCTCATCTGGCGTCACAATCATAAATTCATGCTCCTTGATGAAGCCAAGTTTTTTAGCCGAGTGCATTGTCAATTTAGCGGCATATACGAATATTGTGCCGTAAAATTGCACTCTAACCCAATCAACAATTTCGTCAACAATGTATGCGATGAACAAGTCCCATGTGAATTTAATCTCGTTCCATATTCTCTTCAACAGCGACATCAATGACACCTTCCTTTTTCTTCTCTCGTGCGCCACCCGATTGTAGTATCTTGAAACGAAGCACCGTCTGTTGCAAATCTGTTGTGCCTTGATAGCATGGGTGGCGTGCTTGCAAGAATTTTACCATTGCAGTGGTGTCGTCTTGCAATGCACGCTCAATGAGCTTGCGCTCTATCCTGAGTGCCCAAAAGTCAAAGTAGTTCCTTATGGCTTGTGCAACCTCAGGGTAGACTTGCACAAGCTCATCTATGTCCGATTTAGATATACCATATTCTTGCATGATGTCATCGAGGAAGAAGCCTTTCCTTAGCCCACCTACGATGACATCACGCGCCTCTTCTTTCGTTAATGCGCATTTTGTATTGGCGAGTGCCAGCCCAACTTCAATCTTACTTACACACGGACGTGCTTCTTCGGAAGGAGCCTGTTTGGACCCTTCCCGCCCTTCGAGACGACCTTCTTCTCCTTTGGTGATTTCTTCTTTGGCATGCATGCTCTCCCTCCTTTTGCGCTACACTTAATTAAGGGTGATGAAACAATGCTTATGCTCACTGACATTGACAGCCTAAAGCACTTCCTCATGAATGCAAGTATAGCGCAACTACAGCAACTTGTAAAACAGACGAAGATGCATCAATGGATTGTCCATGCGCTACTTGTTGATGCGATTGATAACCGTGATGATATTGACGATGAGCAGAGAAAAAAGTTGCTTAGTGAGATTGGGTCACGCTACAAGCTCTATCAATTGCGTGTTGTCTACAAAGTCTTTGGTGCAATTCCAGAGAGCTACAGTGCACCAATGACATCACTCTTTTGCTTGCACATGTTATGTCCTGACGAGCCACCTGAAAAGCTCGTGCCATACGCTTACATGAAAACTTCGGCACACTGGACGAAGCTCTATAGGCAATATCGGTGCACTGCTAAGCAGAAGCTCACTATCAATGACATTGAAGCAACTTTAGATGGCTTTGTGAAGACGACAAGGAGCGTAACAATCTCAAGACAACACCTTGCCGACCTTATTGTCACTTCATTTAACACACCACTTTCGTTTGCTTCTTTTATCGCCTATGTTGTGTTCAAAATGCGTGACAAACTACGTGAATGTGGGTATAGCACAATAACAGCAACACAACTTTGGGTGCTCATTACAAGGCGCATCTTGATTGAGAAGGTGAACTTGGTTGGTGTGAAAATCGAAATCGATGATAGCATCTGGGATGACATTGAGGCGATAATAGAGGCAACCGCTGAAAGGAAATTGAGCACATTCGATGGTAAGCCATTGGAGGTGTATGCACAAGATGATGCAAAAAGAGATTGAGCTAACGCCAAAACAAGCAATGTTTGTGCAGGCACGCCAGCCTGTGTGTATCTACATTGGTGGCTGGCGTGCTGGAAAGACATTCGCAGGCTGTTGCAAGGTGCTCCATTACATCTTGCAAAATCCAGGTGCGTGCGTCTTAGTAGGCAGGAAGACATACAGGGAGCTATATGATACGACGCGTGCAACATTCATGCAAATCTTACCGCCTGACTGGCTCAAGATGTATAAGCACTCAGAAGATAAAGCGGTGATACAGCCAAGCCGTGATGACCCACCTTCAATTGTGCTTTTTAGGGCACTGGATGAGTTTCAAAAGTTTGGCTCCCTTGAGCTTGCAGCGTGTTATATTGACGAAGCTACTGAGTTTAAAGACGATAGCATTTTCAATTTCCTCGTGGGTAGGTTGAGCCAGCGTGGCTACCCACCACAAATATGGCTCACTGCCAACCCTGCATCACCAACACATTGGCTTTATGAGCGCTTTGTAAGCAAGGCTGGTGGCAGGGATGTGTATGAAGATGAGGAGCTATTCTTTTGTCGCTCACGCACTGTTGAAAACCCGTTCATAGACCCTGCCTATGTTGAACTGCAACTGAAACAGATGCCACTTAAGTGGCGTCAAAGATACTTAGAAGGTGACTGGGTTGAACTTGAAGGCTATGAGCCCATCTTCCCCGAATACAATGAGGAGCACCGTGCACACAACTTGAAAGTGAGCCTTGCAGTGCCACTTTACCGAGGTTGGGATATTGGGCATGCACACCCCGCGTGTGTAATTGCACAATGGCTTCCTGTGGCACAAAAGTTCAATGTGTTGTGGGCTGAGGTGCAATCAGGTATGTGGATGGGCGACTTCCTTAAGTATGTTGAGACTGTGACGCATGTCCTAATGAGCGAAGCATTAGCTAATACAGACCCAACCTCGGTAGTATGGGGTGCACGCTTTTCAATCATTGATGTTGCAGGGCATGATGCAAAAGCTCATTATCCAACTTCAGACAAAAGTGTCATTGAAATCTTTCGGGAGCATGGTATAACACTTCATACGGTGTATTCCAACATGCTTGATAGAGTGCGAGCAATGCATGAACTTCTAAGCAAGCGCTCAAGAGAAGGTGGAGCAATGTTGCAAGTTGATGTTGAGCGCGCTAAAATAATTGACGATGGCTTCCGTGGTGGGTATTCTTGGAAGCCCACCGATACTGGAGAATTGAAAGTTGACACAAGGCATATTAGCGTTCACGCCATGGATGCGTTAGGCTTTATCATTCTTAAGGCGATGCCTTGGACATTGCGTGGCACACAATCATCAGTGCCATTGATTGATGTGCCATCGCCAACATACGGGGTGATTTAAGTGCCACAGGAATGGCTTGACAAAAGTATGCCCGAAGTTGAGTTTGACGAAGGGCGCATATTACCTGAAAGCTTCTATGTGAAGTTTGTCCAAGACTTACAAAGGTGCTCAAAGAACTACCGCCTGAACTGGGAGAATAGAGCAAAAGAAGCATGGCGCGTTTATAGACAGGAGTATGACTTTAGTGCAAAGCGCCCTTGGCAGGCAAAGACATACATTCCTAAGCTCACGAAGGCTGTTGAAGTCGCAGCTGCTATCTTAAAAGTTCTCACGGTGCAATCACGAGCCTTTTTTAGCGTTGACCCAATAAGGAACACTCCAGTAGACCTTGACATTGCAAAATCTATTGAACGTGTGCTATGGCATGTGCTTGAAGAAAATAGATTTGTGGAGAGCTTCTATGAAGCGCTCATTGTTGGCTTAGTTACAGGCATGCTTGCATATAAAGTATACTGGCACACAGAGCAGAACATCGAGTGGCAGTTATCGGCGCTTGGCTTGATGCCAAGTGTAAAAAATGTTGCAGGTGTAAGAATTGACTTAGTTGACCCATTAGACCTTTATCTTGACTGGACTGGCAAAGATACATTTGCCATCCACGAATTCTATCTTGAACTTTCAACAGTGAAAGCGCTTGCAGAGGTTGGCTACTTTGACCCAGACAAAGTAAAGGAGCTAAAAGGTTCAGGGGTTGAAGATTGGGCAAAGACAAAAGGCACATTCATTCCAACATCGCCATACAAGAAGCATGTGAAGATTTGGGAATTTTGGGGCACGGTGACAGATGAGGATGGTAATATCATTCATCCAAACGCCTACATGGTGATTGCTGATGAAGATAAGCTTCTAAGAGGACCGATACCTAACCCTTATGCGCCATTCAGGCATCCATTCATCATTGCAGCGCCATTTTATAGACCATTCCTTGTCTATCATAAGGGCTTAGTGCATGATGCGATAGAGCTACAGCGTGCCCTAAATGAGTTCATGAACTTCATGATTGATGCATCACGCTACCATGCATTACCAATCTTTGTTGTGCAACTTGATATGCTTGCAAGACCCGAAGACATCTTAGAAGGCATCATGCCAGGCAAGACTGTGCTCTTAAGTGGTGCAATACCACCTAACGCATCTCCAGTGACGGCAGTCAATGTTGGTGGCATCACGCAAGAGATTGTGAACATCTATGCCATACTTGAGCGTGAGATACAAAATGCGACTGGAATTACAGAGCTTTTGATGGGCACACAGAGTGCGCGTGGGCGTCCAACTGCAACTGAAATTGTGACTGGTAGAGAGCAAGCTACAGCGCTTGTTGAAGTTATTGGACGAAACATTGAAGACCAATTGCTTGAACCACTACTTCAGCGCATTTGGGTTATCCTCACACGCTTTAGAGACCAAGTCACTGATGAAGAGTTGAAAGAACTGCTTGACAAGATTGAAGAGTATGCACAAGAACTTGAAGACCCAAGTGAAGTATGGACACGACCTTACAAGTTTAGGGCGCGTGGTATAACGACGATAATGCAACGTGCTGCGCAGATTAACAAGCTTGCAAGCTTCTTGCAACTCATACAAGCGTTCCCGGATGCGACGCTTGCCATCAAGTGGTATAATCTACTTGTGGAAATGATTAAGTCGCTACAGTGGCAACCTGATGAAGTGCTCATACCTGAAGAGGAATTTGAAGCAAAGAAGCAACAAATGATGATGATGCAACAAATGATGGCAATGTTGCAACAAGCAAGCAAGGGTAAAAAGAGAGGTAGTAAAAGGGCACAAGAGCGCCCTGGCACAATGACAGAAGCTATTGGTGGCGAAATGCCACGCACTGAGTAATAATGTATTCAGGAGGTGATACTGCATGCCTAAGCAAGAAGTCGTTGAAGAGAACCCGTTAGAAGGTGTAAAGCGTATCAGCTACGAAGTCACTGTGAATATGCTTCCACCAATTGACGATGTGGAAGAGAAAAAGGCGCGTGTCAAAGAAAACACAGCGTTCAATGAACCACTGCGTCCTGCATCTCCTTGGCTGAAGAGGCATCGTGCACGTATAAAAGCCAAGCGTGCGAAGGAAGGTGATTAAAATGCCTCGCAAGACAAAAAGGCGTGAAGGTAGCGCAAAAAGAAAAGCTACACTGGCATCGAAGGAAATCCAAAAGCTCATTCGTGAATATAAAAGGACTGGTAAAATGACAACCTCGCGTGCAACATATCGCCCTCGTAATTTGGAACACGCACGCAAGATTGCAGCTGCTATTGCATATGGTAAGCATGGTTTAGGCAGAGCAGGTGCAAGGAAGCGTGCAAAGAATGCGTCCAAAAAGCGTAAGAGGAGGTGAACTGTAATGCCACCGCGACGAAAGCAAACACAAGTGCCACCGACGCCACCAATACCACCTATGAGCATATCTGGTGGTTTGCCGTTAGACATACTTGGTGGCATTGTGCCTACGGGCATGTTTCCACCAGCAATACCAGAAGAAGCTGGAGAGCCAGCGCGCAGGCGTAGTAGAGCTACAAAGCGTGCAAGGACGACAAAAAGAAATGCAGCAACAAAAACAAGGCGTGCAAGACGAAGACAAACTACAGAAGGAAGGGGAAAGAAAGCTACTACACGAAGAAGGACAACAAGAAGGACAACAAGAAGGACAAGAAGGCGGTGATAAAATATGCCGACACTCACATCAAGGCTACTTGCTCGTGGCTTAGCAGTGCCCAAGTTGGCGCGTGCACGCAAGCCACGCAAGCCAAGAAAGCCACGTCTAAAGAAAATACGTATGCCAAAGTTAAAGTCATCAATTAGAGGTGTGCGCCTATCTACTAAAAAGAGAGGACGCGCAAGGTTACCTAAACTAAAGGGGTTTAGACGAGCAACGCGCATAACTGCGCGCATAACATCCTAATAGGGGGGTGATTGTGATGCGTTATAAAGTCGTGTTATCTTTCGTTGTAGGGATGGTGATTGCTATGGTTGTGGCATATGCAAACACGCTTGATGAGCTTGTAAAGTGCACGTGGTCACTTGAGAGCACATTAGCGCGTGGCACTGGCACATTGTTCAAGTCACCTAAGGATGGCAAATGGTATTTCTTGACTGCGGGGCATTGTGTTGAAGACTTGCGTTCTGAGCAAAAGGAAGTCAACCCTGAAGGAAAGGAGATTGTAAAGGAGAAATGGGAAGATGCATACATTGTGCAAAAAGTAACAGCAATTGTTGATGACATTGAGACTGAGGTTGGCACAGTAAGGCTTCGTGCTAAAGTTGTTGCCTATAGCAAGTTTGAAGACGAAGACCTTGCGTTGCTTGAAGTGTATGCTATGCCATTTGAAGCGGTTAGTGCGCAATTTGCGCCACCAGACTTGCAACTTCAACTTGGAGAGCAAGTCTGGCATGTGGGCAATTTACGTGGTGAACTGACGGCATCATTGACTGCAGGTCATATCAGTGCAGTTGGGCGCATTTACAAGTCAAAGCCATTCATTCAAACGACAACTGTTGCAGTGCCTGGGTCGTCTGGCGGTGGAATTTATGTTCAGCGTGATGGTAAATTCTATTATGTGGGTATGATTACACTTGGTGATGCACAAGCAAGTAACATCAACTTTGCAATTCCGTTCCAGCGCATAAGGAAGTGGCTACACAAAGTCGGGTATGCACATGTGATAGGTGATAAGGATGAGCAACAATCTAATTGAGGCGCTGTTTGATGAACAAAAGTATCAGTTTCTGAAAGAGACACTACCATCGTGGTTATTTGACCATTTCAAGAGAGTTGCGTTACAATATATTCATGACTGGCTTTCTGGTAAGCGTGATGAAAAAGAAGTGCGCATTGCACTTGAGACGCTTGTGTCGTATCATCAAACGTTGGCGTTAATTCTCAAATCGGAGGTGTAAAGCATGGCTTGGTATGACGATGAAGAAGAGCGTGAAGCAGAACAACCAGAGCAACAAAATGAGGTGACTGAGAAGTTGGAGCAAATACAGCAACAACTAAATGAGTGGCAAAGACAGCTGTTGCAAAGTGTGCAACAGCAACCATCACAGTCACAGGTGCAACAACCATACTATCAATTTCAATCAACACCACCTGTGGCACAACAGCCACAGCAAAGCATTGATGAAAGTGTGTATGAGCAGTTAAGCGAGCTCCTTCATGAGAACCCAAAGGAGTTCGTGAAGGCATACACACAAGTGGTTCAAAATCAGTTACAACAGACCTTGGGTATGGTATATAGAACAGTGGCAGAGCTAAATGCATGGCGACAACAGTTACAGTTGCAACAGCTTGCACAACAGTTTTATGCTACCTATCCAGACCTTGTTGGCTTTGAGACGATTGTGCAAGCTGCTGCACAAAAAGTGTATCCGCAGAAAACGTGGACGAATGCACAAGAATACTTTCAAGCTGTTGCTGAAGAAGCACGGCGCATGATTAGGGAGATTGCGGAGAAGGCAGGTGGCAGAGTTGAAGCTCGTAGTAGGCTTCAACCTGCAGGCTTGCCTGCTCAATCTGGAATAACATCGTCAGCTGTGACACAACCATCAACGCCTTCACCCGAGTTTGTGGAGGCGATGATGGAGAACCTTAACAGACAATTTGTTGAAGAACTTGAGAAGGTAGTCAGACAAAAAAGGAGTTCACCTCCGCCTCCAGTGACGCCATCGCGTCGTCGCTGATTGGCGCACTGGTAGCACATCGTTGTGTGACAATGGCGAGGTGAGTGCTCCAAGAAATTCCTGCATAACGCAGGGGTGATAGAGCATGCCAGCGCAAGTTTACGGTGTGCCAAGACTTGGTGGAGTGCTCGCCTTGCCATCATTAACTGCTGAAGTTCGCAAGGCAGCACTACCACGATTTGTCTTTCGTCAATTTGTCCGCCCAGTTCAGGGCTACGGCAAAAATAAGGGCGATGAAATTCGTTTCCCACGCCGTAGTGGTCTGGCTGGGTCAGGGCGCAGGCTGGCTGAAACCGAACTCATCCCAGTGACAGGGTTCACGATTGACTACGGAACCTTGCTTGTGGATGAGTATGGCAACGCAGCAGCCTGCACACTCAGGTTGACAACCTTAGCTGAGATTGACATCCAGCCACACATCGTTGACGCTTTGCGTGACGATATTGTGGCTACGATGGACAAGGAGATTGCTGCAGTTGCCAAGAAGACAAAGATAAAGTATGTTCCGACATCACCAACTGGCGGTGTGTTCCTTACCAACGGTGAGTTCAAGGACAGCAATGGCAATCCCGTCGTAGCTACGAGCAACTTGACGACGGCACATGTCAAGGACATCGTTGATTACTTACAAGGTTACTTGCATGTGCCAGGCTATGACGGTGAGAACTATGTCTGTGTCCTGACGACCAAAGCACGCCGAGGCATCATTGACGACAGTAACTTCGTGCAAGCTGCCCACTATGGTGACCCAGAGCGTCTGTTCAGGTATGAGATTGGCTTGCTTTACAACACAAGGTTTGTGCACTGCAACAACCCAGACGCTTTGAACAACGCCGTTGGGCAAAATGGTGTGCTTGGCGAGGCTTTATTCTTTGCGGACGACCCATTAGTTGAAGGCGTTGCTCTGCCTGAGGAAATCAGGTCAGAGACGCGTGACTTAGGTCGTCAAACGGTCATTGGCTGGATTTACATGGGTGGTTGGGCGCTCACTTGGGATAGCAACAAACCTGGTGAGTGCCGTGTAATCCATGTTGGCTCTGCATAATCAACAGGGGGTGATAAGTAATGCCATACAGCGAACAACATAAAGTGCACAAGACTATCTATCTCAATGTGAACACAGCAAGCACGGCAAAAGTTGTTGATGCTGTAATGCCAGCTCCCATCGTTTTGAAGGGTATACAGTCTGTGGCTGCTACTGCGGGCTCTGCGGACGCCAGCATTGTCATACAGGTTGACGGGACTACAGTTGCCACTGTCAATGTCCCTGCCAATGGTGTTTTCGCCACCAACCTTAATGTTGTTGTAAAGGCAGGGCAAAGGCTTACAATTCAAGGCAGTGGCACAACTGGTGGTCCCACTGTCACCTGTTGGCTCTGGTGGCGTGACCACTTTGACCCAGAGCAGCTCACAGGCGACTACGGGTGGGCTGGCTGGAAATAACTAACTACTGATGCTTGAAAATAGAGTGCCAGCCTAACGCCATAAGTGGCGTGGCTGGCACTCTTTGTATATGTGAGGTGGTAAATCATGCCACTACAATGGAAAGAACCGCATGAGATTATTACGACGCGTCCATTTGGTAGGATTTACCACCAACGAGGCAGATTTTTCTATCCAGATGGTAGTGAGATTTATGATGTAGAGCTAATCATCAAGATGCTTCAAGTGCATTCACACTGGCGTAAGAAGGCTGAGGAGCTTGCAAAGAAGCACAAGCTCACACATATCCTAAGAACGAGGTGGTAAAAATGGCGCTTGACACAACTAAACCTTTTATGATGTTCAAAAGTGTGGACACACCGATGCTGTATTACCAAGATGGTAAAGTGTATGCTGAAAATGGCGAAGAGATACCCAAGGAAAAGGTTGTAGAAATTATTTCGCCAATAGATGCGCCATTACTTTATAGGCTACTTGACCTAATCAGCGACGAAGATTACAAACTAATTTGCACTCTCAATGCGCAAGAGAGCATGCAAGCGTTTGGTGTGGTTATCACGCCAGAGGAGCTGGAAGAAACTATCCTTTCGCTAATTGAAGAGGAGGGCATACACCAAGAAATTGTAAAGAAGGCGATTGAGCTACTGCGTAAGCAAAAGGAAGGCAAGAAAAGGAGGGCTAAAGTATGACAATTGGCGAATGTTTAGAGCAAGTCAAGCGCAACATAAGCTTTGAAGCACCACAAGTTGAAGACAGTTTACTCTTTATAGCCAATGCAGTAATGAGGCGCATTGAGCGTATGTTTGACTGGAGCTTTGAATACACTGTTGAGGCGACAAAGACACAAGATGCTCAAGGTAATCCAACTAAGATTTTGCCATTGCCTACAGGTTGCAAGCGCTTACTCTACATCACCTATCCAATTGAAGAGCCACAGTCACCCATCGTTATTGCAAGCTATGTGAGTGATGAATTTTATCTTTCACGAACGTCTCCATCATTCCAGAAAGAACCAGGGCGACCACGAGGTTTCCTTCTGAGGGCAGACCATATTGAGCTTGTGCCGACGCCTGACAAGGTTTATGACATCTTCTTGCACTACTACAAGTGGCTTCCTGAGTTTACATCGCTTCAAGACACCAATGCGCTCATACAGAGCTATCCAGACATGGTTGTTGAATTCATCACAGCTCAAGTGCTCTTTCAACTTGGTGAAACACAAGAGGCAATGGTATGGGAACAAAAGGCGACGCTCAAGCTGAATGAAGCAATTAGGCATGACAAGATGCTTAGAGTGTCACAACCTGCATACATTGAGCCATTGCCACCACAACCGTCATTAAGTGCACTTT
>Ga0209225_1003919_pt1 | contig 12076 bp, 9 predicted proteins | sample WasSprMetagenome_FD_184732 | JGI IMG/M metagenome (GOLD analysis project Ga0209225, IMG submission 184732) | Sulfidic aquatic microbial communities from Washburn Spring, Yellowstone National Park, USA - WS (SPAdes) (version 3) | ecosystem: Environmental > Aquatic > Thermal springs > Hot (42-90C)...
TTGACACTCTCCACGGCTGAAGCCGGGAGATTCTTGCACACAGCCCCTTCAACGCTTGGGGACACATATGTGTCAGCATTCATCCCTTCATGGTTCCGGAGCTATCTGCAAGGGCTGTGCCACCAGCCCGTTAACGGCTTCTTCAAGCCTGAAGAAGCCCTATATTTAATGCTCGAACCCCTATCTCGGCTTGGAGCCTTATTCAAGCCTTTGGACATCCAAGCCACATCTAACGAGTTGATGGAAGATTGAGAAATATGAATCTTTCGGCGATTCATCCCACGGTTAAAACCGTAGGCTTTCTCGCGAAAGATGTGTAAGGATTGCAGAAGCTGTTCGCGCAGCTGCGCCTCGGGAGGCTGAGCGGCAGGAGGCTGAGCGGCGGCTTGCGCCGGCATCGCGGGTGGCTCAGCAGCCGGCGCTGCAAGCGGTTCAGCGGTTGATTGCGCGGTTGCCTGCGCTGCAGGTTGCTCGGCTGGTTGGCCGGCGAGTTGCCTAGTTGGCTGCGCTGCAGTTTGCAACATTTCAACGGCGGCTTCAACGCGCAGCGCAGCCTCCTCCAACACTACGGCTGAGAGGATTTTGTCTATGGTTTTGAAGGCTTGCACTTCGCCGTATGAGAGGCGGTCTTCAGCTTCCGCGGCTTTAGGCAGAACCTCCGTGGCTATGAACCTCCTCACCGCGCTCCTGAACCTTTCGTAGGCTTCGTCCTCTATTATCCCAGCCTTGTCGGCGAAGCGCACGGTCAGCCAGTCGCACCTAACGTAGCCTGTTATCCTGTTCATCTGGGAGGGCGGGAAGCCGAAGAGGCTTCTCGTAACCATGTGACCTCCGTGCAGGACAGCTATTCCGCACTCCTCTTCAGACAGCGGCCTGCTCGCAACCGTTATCTCACCTGTTATGCCTTCAAGCGAGACAGGTATCTTCTCGCCTACGATTTCAGGCGGCTCAACCTTTACGGCTCCTTCAAGGCTCCACGGCTTGAAACCGCCAACCCTAACCCAGACCTCGAAGAACGGCTCGCGGAGTATTGGAAGCTCCCTGAGCTCCTTAACGATCCTCTCAACGTCAAGCATTGACTTCGCGTTCAGAAGCCATATTTCGCTTCCATCCCTATCAAGCGCAGGCTCGCTTAAAACCTTCACCTGAGACGAGCCCTCAGCCAAGCCCGCAATACACTCCTCGTCCAAGAGGATTGAAGCCGAGAACCCGCCTTTCCTCGTTTTAACCTTCATGGCTTTGAAGAAGGCTAGGAAGCTCAGGCGGCCGGTCCCGTACCTGCCTGTTCTAGGCCTGTTAAACCTTGGCGAGTACGGCGTAAACTGCTTGTGTATGCTTCCGACGACGAGGAACTTTTCAAGCGCCTCAGAGTCCATTCCAACGTCGTCCTCGACCACAGCGTAGTTTTCGGCAAGGGTCACTATGACTCGTGTTGCGTCCTCGTCGTAGCAGTCCTCAACGAGCTCACGTACTATGCTGAAAGGCGAAAGCCAAGTCTTGCCTGCAAACTGGAGGAAGAAGTCCTTTGAAACGGTTAGGCGCACGCCTCGCACCGAAGAACGAGAGCATGAAAGCGGTCATTGTCGCTTCGCTTCTTTGGATGAAACTGCCAAAATCTCGCTCGGAAAAGAGATTCTGGTAGCAAGCTTTAAAGTAGCGGATGGAGCCTTTCATTTTTCGGCGGACTATGGCAGGGGGCGTCATGCTAAGGAGTGTCAGCAGTTGAGTGAACTCGCCATCCGCTCGCTCGGCAACTCCCCCACAGGCAACGTTCAAGCAGAACCATAACCATCATTTTTAAGTTTTCACGCTCAAGCCATGCGGAGAACCGTTATGAAGGCCATAGCGAAACGCTCTAGAGGCATCAGCCCCCTGATTGCGACGATAATCCTCATCGCCATAACAGTGGTCGGCGGCCTGCTCGTCTACAGCATCTTCACAAGCACATCCAACACCATGTCAGCCAAGGCGCTCGTATCCGTCGAGGCGGCCGACCTAGTGATGAGCAGCGACGGCCAACAGGTTCAGTTCAGCATAGTCATCAAGAACACTGGAAACAAACCAATTAAAGAGTTGAAAGTTAAGCTTGCCAGCGAAGACGAAGCCACCGTAACTCTTCCAGTTGGCGGACTACAGCCTGGTCAAAGCGTCGCATACTCAGCAGAACCTTCAGGAACATATGTTGTCGGCAAAACCTACACAGTGGTCATTAAAGCGACGTTCTCCGACGGCAGCACATTCGTCACAACCGCTGGCGTAATGTGCAGGTTCGCATAGGGCGGCTGAACGCGCTTCGGCTTCAAAACCCCTCCTTTTCTTTCTTTCATGGTTTTTCAGGGCAGTGGTTGCTTGTGGCGCTGGATTGTCCATGCTTTCAGCTTTAAAGCTCAGCCACATAATGGTCTCAAGTGGTGGTGTATTACCGGAGATTAGCGACGACAACCTCGCCCTCGACATACTTTGCCTCCTCCCAAGGAAGGAGAAGCGGATGGCAGCAAAGAGAAAAGCAACAACGCTGAGGAAGCACGGCACGGCAATACATTTTCAGGAGTGCAGAAAGGGCGCAGTTGCCTATAGCGAGAAAGGCCTTCTCTTCTTCCTCGTTGCCTTTTAGGCTGGCTGCGCCCCTGTAAACTGAAGCAGGCTTTTGGAGGTTGAAATTTTTAAGGTTTAGATTTCATTGATGGAGGATGGTGGAATTGGGGTTCACGCTCTCGGAGGTTTTCGCATGTGACCCGGACGAGGATGCCCTGCGGCTCATCAGGGAGTTCGCTTCCATGGTGAAGTGGTGGGCTGAAAGGGCTGGAGGGTTCCGCGGCAAATCCTATGGAGCCCTGCGCAAGGAAAACTACAGGGCTTGGGTTGAACGGTGGCTAGACCATCACAGCCAACTCTTGCACACAAGCGCCATCACAGCCTACTCCCTGCTTAAGCTTTCGAAGAAGCCCGAGGACAGGCCTAAAAGCGTCAACCAAACCTGCCATATGCCGTCCTCCACCCCAAAATGCTGAAGCTGGAGGGCGACAGAGTCAGGATCAGCGTGATGAGGGGCGGATACGCTTACGTCAAGCTCCTCCCAAACAGCCTCCACCAAAAGCGGCTCCTACAACAGGCTGAGGCTGGATTTTGGAGGCTTGGACAGGCAATCCTCACAAGGAGTTGGATAGCAATATCTTTTACCGTGGACAAGCTGGACGAGGCAACACTGAAGCGTGTAGAGAAAATGTCCAAACCTACTTAGCTTAAGCAAACCGGTGGATGCTTACTCGTAAAGACCCAGAGCCTTCTCAGCCAAACACAGCTGAAAAAAGGGCGTTACTTCAACCAAGATGGGAGTTTGGTTGCAACACTAACAATCGTGAAGCGTGTTAAAGCATCCAGAAGATAAGTGCAAGGTTTATGCGCGTATATCTAGTATCATATTCAGTATAGCAAGATATCGTGACGGCGTGTTTCACCTCTAGTGTAAGGGCTGAGCTTGGCAGGCTGAGTGAGAACCAGTACGTGTTAGCATACAAGTTAAGTATGGTATCGTCAATTTTTATGGAGCCATAATTGCCGGAGCTTGTTTCATGGTAGGAAATACTTGAAGCAGTATCAAGTATTTGAACATGCGCTGGAAACGTGTAGTAGAAGGTGGCAGTACTCGTCCCCGCTGTTCCATAACGTTGCAAAGACTTGCCAAATATGAGCAGTTTCTTCGCTGTTGGATGTGTGAAGTCGTAGTGGTTTATGGCAGTATGCCCAGGGAAGTTTTTGCCGGCGGCATAGAAAACTCTCTGGATGGCGCGCGATGGTGTAGTGGCACCAATGACAGGTGGCGCGGCTACCGATATTGAGTGGCCCCAGAACACTATATACGCGTATGACTGATCCTTTGTGAGCCATGCGAGGATCCATCCGTCCGCCCTCACCCTGACGCAGACATCGACGGAGAACTCGCTTCCTACAAAGTTGTTGCTTGCGGACTGATCCATCCAGACGCGCACTATGCCGTCGTAGTAGTTTCCGTGGTCCGTGTATGCCTCAAACGCTGGAACGGTGTTTGCAAGGATCCAGCCGTTTGGATCTTTATAATAGGCGAAGAGCATTATGTTTGAGGTGTCGAGGGGGTTTCCATAGTCGTAGCTGGCTTGGGCAACATGAACCCACCCTGCGAAGCAAAGCGTTGGAAGAATTGTTGAAACTATCGCCACTATTTGAACCGCGCGTTTTACTTTCACCTCGACCTTGCGTTTGCGAGCGATGAAAACAAAGAGCGGCGCTAGGACTATGGCTACAAAAGCAGACACAGCGATTGGCGGAACGGTTGGGAGGCGGGTCTCCTGTCTGGGAACAGTTAACGCTTCTTCAGGAGGCGCCTTCAACTCTATGGTTGAACTGACTGCAAACGCTTCCTCGCCAGTAGCATTGTCCTCAGCTCGAACTACTGGAGCAACAGACATTGTAGCGATGCAGACTAGGAATAACAGCACCAGCATTCCCGTTATTACATGAGTTCTCTTCATATAGATCCCAAACACTTTTGTAGTGAGAACTTAAAAATCTCGCTTATGAAAGACACTCAGCCCTGCAACGCGTCAGGTGGAGGAACGCCCAGATTCGAACTAATGTTTGTAGAGGTTTCGGATCCCGCGACCTCGGATGTTGAGGGGCGGTAGGTGAAGGGGGCGTCACCCCATCCATAAACGAAGTCGTGGCCCCAAAGGTAAACCACGGCGTTGTTTTGTTGAGCTGGACCGGTTGGAGAGCCAATAGCCTCAGATGAAGGAGTGCTCAGGGTCGGGTTGATGTTTGCTGATGTTTCAGGACCAGTTTGTTCGCTTGAGGATGAACGATACGTGTATGTCTGTTCACCCCATCCGTAAACGAAGTCAGCCTGCCATAGGTAGACGACTGCGCTACTTTGCTGGGCCGGGCCTGTTGGAGAGCCAATAGCCTCAGATGTTTGTGCGAGAAGAGTTTGGAAGACGTTATTGGAGGTTTCTGCTCCTACAACTTCTGACGTTGAAGGCCTGTAGACGAATGATTCGCTGGCAAATGCGAAGACGAAGTCGTGGCCCCAAACGTAGACGACTGCGCTGTTCTGCTGGGCATCTCCGGTTGGGGAGTCGATTGCCGCGTAGTCCAGGTAATAGTTGAGCGGAAGCGTGTATGTTTGACCGGCGTTCTGGTCGACCCACTGGGCAGACTGGCAGGCCGTGAAGCCGAAGCAGAAGTCCTGTCCCTGGAGCAGGACTAGGACTCCTCCCTGTTCGATCACTATTAAGGAATAAACCGTTGTCCTCTCTAAGGCTCCTGTGCTTCCGGCGATGGTGATCGCGTAACTGCCGACTGGCGTGTCGGCGCTCGTTGTCACAGTTACTGTGCATGATGCTTGAGATCTTGGTGGGACAATTAACGGGTTAGTGCTGAAGCTTACAGATGCCCCCTGCGGGAGGCCGGAAGCTGAAAGAGTCACTGTCAGCGGATTGCTGCCCACGTTGGACACTGTAAGCGTTGTCCAGTCGCCCCCTCCAGGCAAGACTGTTGTCCTCGTTGGGTTGACTGAGAGGGTGAAAGCCTGGATGAAGTTCGCTGTTTGGGTTATCGGGGCGTTCACGGTGACTGTTGCAGGGTTTGCCTTTCCGCTGTATGAGCCTATGCCCGAGCCGGTCCAGCTGTCGAAAGCGTATCCAGCGGCCGGGTAGGCTGTCAATGTTACGGATGCACCATCATCGTAGAACCAGTCGCTACTGGACAGGTTGGCGGACACGCTTCCAGCGCCTGAAGGATTTACACTCACAGTAAGCAGATACTGCGTCTTATAGGTGGCTGAGACTGAACCACCGCCAGACGGAACAATTATTGAGCCGCTTTTAGCCGTTGAGAGACCGCTCGTCGAAACCCAGACGTAGCGTTTGCCCCAGGTCTGCGTTCCAACAGGCGAAACCCACTCGAAACTATGTTCAGAGCCTACCTGCCAGCTGAACGTTTGCGGCAGGTTCGCGTATAACTCGCCGTCAACATAGAGGATGACGCCGTCGCAGTCGGAACCGACGCCCTCGGCTGAGAAGACAACCTCGACGGAGACCGCGAAGTTGAACGCGCCTTCTGTGATCGTGAGCTGGAACTTGGCGGTCTCGGTTACGGCTCCACATCTAGCTCTGATTTCCACGGTGTAGGTTCCAACAGGGGCGAGTGATCCAACGGATATGCGCATCGTGCTTTCAAACGGGGGTGTGCCGTGAGTGGGCGTGAAAGACGCGGATGCGCCTTGAGGAAGCCCGGCCGCGGAGAGGCTTACCGTTGAAGGCGTCCCGAAAATTAGGCTTACGGTCACTGTTGCCTCGACTGATCCGCCCTGAGGCGCGCTTCCGCCTTCAGGCTCAACATCTACCGCGAACTCGAAGGCTTGGGGAAGCGGTTTTCCGCCGCCCCTGCACATGACGCTTGAGGTTTGGGCGAAGGTGCTGCCGTCGAGGAAAACGGCGTGTACAGATACTGTGTAGGTTTCGCCGGCAACGTAGTCGTTAACCAAGCCTGAGCCCGTGGACAGGACTAGCGATGCCGACCGGCCGGGCTCGAGGGGGGAAACCTCGCTTACGTCTGGGACGGCTGCAGGCTGCTCCCCGGCAAGCTTAACCGTTACTTCCTTTGCGGGCTTTGCGCCCGTGTTTTTCACGGCGCACGTGAATGTGCATGTGCCGTCAGTTGACTTGTAAAGCTCCGCCGATAAAAGCGCAACCTCGCCTGAGCCTGCGAAATAGTTCTGGAACCCGCTGTAGAAGAGGACCCCGCCTACAAGGGTTATCAATATAACGGCTAAGATTGCTGTCTGCTCGCTTACGCCTCGCCTGGCTCGAACAGGCAAAACCGCTACACCTATAGAAGGGGAAGCGGTGAACACTTAAAAAAGAAAGGGATGATGGCTGGGAACATGGGGGAGATTTTTCAGCCGCAACGGGGCGCCTAGAAACATGAATTGGAAACGGCTCGGAGCGTCCTAGGACAAAAGTGGAAGTTTTCTACACGTTTGGGCGGGTTAACAACGGAAAGAGGCTCAAAAATCCGAATTCTAAAGGGTGGAAATAAAACTGGGAGTTTTTGAAGCGCCTTTAACGCTGGCTCTACCCTATTCCCATTGATTTGAGCAGGAGGGAGGCAATGTGGCTTGAGAAGACAACTCCGGCGGCAGCTATTATTAAGTTCACAGCTATCCAGAGGGTGTTTTTAGCCGTCAGGTCCACTGCCTTCGCTGAAAGCAACGCTACGCATATTGAGGAAACAATGACGAGCAGGTAGCATTGGTTGACCAGCGCCTGGGGCACCTGTCCTATTTCGCCGAGCATCCCGGCTTCAACCCCGGGCATAAGCGTGACGGAGAAGGCCGTGAGGAGCGAGGCCATGAGGGCTGTTATGAAGCTCAACGTTATTGGAGTGATAAGGCTGAGGAACTGGTATAGGCGCATGCTCGCCTTGGTTTCACGTTTAACGCGTACAACCAGGTTTATGAAGTTTGTCAGCAGTTCAAGGCTCTTCACTGTTCCGCCTCCCGATTCGACAACTTGGCCGAGGAGGAAGAAGCTCATCTTAGCCAGCCAGCTTCTCGGCGGAATCTTCACTTCCGAAAGCCTTAAACCCAAAACGAGTTGCCTTGCAACGCCGTCCAATAGGGAGTCGAAGACGGGGTTGTAGGTGTTCTCCTCAGCTATCCTTATCACCGCCCTCAAGATGTCGTATCCCATCTTGCGGTACTCAGTCACGTCCCTCAGGAACTGTGGAAGCGCCTTTTCTATGGCTTCAACCTCCCTCATATGCAGAAGCGCAGTTGCGCCGTATAGGGCTGTCGCAGCTCCCAAGCTTGCCACGAGGCAGAGCCAGATAGGCGACTGCGCCAGGAGTGCAACGATGAATGAAACGGCTCCAGCAGCGGCTGCAAACCTGACGTCGCCCTTTATTACGTCGTAGGTTTTCGGCTGGCTGCCGTGCACGGCTCCGAAAACCGTAACCGTCAAGAGGGGAATCACGAGCGCGAGGGTGAAGCTTGTCACTGTGATGGCGTAGCCTGGGAAGATGAAGGCGGCCATGAGGATCATCATGGGGAATACTAGGAGGAGCCCTATTGTGGTTTCACCTACGTCGCTTGCGCGTTCAGCGTAGCGCCTCCACCTGAACCCCATGTCCTTCAAGTAGTCGTCCGCCTTTGCGTCCAAGTAGGCGCTCATGTCTCCGCCTGAACGCCACTCAGAGGTGTAGCCGAGCAGGAGCGTGCGCATCTTCTCGTTTGGGTGGCGCCTCCCAACGTCCTCTAAGGCTTCAACTGGGCTTTTGAAGAAGAACTCAACGTCGCGTTTAACAAGCAATGCGTCCTTCTCAATCTGCCTGAAGACGCCTTTCCCCACCACGGCGAGGAGGCTGTTGTAGAGGCTTATCCCCACGTTTTGAAGGATGCTTGCGAAAACCGTGAAGAAGGGAACTTCATCCTCTAAGCCGCGCCTCCTGTCGCCGACCATGCTTCGCAGCTTCAGCTTCGGGTAGGCAAGCGGAACGGCTGGAATGGCCATGACGGCAAGCAGGATAGGGTGGACGAGTAGCGCCAGAACAAGCCCAAGCGGAACTGAAATGAAGAAGGCCAGGAAGGCGTAGAAGAGGTTTTTGGCCGCGAACCTGTAGGGGCTGATCGTCTCCCCAGCCTGAAGGATGTCGCCTGCAAAGCTTAAACCCATCCTTTCAGCGAATCCTCTGAGCCGCTTCCGCCTTGAAACGAACCTTAAGGGAAGCTCCTCAGCCATCGGCCTAACCCTGGGCTTGGACGGCTTGACCGGCTTCGGCCTGACCAGCCTTTTCAGGATTGGCGGACGCTTCTCCGTGGGAAGAGCGAGCGTTAGGTCTACGGCGATGAATATGGCGAGGCTTACTGAGAACCCGAGGAGGAACGAGGCAAGAAGTTTCGCGTATGTCTCCTGTAGCGGCGACGGGAAGAAGCTGCTTGGAAGCTGGAAGATCACGCCGCAGAAGATCGCGCTGACTATTACTGCAACTGCGAAGTCCACGTATAGGATGAACCTTCCAAGCTTCACCTTATCCCCTTCCTCTTAGCCACGTAGAAGCGCCTGACAGCCTCGGCGAAGTCAGGGTAGCTCAACTTCCCCTCCTCCACAGTTTTCTCCAGGAACTCCGCCCTCCTGTTCAGCTCCTCAGCCAGCTCGCTGTCAGTCCAGCCCGTCAACCTCTTAACAGCCCTAAGCCTGTAGCTCTGCTTCACAATGGCTTCAGCTTCGTCGGGCGCAAACATATCGTTCCTCGCGTTCCAAGTGAACGTGCGTTTAAGCTCGATCCTGCCGTCCTTAGGCTCAACTTCAGTTATTTCGAGGACGCGCCTAACCATGCTTCCGTCAGGCATCCTGACGCGGCCCAAGAGGACGAAGCTCCATATCAGCATGAGGTTTCCCTCAGGCACATCCATGGGAGGACTCTTCATGCGTATGATTGCGGCTTCGGGGCCTTCACCATGAATTGTGCATAAACATCCGTGTCCAAGAGCTGCGGCCTGCACAAGAGCTCTTACCTCTTCACCTCTAACCTCGCCTACAACTATGTAGTCCGGCCTGTACCTGAGCGAAAGCTTAACGAGGTCCATGAGGTCTATGTCGTACCTTGCCTCGGTTATGCTGTAAGTGTGTCTGGCCTTGAACCTCTGCCAGCTTTGGTGCGGGATTCTGAGCTCAGGCACGTCTTCGATCGTGCTTATTTTAAGCACAGGATCTATCATGGTGAGGAGGCAGTTAAGCATCGTCGATTTGCCCGATCCCATGGCGCCTATAACCATGATGAAGCCCCTGTACTCAACCTGAAGCCACAGGTAGGCTGCCATGAGCGGAGTAAGCGTCTTAAACTTCAGAAGGTGCGCCATGCTGAACGGAGCCTCGGGGAACTTCCTGATCGATATAGAACTCCCTGGAAGCGTTACCTCATCAGCAAACGTCACCGCAATCCTGTGTCCCTCTCTAGTCATGGCGTCAGCCATGGGAATCGCAACTGTAACGGACTTTCCGGCTCTCTGCGCCAGGCGCTGCACGTAGTTCCGCAGAGCGTCCTCGCTTCCGAAGACTATGTTTGTCTGTAGCCAGTCGTACTGGGTGAAGCGCCTGTGTATAACGGTCACGGGGACGGCGTAGCTTGTTACGGATATCTCCTCTATGTCAGGGTCAAGCATTGGAACGTGCAGCGGCCCGTAGCCGAAGGCGTCCCTCGCTATGAAGTACTTCAGCTTCTGGAAGCTTTTCTGGACGGGTTCAACTATGCCGAGGTCTTCAGCGGACTCCCATATGAAACCCTCAACGTACTTCATAGGGTCCTCAACCTTTGCGGCCGGCTTCATGCTGTAGTACAGGCTTTCCAAGAGGAGGCTGTAGAGGCGCTGCTCTTCAGGCGTGAGCTCAGGCTCGCTTACAACGTAAAGGCCCCTCCCTTCCTGGTCTGCGATGAAGACGTATGCGGACTCCACAGGGTACTTCTCGAGGACCTCGCCTTGGAAAGTGGCGACCAGAGGTTCAGCCTTAAACGTCAGCTCCTCAACCGAGGCGGGTTTCTTCCCGCCGAACAGCCTAAACTTCAGAGGCGCCACCGAAGGGTTTGCGCGTCAAAACTTAAAAACGTGTTCAAAGCGGAGCCTCTGAGGCTTCTCCACGATTTCAGCCCTTTCAGTTAAAAAGAGAAGGTCGAAAAAGCCAAGGCTTCAAAACTTGAAGCTTCAACGCGTAAAAAACAGAAAAATGGGGTTTAGGCGGTTTCAGCTGTCCTTTTCAGCTTGCGGTTTCCTTGCGCCGCATGTGGAGGAGGTTGAACGCTGAAAGCGCTGCTGCGACGATGGAGAGCGCTAGCACGGCGTAAATGAGCATATTCAAGCCTGAAACAGCCTCCGAAGCGTTCTCAGCTGACTGCTGCGCTGACGCAACTGCGACCTTGAGCTGCCCTATGCCAGGTATAACCACGTCTGCCACGTTGCCGTGTATGGCTGTTATTTTTCCTCCCATGTCCTGAAGCGTTGCGTTCACCGGTCCCAGCAGCGTCTGCATCTCCGCTACAGCTTCGCCTTTAGCGTCCACTATAAGCCGGGTCACGTTCGCCCTCAAATCCGCGAGGCTGACCTTCAGCTCGCCTGCAGCCGTGTTCAAAGTTGCAACTCCCGCTTGGACTGAGGCGACTGAAGCGTTCAAAGCGTTCAGGTTTGCCTTCAGCTCCGCTTTTCCGGCAGCTATCTCCGCGATGACTTCTCCTTTGCAGTCAACTATGAGTTTGGTTACGTTCGCGTTTGAGCTTTCAATGAAGGCCTTGAGCTCGTCGAGCTTCATGTTCACCGTTCCAAGGATTGTTTCCACTTGTGCGAAGCCATCTTTCAAGCCGTCTTTGACGCCGACTATGGTTGCGTTTAACGCGTCCAGCTTAGCGCTCAACGCGCCTATCGTGGTCTGGACGGATGCGACGCCGCCCTTCACGTCAACCACTATGGCGTTGAGCGCTGCTAGGTCAGCTTTGATTTCTCCTACGCCGGCTTGTATGGTTGCAACTCCGCCCTTGACCTCGACGATGGTAGCGTTAACCTTTGCGAGCATGTTCTTCAGCTCTGAAACGTCCGCCGTGAGCGTTCCAAGGCTTGTCTGTATGATTGCGACGTTGTCCTGGATGCCTGTGACCTTCGCGTCGAGCAAGTCAAGCTTAAGCTGGATCGCGCCCAGCTTAGTGTTCACCTCGGCGAAGCCGGACTGGGTTACGTTTACGAGGCTGGCTTCAAGCTGGTCAAGCCTTGCCATGACGTAGTTATGGTTTGCCTGTATCAGGAGGTAGAGCTGGTCCTGCTTGTAGGCTACGCCGTCTATCTTAGCCTCTATCTGGTTGAGCCTCTGGAGTATGTAGTCTAGGTCGGCCTGAGGGATCACGCCGAAAAATCCTGAAGCGTTGAACTGCACGCCTGGGTACAGCTGCAGGCGGTAGGTTGCGTTCCAAGTCCAAATGCCCGCCGGAGCGCCCTTCGGGATTTCAGGCCAGAAGGCTATCCTGTCGTACGGCGCAACGTAGAAGCCTTTCACGTTGA
>Ga0209225_1003928_pt1 | contig 12056 bp, 17 predicted proteins | sample WasSprMetagenome_FD_184732 | JGI IMG/M metagenome (GOLD analysis project Ga0209225, IMG submission 184732) | Sulfidic aquatic microbial communities from Washburn Spring, Yellowstone National Park, USA - WS (SPAdes) (version 3) | ecosystem: Environmental > Aquatic > Thermal springs > Hot (42-90C)...
ACCCTGATGAAGTCCTCTAGCGCACTTTGCTCGACAACTTCCCCTATCTTCCTTATCATGGCCTCGTAGCTTGGGATGATGACCTTCTCGAGGGCGTTAACCCTGATGCTCGTCTTTCTCAAATCCTCAGCAATGAGTTCCACGAACGTCTCAAGTTCTGCGGCTCGTAGGAGATCCTCGAGAAGCCCCCTAACCCTCTCGGCAAGACCCTCGATATGGAGCGGGTATCTACCCTTAACTTCCGGTACCTTCACGATCTTTATCATGGGAATGTTGACCCCCATCACGTTTCTCGGTAACACCTCGATCTCGATCCTTTCGTCCATAAGTATGGAGGCCGATATAATCTCCTGGGAACCATAAACTGCCTGAAGCATCGCCAAGTCCCTGAGAACCTCCTCAATCCTCTTCTCGAGGACCACCCTCAGCTCCCTAAGCCTATCAATCGCCGATCCAAGTTCCCTTATCTCCTGATCCCTCTTCATCTCAAGGAGATCATGCGCTCTCTGGACGAATGATAACCTCCTTTTGAGATCTAGAAGGAATCCGCGAGTATATCTTATGCTCAGAGACATGGCCTTACGCCGACCGGTACTTGGGATGATATTTTCTAATATTCTCCTCGCTTATTCTTACTAGTTCATCCTCTGGCAGCATCGCGAGAAGCTCCCACGCTATCTCAAGCGTCTTCTCTATCGGCCTATTCTCGTAGACACCTTGGTTGATGAAGCGCCTCTCAAACTCCTCCGCAAACTTCAGATACCTTCTCTCCCTATCACTTAGGCTTAGCTCACCGATTATCCTCGCAAGATCCCTAGCCCTCACCCCTTCAGCATAAGCCATGTAAAGCTGGTTCGCGACCTCCATATGATCCTCTCTGGTCCTCCTAGGGCCGACTCCATCCTTCATTAGCCTCGAGAGTGATGGAAGCGGGTTCACCGGCGGATAGATACCTCTACCATGAAGCTCTCTGCTGAGGATCAGTTGTCCCTCCGTGATATAGCCCGTTAAGTCGGGTATCGGGTGAGTTATGTCTCCGCCTGGCATCGTGAGAATAGGCATCATGGTTATAGAGCCCTTTTTACCCTTAATCTTCCCGGCCCTCTCATAGATTGAGGCGAGATCGCTGTACATGTATCCCGGATACCCTTTCCTGGCGGGAACTTCCTCCCGGGCTATTGAGATCGATCGCAAGGCCTCGCAGTAGCCGGTCATATCTGTCAGGATCGCGAGCACATGCATATCGAGGTCGAATGCGAGGTACTCGGCTATTGTTAGGGCGATCCTAGGCGCGATTATCCTTTCGATAATCGGGTCGTCAGCCAAATTGAGTATCATGACGGACCTATCGAGCGCACCGGTTCTTTCGAACTCTCTCCTGAAGTACTCGTACTCCTCATGCTTTATCCCCATGGCGCAGAATACTACCGCGAACTCCTCCTCCGAGCCTAGCACGGTTGATTGCCTCGCGATCTGGGCCGCCATAATGTTATGTGGCAGGCCGGCCTCAGAGAATATTGGGAGCTTCTGGCCCCTGACAAGGGCGTTCATTCCATCAATAACTGAAATCCCCGTTTGCATAAACTCGCTGGGGGGTTCCCTTGCAGCCGGATTTATCACTGAGACGAAGATCTCTCTCCTCTCATATCCTATCGGCTCCGGCAGTCCGTCGAGTGAGCGGAAGCTCCCGCTAAATATGCGGCCCACCAAGTCCTCGGAGAGAGGTATCCTCATGACATCCCCCGTGAATCTCACGGCGGCGTCCAAGCTCAGGCCCTCAGTCTGACCGAAGACCTGGACGACAGCCCTATTCTCATAGACGTCTAGAACTGTGCCGATTATCTCTGTTCCATCCGCGAGTTTAACCTCAACAAGTTCATTATATCGTACACCCTTAACACCCTCGACGACGAGAAGTGGGCCCCTCACCTCCCTGACGGTTCGGTAGACCGGGCCAGCCTTCTCCCTCGCGAGGCTCATGCCCCACGCATCACCCCAGCAGCCTCATACTCCGCCTTGAGCCTCTCCAAGTCCTCCCTAACCCGCTCATAAGCCGCATCTATCTCCTCAAGCTCCTCCCTTTCCTTGAGCCTGAGAAGCTCCATGACACTCTTGAGACCCCGGATCCTGTCAACAGGGGTCCCGAGCTTAATGAGCTCTGATGCAAAATCGTAGAAGCTTATCATTATTTTCAGGAGCTTAACCTGCCTCTCGGGCGGGCAATACGTGTCAACCCTATGATAGGCATTCTGGACTAGGAAGCCCTCCCTAATTATCTCGGCCGTGAGAAGGATGAGCCTCTGATCATTTGGCAGGGCCTTTTCACCTATCACCCTAGCTATCTCCTCAAGTCTAGATGCCTCCTCGAGTATTGCGAGAGCCCTCTCTCTACATGTCCTCCATTGTGGGTCAAGTTTCACCCAGAAGTCCTCAAGCACCTCCACGTATCTTGTGAAACTTCTAAGCCAGTTTATCGCGGGGAAGTGACGCCTGTATGCTAGCTCTGTGTCGAGGGCCCAGAGCGCACCAACGAATCTCATCGTCGTGGAGGTTACCGGCTCGCTGAAGTCCCCGCCTGGAGGTGAGACCGCGCCCATTATCGTAACCGAGCCGATTCTCCTATCTCTCCCGAGGGCCACAACCCTTCCAGCCCTCTCATAGAGCTCGGCGATGCGCTCGCTCAAGTAAGCTGGGTAGCCCTCCTCAGCCGGGATCTCCTCAAGCCTGCCGGATATATCTCGGAGGGCCTCAGCCCATCTTGAGGTCGAGTCTATTATAACGGCAACATCGTATCCCTGATCCCTGAAGTACTCGGCTATAGTTACGCCCATGTATACACTGGCCTCCCTAGCAGCAACTGGAAGATTGCTGACGTTCGCGATGAATATTGCCCGCTCTATCAGCTTCTTGCCCGTCCTCGGGTCCTCCAGCTCCGGGAAATGCGTCAGTATATCCGCCATCTCGTTACCCCTCTCACCGCATCCAATATAAATCACGATATCCGCGTCAGACCACTTCGCTATCTGCTGAAGCGTTATCGTCTTGCCGCTGCCGAATCCGCCGGGGATCGCTGCCGTCCCTCCCTTCGCAACTGGGAAGAACGTGTCAATCACCCTCTGCCCTGTTATCAGCGGCCTGTCAATCGGCACCCTCTCACGGTATGGTCTCGGAATCCTGACGGGCCAATATTGAACGAGCTTAAGTGGTATCCTCCTGCCATCCGGCGCCACGAGCACGGCAATAGTATTATCAACCGTGAATGAGCCTTCCTCGATGCTCTCAATGACGCCGCGGAGACCCACGGGAACTAGAATCCTGTGCTCGACGACGGAGGATTCTTGGACCACGCCGATGACATCGCCCTCCTCGACCTCGTCGCCGAGCTTTACCCTCGGCTCAAACCCCCACCTCCTATCTCTCCTCAGCGGAGCTATTCTCACGCCCCTACGTATGAATGGGCCTGTGAGCTTCCAGAGCTCGATCTCCGACCTCTCAAGACCATCGAATATCTCGCCAATTAGCCCCGGTCCCAGCTCCGCCATGAGGGGGGCGCCGGTCCCTATCACGGGCTCGCCGGGCCTTAGCCCGCTCGTATCCTCATAACACTGGAGTGCCACCAAATCTCCCGAGATCCTGACAACCTCGCCTATTAGCCTGAGCTCGCCGATGTATACGGCGTCGCCCGTTCTCGCGCCCCTAAGACCCTCGGCCACGACAAGCGACCCGTTAATCCTCTTTATCGCGCCAACCTGCTGGCTCAAGCGACCTCAACCCCCCTGAATAATAGATTCGCCACCCTCTCCCTGAGTATCGGCTTGAGAGCCTCAAGTCTGCTCTCTATTGAGCCATAATAGCTCTTCCGCCCATCAACGCTTAAGACATTCATACCACCGATTATCGGGGATTTCTCAAGCCTTACATTCACCTGAGCATCCTTAATCATACCAGCTATGATGCTTAGATCCGACTCATTTGCGTAGATCACCACCTCATCGATGTCTGGGCCCGAGACGTATTCGAGGGCGCGCTCCAGGCTCCTGCGAAGGAAATTCACATATGCCTCGGATTTGGATTCTGCCTCCTTTCTAAGCTTCTCAATTGCTTTCTCGAAAGCCCTCTCAACAACTTCGTTCTTCGCCATTATTATCATCCTCCTCCCCTCGCTGATCGCCCTTCCGATAATCCTCCTCCTAAGCAGAAGCTTCTCAGGCTCAATCCTGCTCCTAGTCATCTCCTCTATCCTCCTCCTAGCCTCCTCGATGATCCTGCTAGCCTCGGCCTCAGCCTCCCTCAAGATCTGATCAGCCCTCTCCCTAGCCCTTCTCCAGATCTCCTCCTTCAAAGCCTCGATCTGGTCAGAGCTCATAGCTCAACACCTCCTTAGCTATCAGGTTTGCAGCCTTCTCAATCAGCTCATCCGGGATCGCCTTAATCTTCTCAGCCCTTGCCCTATACTCGCTCATGATCCTCTCGGCCTCCTCCTTGAGACGCTCAGCATACTCCCATAATTCCCTGCGCGCAGCCTCCTCATCAGCAGTCTCCCTCATCATCTTCTCAGCCTCAACCCTCGCCCTCTGAATGATCTCCTGAGCCCTCCTCCTAGCCTCCTCGACATACATCATCGCCTTCTTTTCCTCAAGCAGAAGCGATGCTATACTCACGTTACCACACCTCCTCTAAACATGAACCTCAACCCCCATGGCCAGGCTTATCCTCCTCCTGAGATCCTCTGCCCTCTTTCCAAGGCCGGGTTCAGGGACGAATACCACCACGGGTTCAATCTGCTCCTCTAGGTGGAGCTCTGACCTCACTTCATTAACACGGTCTAGAAGCCTCTCGGGGATTATTAATGCGGAATACTCCCCTGACCTGAGAACCCTCTCCAGAATTCCTCTAACCTCCTCATCCGAATTTGCCTCAAACGCCTCGGCGCCGACAAGCCTCCAAAGGGCTGTGAAACTCCTATCACCTATTGCCGCCACCCTCATTTAGACTATCCTCCGAGCTTGTAAGGGGGAGGAGCCACTTAAAATCCATACCGTCTATAGTCTATGAACGGGATATGGAGCAATGTAATCAGAAGAGGAAGAGAATTCGATTCCCCTTTTATCCCGCTTTTCAAAATCAGCAAACCCTTATGACGCACAGCGTTGCATCCATCTCCATACCCTCCCTTCTCACGTAATCTACTATCTCCTCTATCGCCCGCCTAACCTTAAACTTCCCCAAGTCATTCGACTCAAAAGGATCATAGACTGTCAGGTTCCTCCACAACCCCCTGATTAAGCCCCCTTTATTCTCAGCGCGCAGATCCCTAAACCGACGACACTACTGGCTTTTCTTCTTTTTCTTCTCCTCAGACTTCTCCTCGGAGGACACTGGATTGTGCGGCAAATACGGGTTAACTTGCCGGCCTCCCATCAGTATCTCACCCGAGATATTTTTGATGTCGGCTTTAGCTTTTAACTTTACTCACCTCTACTCTAGCATCTGCTTAACCCTCTCGATCCTGTCTCGCAGCCCACGATTCCATAGAATTAGGAAAAAGTCTCCCCAAACTTCGACAACCTCCACCATCCTCATCCTCGATAGCTTGTCAATTTTCCTCTTTGGACATTCCGACCCTATCCATGTTAGGGCGGCCTTCCTGAACATGTGCCTATTCCGCATCAGGTAGTCCGCGGTCTTGTCCGCAAGCTCCTCCGGCGGGTCGGCTATCAGGAGGTCACATTTAACCCCACGGCCGAGAAACTCGAAGGCATCCTCTCTCACTATCTGCACCCCTCTCACGTTTCTCAGGTTTCTGGACGCAGCCTCGGGATACAAGTCCACGTAGATTATCTTCTTTACACCATTCATTGCCGCAAGCTTCGAGATGGCGCCGCTTCCTCCAAATAGGTCTATAAGGCTCCTAGGCTTGAGAACTCGTATAAGTGCGTCAGCAGCCTCAACAAGACCTGGCGACGACCCATAAACATACTCACCATCGAAGAGCATTAGCCATCCTATGCCGAGCTTCTCTGCCGCTAGGATGAGGGGCGACAGGGGGGATACCTTCGCCGTCCTCGTCAGCCAATCAACCCTCACCGGCTTGACTTTCCCCAACCCGCGCTCCATCCCATACCGCGAGAAGAAAATATGAATGGCTCAGTCAAATGCCTTTACTTCATCAGCTCCGCGCAACTCTGATTCTTCATCGCCAACATCAACATATATCGGCTCTTTTATTAGCTTATCCAAGGCTCTTTCTTGACTCCGACCGGGATTATGTAGAGCGGCTCTCCAGCTCCTCCGATTATTCGCTTAACCTCATCATCGTAAAATGCTCCTATTACGACGCATGCTAGACCAAGGCTCACGCACTGGAGATAGATGTTCTGGCCGACATGCCCGACCTCCATGTAGACATACCTGTATCCGCGCTCACCATATCTTCTCGTCGTCCGCTCGTAGATAGCGTTTATCACGAGGTTCACGGCCGCCTCTAGAACCCATTCCTGGCCGAGGGCAGCCCTCATGAGATCCCTGCTATGGTCGCCCGGCTTCACGAGCTCTATCTCGTGAGAGACCGGCAGGTAATGGTAGATCCCGGGGTCAAGATCCTCCACCCCTCCATCCTTGACCACAACATAGACCTCGAGGGGATATGTTGCGCCCGCTGATGGAGCGGTCCTAAAGCCCCAGCGCCTTTCAGTTATCCCCTGAGCCGCCCAGAGTATCTGGGAGAGCTGCTTCAAGGTTAACGGCTTATCGGCATATTCCCTGATGCTCCTCCTAACCAGTATCGCCTCCTCTATCGAGACTGGGCTCTTGTAGGATGGCTCAGGAAGCTTCAGCCTTACACGGGCCACCTCGGTCTCCCCGACTTCCCCACCCTCCCTAGTGAAAAAGTTTAACCTGCTGAGGGCGATAAAGCCCGCTACCGCGGCGGCCGCAAGGGATGCTAACCCCAGCAAGAAAGCCCTCCTCCCAAGCATATACAGCTGATGCCTCGATATGTCTGGGTCTTCATGCTCTTGGTTAAGTAGTTTCACCACCTCCTTCCCATACCTCTTCAGTATTGAGACGGCCTCCTCCAAGGCCCTATACCCCATCATGGCCCTACAAGTCTAGGAGGAGAGGCCTGCCCTTATTTCTTTGGAAGACCTCCAAAAATAGGAGATAAAAATGTGGGGTGTTATGATATTTATGGCATGCTCGTCTCGGCAATCTTCAGCTTGAATAGCGCCGCATCCCATATCTCCTCCTAGACGTCTCCGAGGTACTCGATCAACTGATCCCAGCCCATTATCCTGGCCATTCCGCACCTCGCCACGCGCCTATCGTCCTCCCTCACGCCCCCACCATGAAATACTTGACATCGTCCCCATCCCTGAACGGTATTATGAAGGTCTGCTCCGAGGCCCCTCTATTACCATAGAATAATCCTATATTTAGCCGGCTTCCCGGCATCTTGACATCATCATAATAGTCTTCCACTTTCAGGCGGGGCCCCAAGAAATAAGGGCAGGCATGTACTGGGATGATATTGTGGAGGCATGGCTAGTTACGTGGACGCCTTCGAGGAGGCCCCGGCCTCCTTCAGGAATTCACTAATGTCTTGGATTACGTGGACTCGGCGCTTGCCGTTGTTGAGAGATGCAGGCCGCCATCAGCCATCGCTAGGATGCTTGCATATGATGGCCCCAGGATGCTAGACGGCTTCGCCAGGGAATACCGCGGATATGTTGGCGAGGTGATGGACCATGTCTGCATGGAGCTACGAAGCCTACTCTATGAGGCCTTCGAGGAGGGCGAGGACTTCGGGGGTGAGCGATGATGCCCGTGGAGGAGATAACGCTTACCGCGAGGTTTAAGGTGGATCTCATGGATGTTGATGAGGCGGCGATCTCGGAGATACGTCACTTATTCGCGGAGTATCGGAGGATTGTGAATGAACTCATTGAACATGCCCACTCACATAGAACTACTAGTTTCATTAGCTTGCATCGTGCAAAGTATCGCGAGCTACAGCAAAGACATCCAACGCTACCATCACATTACATTGATGCGACCTGCCGGCATGCCGCCAGCATTTACGAGTCCTTCATAGAGATGAAGAAGATGGGTATGTGTGATAAGGAGAAGCCGATATTCAAGGGACAGACAATATGGCTGGATAATCATCTATTCAAGCTTGATGTGGAGGGCTGGAGAGCTTCAATAGCGGTCCATGGTGGGAAGTGGGTTGCATTGAAGCTGCTTCACGGGAAATATCACGATAAGTTCAAGAATATGAAGCTGGATGAAGCACAGCTGGTGCTGAGGGATGATGGCAACTTTTACTTGAATGTCACATTTCGCCTGGCCGTTATGTTGCCGGAGGTGAGCGCGGACGCCAAGGTTATCGCCATTGACGTTAATGAGGACGCCATCGTATATGGTAACGGTGACTTCATCGAGAGGTTTGAGACGGATGAGGGGATTATTAGGACGAGATATTTTCTTAAGCGTAGACGGATTCAGTCGAGGATTCGTGGTAGGGGGCTATGGGCGAGGCTGCTGGGGAAGTATAGGGGCCATGAGAGGCATAGGGTCAGGGAAATATACTATAAGGCGGCCAAGGAGATTGGCGCGGCAGTAATAGTGATGGAGGACCTCAGGCACCTTAATAGGAAGGATAAAGACTCCAAAGAGTTGAATGGGCGGATACACCGCTGGTCATATAGGAGGTTCCAGCAAATACTAGAGTATCAGGCGAAGCTTCATGGACTTAACGTGAAATATGTTGATCCTAGGAACACCTCGAGAATATGCCCGATATGTGGAGATGAGCTGAAGGAGAGCTCGAATGGGTGTAGGATCAAAAGATGTCGGAGATGTGGCCTAGAAGAGGATAGGGACGCGATAGCTGTAAGAAACCTGACACGCCGATACTATGAGGAGTGCATGGATGCCAAACTCCCTAAAACCTCTTTTGATGGCCGGTGCCAGATAGATGTGGGGAGTCCACGTTCCCCCCGAAAGCCTCCCAATGAAGTGAGGGAGGAAGGGTCAAAAAGCCCGGAACGTAGAACTCTATAAGCGTTGTAGCCAAGCTCATCGGGGCTGGTGGATGGTAATCGTTTAAGCCTTAGTCTCAAGAGCTAAACTCTTGGGATGAGTGCGATAGAAGAGGGTGATGAGGTTCTTTTCGTGACCCAGAAGGGGAAGAGGTATCTTCTGAAGGTGGTGAGGGGTAAGAGGTTCCATAGCAGCGAGGGCTATATTGACTTGGAGAATGTTATCGGCCTGCGCTATGGGTCGAGGATTAAGACTAATACGGGGTCTGTTTGGGTCGCCTTGAAGCCCACGATCCTTGATCATGTGCTGAGTTTCCCGAGGGTGACGCAGATAGTCTATCCAAAGGACTTGGGCTACATAATCCTGATGAGTGGCGTGAGGTGTGGGAGCAGGGTTGTTGAGGGCGGGACCGGGGCCGGGGTCCTGACAACGATGCTAGCCTACTATGTCGCGCCAAGCGGACGGGTCTATAGCTATGATATTGAGCAGGAGCACTTGGAGCTCGTTGCGAAGCATCTTGAGAGACTTGGCCTCATAGAGTATGTCGAGCTGAAGTATGGAGACTTAACAAAGTCAATAGACGAGGAAAATGTGGACGCTGTCATCTTGGATATACCCACTCCATGGCTTGCGATCTCGAATGCGAAGAAGGCGCTTAGGGATGGTGGAGTGCTGATCTCTATAAGCCCGACGATAGAGCAGATAATCGAGACTGTTGAGAGGCTGAGGGAGGAGGGGTTCGCCGACATATCATGCGTCGAGATACTATTGAGGAGGATGAGGGTGCGGAGGGGAATGACTCGACCAGAACACCAAATGCATGCTCATACAGCGTACATAGTCGCCGCAAGGAAGGCTTACAGGGAGGATGAGAGCTAAGCCTTAAAGCCTACTAGCTGTAGAACTAGGGGCGATGAAGCGGGCGTTAGCTATCCAGCTAATTCCTATAATCCTCCTAGTGCTCGCTGTCTGCACGCCGATAATCTACACTGCGGTCTCGAGCATCTCCACATGGGCGATAGCGCTGACGCTAGCATGGATACTTCTCCTAGTGGTCTATGTCGGGCTAGCGGTGATAAAGTGGAAATAAGGTGGTTACTCGCCCTTCAACTTTTTGATTAAGTCGGCTAGGGCTTCAGCAGCCTCATCTGCATGTTGATATGGATACTTCTGTGGATGCATAAACTTGAGGTGCACGAGATAGCAGCATACGTGGTTCGCGGCGGCCGCAGCAAGCTCCCTAGCGATCAGCTGGTGCTCCTCGACCTCCTCAGCGGCCTCAACCTCCCTAATCCTCCTCTGGCCCTCAGCAGCCTGGAGGTCCTTTAGTCTCCTCTGTAGAATGTCCTCGGGCCTGAACTCGAGGACGACTATCGCGTCCGGCTTCAGTATCTCGGCAACCCGGGATGGCATGCCAGGATAGTATCCATAGGGCGTCTTTATCGCGGCATGAGTATCTATGATCAGGTCGCCATCGAGCTTTGAGATCTCCTCAGCCGCCTTCTCCTGGAGCTGCTTATAATCCGTCGGCTTAATTCGTTTCCTCATCTCATCCCTATCAGATATGCCGAAAACTTTTCTTGCCTCCTCAAACATGTAATCTCCAAAGTTCACGATCTTAAGCCCCGGGACCTTCTCCACGAGTTTCTTGAGTATTGTAGATTTGCCCGCACCCGGAACAGCTACAACAACTACCCTAACCATGAGTGAGGCTTGGGAAAGCGATGAAATAAAGGTTGCCGGGCGGCTAGGATAACTGCATCTGCCTCTCGATCTTCTGCTTCGCCGCTTGATACTCCTCTTCACTCAGCTCTCCAATCTTATATCTTAACTCGATCTTATCAAGTTCCTTCTTCAGCTTCTCATAGATCTTCATGAGATCCTTTAATGCGTCCAGCGTCTCATCAAGATCTCCGGTGATCATGCTGATATCCTCATCGCTCAAGCCGAGAGATGATCCCTTCTCCAAGATCCGCTCCCTTAGACTCCTGATACGCTCCTCGTAAGCCGGGATGTCGCTAAGCTTCACGTCGAGGAAGTTCCGCAGCACATCTATCCTCGGCCTAATTTTCGAGATCTCCCTATCTATCGCGAGCTTCTCTGTTATGTACTGCTTGTCCGAGATCTCGCCAATCTCATGCCTAACCCTAAGCTGCTCAAGCCTCGTCGTCAATTCATTTAACTTCTGCTCGAGCGAGTTTATGAGCTCGAGCCTTCTCGAGTTAATTGATCTAATTTTCCCCTGATATTCCTTGTAAAGGTCTAGGAATACCTCGGCCGATGCCTCTCCGCCGAGGAACAGCTCGAGGAGCTTGTGCCTCCAATTGAGATAATTCGCGAGCTGCTCCACGATCTTCCTCTCCTCCGAGATCTCATGAGGCTTCTTCTCAACTTCCTCTGGAGCTTCTTGCTTAACCTTCTCCGCCTGCGCCTCTATCTCGGAGACAACCTCATCCTCAAGCTTCTCCTCGGTGAGCGGTTTTCCACAAAACTTACAGAACTGAGCCTTAGGCGTCTCCCGGCCACAGTGGGGGCAGATGACCTTCTCCCTCCACATTACCTGATCGAGCCAAATCTCGTAATACTACATTATAAAAATTCCCTCATACCACCGCAGGGATGAGCAACCTGTAGGCAACTACGAGTTCGCGAGGTAATACCTCGGCGGGGGTGTTCACAGGCTGGGCTAAACCAATAAATACATCTAAGACCAGTTACACGATGAAAGGGAGTTGAGATGGTGAGCGAGAGGGAGCTTTCACTAGCGCCTATTCACAGGCTGATAAAGAAGGCTGGAGCTGCTAGAGCGAGCGAGGATGCAGCAGAAGAACTTAGGAAAATCCTAGAGGAGATAGGGATAGCAATAGCCAAAGAGGCCCTGAGCCTAGCACAATATGCTGGCAGAAGAACTGTTAGGAGAGAGGATATTGATAGAGCGGCTAGGACGCTCCTTAGAGGATATTACTCAACCCAGTAAAAATCATTAAACGTTTGCCCAAGCGCGTAGCATAGCT
>Ga0209225_1003934_pt1 | contig 12042 bp, 10 predicted proteins | sample WasSprMetagenome_FD_184732 | JGI IMG/M metagenome (GOLD analysis project Ga0209225, IMG submission 184732) | Sulfidic aquatic microbial communities from Washburn Spring, Yellowstone National Park, USA - WS (SPAdes) (version 3) | ecosystem: Environmental > Aquatic > Thermal springs > Hot (42-90C)...
TTATCCAACTCATCCGCCGGCACCGCCCTATTTATCAAACCTATTCTTTCAGCCTCCTTAGCATCAACCATCTTAGCAGTAAAAATAAGCTCCTTCGCCTTAGCTGGCCCCACCAACCGTGGCAGATGAAACAGTGAACCTCCGTCTGGAATAAGACATATCCGACTGAAAATCAAGCTAAATTTGGCATTCTCAGATGCAACAATTATGTCGGCACTTAAAGCTAAACTACATCCGATACCCACAGCAACACCGTTCACCTTCGCTATCACAGGCTTCTCCAAATCTGTAAGACCGAGAATAATCTTATGCGCCATCTGCGTCCAATACCTATTTTCAACTGGGGCGGCTGCCTGCGCCATGTCACCAATGTCAGCACCACTACAAAACCCGCGACCAGCCCCAGTGACAACCAGCACTCTAACGCCTTTATCCTTGGCTACTTCAACAATTGCACTATTCAGTTCCTCAGTCATTTTTCGGTTTAGAGCATTCAACTTTTCAGGACGGTTCAGTGTTAGGGTTCCAACACCGTCTTTCCTCTCTAAAATTATGGTTTCATAACTCATTCAACTTCCTCCCACATAACATTTTGAACATTAGACCCTTTCTGCTAGTTTCCTCTATTTTAAAGTTTAGCTGCTCAACGCAAAAACCTAGAGGGGATACCCGTATTGGCTTTTTCCACAACCAAAAACACATAAAAATCTAGAGAAGGGCTACTCAATTTAACAACCGAAAAACTAAATTTTAACCGCCAATTTTCGCCTTGATCTTAGGAATAACCTCTTTCTGCATTTGCACTACGCCGAAAGTTGTAATCCTATACCTGTCATCAGCGGTCTTCGAAACCATGCCGCTTTTAACAAGTTCGCCTAGCCGCGTGCTCGTAATCTTCCCGCTTTTTCCAAGCTTAGCCTGCAACTCCTCCTTAGAAACCGCATCGCCATCAACCAAACCCAAGTGAAAACCAACATAGTAGGCTAAGAGCCACAGCAACAAAGTCTCATTGTCCGTAAGCTTACCTTTAGAAACCAACAAGTTCACGCCTTCCTTAGAAAAGGCAATAACCCCCTCGCAGTCTCTGGCAAGCCCTTGCAAATCCACACTCAAAACAAGCTTCCTCGCAACGTCAAAGGAAGGAACAAACTCGCCGAAAAACCTGTTTATGCCAAGCCAAACCTCTTCGAGGCTTCCGCTAAAAGTTTTTTCAACATCCCCAAACTTAACATGAACCGTTAGCTTCGTTTCGCCGCTGTTCAACCCATTTTCCCTCTAAGCCTAGCCAAAACCTCATCCTCAATCCAACGCTCGCCTTGAACAGTCAACTTAAATTCAGGCTTAGCCGGGTCTGGCTTAAACACTTGCCCCCGCTTAGTCATCTCGTTGAGGCGTGCGGGAACCATACACTTAATTCCGCTGGACTCTAAAAGCTTCTGAACCTGCGCGGCAGTGTTCTTCCGCTCCTCAGAAGCATAAAGCACTAAACCAATAGCCTCATAGTGCGTAAGGTTCTCGCGGGTCACTATGACAGGTCCTTCGGTTGTGAACTCAACGATGCCCTTAAGCTGGGCGCCAGAAGGCACAAGCCTCTGTGAGACGATATTTGAAATCCTCTCCATAAAATCCAGTGGAAAAGTCTCCAGCAAACCCAAAACTTCTTGTGGGTTTTCGCCCACAACCACGATTTCCCCGAAAGGCATCTTTATCCTAGCTTCAATCTTCCCCATTACATGCGCCTCCTAAACGCCTAAAACCTCCTTCTCAGCAAGTATGTAAACATAACCGGCATTGGTGTTCCACCGCCTGACAACACCCTTCCTAACCAAACCCATAAGAGTGCCAGACAGAATCCGCCCCGGAAAACTCATTCCATTAGCCTTCAAAACCTCTTTTAACTCGTTAACGGTTCGCGGGCGCCACTTCCCCCAATCGCTCTCCAAAACCCTCAAAATTGCTTCGCTGCAATTGTCTGTTGGCGCTATTTTCGGCAAATTCTGCGCAATCACTTTCTCCTCAGTTTGAGCTTTCGAAGGCTCAGCCCTAACAGTAACTTTCATCGCCTCTTTGGGCTTTAAGCCTTCAAAGGCGCCCCTAACCTTCACCATCAAACCCGGCAGTTCATCAACAGTCCTTAAAACTTCTTCGCGGCTTCCGTTAATTTCAATCTCAAATTCTCCAGCCCTCACACGAAAACCAAACATACCCACCTTATCATTTTCTCTAACCGCTTTACCAACCAAGTTAATCCCTAATACTAGAAGACACTAACCCTTTTTAGAATTTACGTATGTTGGAATATGTCGAAAACCGAAATAGCGTATTAAATATTGCGATACTCTATACATTGTGAAAACAAAACCAGCGGGAAAAAACTTGGCCAAAAAAGGGCTGTTTGTCTGGTTCTTCAGCTCCCTAACATTTATATCGTTAATCCATCTAGCAGACGCAGTTTCGGCTTTCGTTTTCGGCAACGAAATCAAACTCCTCAATCTGTATCCTTTCATAAACGAGAAATTACAAGCAATAGCGCCGGTAGCCTATCTATGGGCAACTGCAATTTTAACATTCGCCTTCTGGGGCATAACATGCGCGATAGCCTTCGAAAACCCCGTGGAAACATTCCTAAACAAAATACTTTCAGATGCCAAAAAACAAAGCGCTGTTGAAACTCAAATGCTGGAAAGTAAAAGTGAACTTCTAGATGTTATGAACGAAACTGTGGAGATGAACAACGCAATATTAGCCCAGGTCAAAGACATAATCTACAACGTAAGGACAGAAGTAAAGGAGATTCAACCGTTAAAAGAAGGTATAGAAAAAGTGAGGTTGGAGATGAGTAGTTTGAAAAGGGAATTTAAGAGACTGGAAGAAAAAATAAACTTTCCAATAGTATGCGTGAGCTGTGGAAAGCCGTTGCTTCCCGAGTTTAAAATTTGTCCCTACTGTGGTGAAAGCCTCAAGCCAGTCCAAGAAAGGGTCGTTTCGGTGAAGAATTACTGATAAATCCTCGGCGTTGAACAGTTTACCCCTGCAATGAAAAAGCAAAATATACAGTTTTTTGATTATCCAAAATTTTGTGTTTGTAAGTTTTTAAAAATATGCTGGCTTGTTTTGGCGCTTTAATAGGCAATTATTAGTCATGCGCGTTTGAGTGGGGTGCTAAGGCACACATAAAAGTTATATAATGATGATATAAAATACATAAGTCTGAGGTTTAAGAAGGGATTTAGAAATGGATACGAAAGGCATTGCAAAAACCACTTTAGTGCTTATCTTAATAGCTATAATTCTAGTAGCTGGGCTAATAGCCGTAACGGTCTACTTTATGACGCAAGCACCACCACCAGCGGCGGAAGTTGCTGTAATCACGGGAGTTGTGAAAGATTCTAAAACAAATCAAACAATTGCAGGCGCAACAGTGTCTTGTGGTGGATACACCGCCACTTCAGGTCCGGATGGGGTTTATTCTTTGACTGTTCCTGTAGGAAACTATACACTAACGGTGACTATTAGTGGCTATCAAACGTACACCACTTCAGTGAGCGCTACACAGGCGCAAACCTATACGGTAAATGTTTACATTACGCCGACGCCGTTGCCTACGCCTGCATTTGTTACGCAGAATAAGCTGGTTTACGAAAGTGGCGCCACATATGAGTGGCTTGACCCCCATGTCTCCTATTACCAGTATGACTATTGGATACTTTGGCACTCTGTTGAAACGCTACTGTGGTATAACGGAAGCAGCGCCACAGACATAATTCCTTGGCTAGCTGAAAGCTATGAAGAGATAAACGGAACCACTTACGAATTTACGTTAAGACAAGGAATAACCTTCCAAGATGGAACACCATTTAACGCAACAGCAGTATGGTTTAGCTTAAATAGGCTCTTAATAATGGATGGGACGAGCGCTACTGGTGTGCATGGAAGTCAAGCAGCATGGATAGTTCAGCAGCTGGTTGACCCTGATGGTGAGTTGTTCACTGCAATGGGCGCTGATCCAAGCTATGACGAAACATGGGTTCAATCAGTGTTGGACTTGAATTTTGTGGAGATAGTGGATAACTATACCATCAGACTCAACTTAAAGACACCTACTACACAGTTGCCCGCTATATTGGCTGGTCCATGGGCAGGCATAGTTTCTCCAACGGAAACTGTTAAGAAAGACTATGAATATCATGGGTGGAACTTTACAGCGGAGCAGCAGCCTACGTACAATTACACGCAGTATTTCATTCATATGGCGGGTTCGGGCGACACATACTTTAATGTGCCAGAAGATGGATGGACATTCGGAACAGGACCTTACTATGTTGAAAGTGTCGACGCTACAACATACAAGATAGTTTTGAAGGCTTACAACAACTATTGGGGCGGACCAAACAACATGAACTTGCCACCAGCGGGAAAACAGAGAATACAAACCATAGAATACATATATCAACCAAGCTTCACTACAAGGTTGCTTGACTTAAAGCAGGGAACAGCAACAGCGATAGCTGTCGCAGCGGCAGACATATACCAGGTTGTTGACAAAGACACATGGCTTAACCAAGGCGTTTTACAATCTATAATACCTGGTGTAACGGTTCACGGGCCGGTGCCGACATTAAACACGTGGTGGCTAAACTTCAACACCAACGTTACAAACCCTGATGGAACATACAGAGAATGGCAACCCTTCGCTGACTGGCGAATCAGAATGGCTGTTGCATGCGCAATCAACATGACATACGTGAACATATACGTTAACAACAGATTAAGCGTATTAGCAAACAACCTGATTCCTCCAGGAACACTCCCTGAAGGCAGCGCCAACCCAAATATCAAACCAATATTCTCATTTAACCTAACCAAGGTCGAAGAACTGCTCAAGGACGCCTATGAGCATCCGATGACAAGCGCAACCCATGACATGTACTTCTACAACGGAACAAAAATACCAGCAGGAGTTGTTGACAACACATTTAGCGCTGACAAACCTAGAGTCGTGGAGTTTTATGTGCAGAGCGGAGCAACAACCTTCATACAAATCTTGACAACAATGGTTGAGAACTTGAACTCAAAAGCAAGAGCTGTAACAGGGTCAAGGTCAGCTTTGCAGTTCCGCGTTGTCATCGTGCCTGGTGGGCAGCAATACACATTAGCCTCCAAACATCAAATAGATGGCTACCTAGGTGGCTGGATTGCTGACTATAACCATGTGCTAAATTGGCTTCAGCCGATGTGCTATTCCAGAGGAACATATCCATCATGGAACCTTTGGAACGTAACAACCTTAGACGACCTTTACGAGCAAGCAGTGCAAGCAGACAAAGAGGGCAACGTTACAAGACTATTAGAAGTAGTTGACGAAATGAACACTATTATAAATGAGCTTCTGGTATACATGGTTTGGTGGCATGACACCGCATACTTTACACGCTCCTCTTGGCTGCAAGGATGGTATGTGAACCCAGTTTACGGAGTAGACCTCTGGTCAACAATGTACTACGAACAACCATAATCCCCAACTTCCTTTTTTCTAATACACAAACCTCATATTTTTGAGAAGCTTTTATATGGAAGGAAAACTTTGGTCATAACAAACATGACTAAGGTGCAGAAATGAAACTCTACGAATATGTAATTCGCCGCCTAATCCTACTAGTATTCGTTTTATTCGCCGTCAGCATTCTAGTCTTCTATCTAACAAGAGGTTTCCCCAGAGGAATTGCGCCGTGGGCCCCATACATTCATCCTAAAATGACAGCCGAGCAGATTGAGGCAGTAATAAAAGCTCATGGCTTTGACAGACCCATATACGAACAGTACTTTTACTGGCTTCGAGACATACTAAGCGGAGATTGGGGGCTCACAGGGACATGGGCGCAAGGCAAGCCTGCAAACGAAGTGTTCTTTAACCATTTCCCGTACACGGTTGAGTTGTCAGTGTTTGGAACACTAATAACCGTTTGTATTGGAATACCGTTAGGGATAATTTCAGCAATAAAAAACAACAAGCTTCCAGATCACATATCTAGGATAATAGCGTTGGCAGGTTACTCCACCCCCTCCTACTGGTTCGGATTCATGCTGCAACTAATCTTCTTCTACTACTTTTCACTCTGGGGCCTTCCTCACCTTCCAAGTAGTGGAGCCTCTGCCCTCGGGAAACCAAACATAACGGGTTTGCCCTTATTAGATGGGTTATTATCCGGTAACTTCGCCTACGCATGGGATGAATTCATCCACCTAATCTTGCCCTCCTTCAGCCTAGCGTTCATCAGCCTAGGCTTCCTAGCCCGAATAGTTAGAGCAAGCATGCTTGAAGTTTTGAGACAAGACTACATTGTAATGGCAAGATCCAAAGGATTAAAAGAAAGAGTAGTAATTTACAGACACGCCTTAAAAAACGCCTTAATCCCAGCGGTAACCCTCACCGGAATCTTCTTCGCAAGTCTTCTAGGAGGCGCCATGATCACCGAATACGTGTTTTCATGGCCTGGCGTCGGACAACAAGCTTTAAGAGCGATATTTCAAGGCGACAGCAACTTCATATTAATCTACAGCCTAGTGTTTGCAACCATTATCGTGCTAGCCAACCTAGTGGTTGATGTTCTTTACGCTTTCCTTGACCCGAGAATAAGGTACTAGGGGGAGCAAAGATGAGTGGGCAAACTGTTAAAACTAGAAAGGGCGAATGGGAAGCCAGACTAGCAGACATAAAATACTCATTGTACCTTTTAAGGAAAAATCCCCTTGTAATGACAGGCATCGCCATTGCAGCCTTCTTCATTGCCGTAGCTTTATTAGCAAACGTTATAGTGGATCCCAAATTGGCATATCCCGAAGGCTATCCCGGTGAGATGTACCCGTTTGACAGAAAGTACATGTGGAACGCTAACCACTTTATACAATGGGGTCCTGGAATATCTCTCTATTATGGTCCAGAGTTCTTCTATCTCGGAACAGACTCTTATGGCAGAGATTTGCTTAAAATGATAATACTTGCCATACCACTAGACCTCTACTATGCAGTGGTAATCACGCTAATCGCAGCGTTTTTCGGCACTTTATTAGGGGCAATAGCTGGTTACGCAGGAGGCGTCATCGATGAAATCATACTTAGAATCACCGACGTTTTCTTTGCTTTCCCCGGACTGGTTTTAGCCCTAGTCCTCGCTTCAATACTTGAAAGAAGCCTGGAAACATTACAGTTGGCAATAGTCTTAGTGTGGTGGCCCCCATACGTCAGACTCATGCGGGGACAAGTGTTAAGTGAAAAAGAAAAACCCTACGTAGAAGCATTAAGGGCATTAGGGGCAAGCCACACCCGCATCCTTTTTAGGCATATCCTTTTAAACTCAATTTTTCCAATAATTGTGCAAGCAACAATGGATTTCGGAGGAGTAATCCTAACTTTTTCAGCACTCATGTTTTTAGGTTTCTCACCAAGCCCCGCCATCCCAGAACTTGGAAACCTTGCCGCTGACGGCTACGGACACATTTTTGACGCTCCTTGGGTGATAATCTTTCCGGGGCTGACGATGCTTATCATATCATTAGCCTTTAACCTCGTTGGAGACGGCTTAAGAGACGTGCTTGACCCTCGCTTAAGAAGGTGAAAAACTATTTGAAAAAGCAAGGTAAAGACCAACCAATTCTAGAAATCCGAAATCTAAAATTGGATTTTCACACTTACAGAGGTGAGGTTAAAGCATTAAACGGCGTAGACCTAAAACTTTACCCCGAAGAAGTTCTAGCCCTCGTGGGTGAGTCAGGATGCGGAAAATCCGTCACTGCACTCGCCATCACCGGACTGCTTCCGGAAAACGCCTCCATAATTGAAGGAGAGGTTCTCTTTAAGGGAGAGAATCTGCTTAAAAAGTCCAAGGAGGAAATGCGCGAATTTCGAATGAGCGAATGCGCCATAGTTTTTCAAGACCCGGCAACATATCTGAATCCAGTTTTAAAAATGGAAACACAACTAAAAGAGGCAATTCTACTTAACAAAGAAGCCTTAAAAAAGGCTGTAATCGCCGAAGAAAAAGGCGAAAAAATTGGATATGCAGAGTTTCTGGCTATGAAGGCGAATCCAAACGAAGTTTCAGTTAAAGATCACAGAGTTTCACGAAGAAAAATCGACAAAATGGCTGAAAAATTAATCATAGACATTTTAAAATTAGTTAAATTGCCAGATCCGGAGAGGATTATACAGTCTTATCCACACGAACTATCTGGAGGAATGAAACAAAGAACAATGATTGCCATGGCACTGGCGAGAAGACCATCCATCTTCTTGGCTGACGAAATAACAACAGCCCTAGATGTGACAATTCAGGCTCAAATTCTCCATCTGTTAAGGGAGTTGCGGAAAAAAATCGCTACATCAACTTTAATGATAACCCACGACCTCTCCGTGGCTGCTGAAATTGCGGACAGAATAGCTGTAATGTATGGAGGAAACGTCGTTGAAGTCACATCAACAAGAAAGCTTTTTAGGAAACCATTACATCCATACACGCAACTGCTCTTGAGGGCGATCCCAAACATACTGAAGCCAGTTGAACGTTTAGAATCCATACCTGGAACAGTTCCAGAGATGATTAACCCTCCGCCCGGATGCCGTTTTAACCCAAGATGCCCCTTTGTCATGGAAGTTTGTAAGGGAGAAAGACCAAAACTTGAGGAGGTTGAAGAAGGACATGAAGTCGCATGCTACTTGTACAAACGATGAGGCAAAGGACGAGGAACTGCTAAAAGTCAGAAACCTTAAGGTATGGTTCCCCATCAAAAGCGGCGTAATTCAGAGAACCATAGGCTACGTGAAAGCAGTTGACGGCGTCGATTTTGATGTGGTAAAAGGCGAAACTTTAGGGATCGTTGGCGAATCTGGATCTGGAAAAACAACCTTGGCGAGGAGCATTTTAAGACTTGTTAAGCCAACTTCAGGGGAAATATACTTCAAAGGAATAAACATAGTTAAGGCAAATAGAAGGAAGATGAAGGAGATCCGCCGGCATATACAGATAATTTTTCAAGACCCCTACGCCTCGCTGGACCCTAGACAAACTGTCAGCTCAATTTTATTTGAAGCAATGAAAATACACGGTATTGTAAAAAGCAAGTCTGAAGCATTGGAAAAAGCCGTCAAACTTCTTGAAACGGTGGGCTTAAGTGAAGAGCACCTCTATAGATTCCCTCATGAATTCAGTGGTGGACAAAGGCAGAGAATCGCCGTAGCACGGGCTTTAGCGGTGAACCCGACATTTCTGTTGTTGGATGAACCCACATCGTTCCTCGACGTTTCTGTTCAAGCGTCAGTTCTGAACCTGCTCAAAGACCTCCAAAAAGATTTTAATTTAACGTACTTGTTCATAACTCACAATTTGGCTGTTGTGCATCATATGAGTAATAGAGTTGCCGTTATGTACCTTGGCAAGATTGTAGAGATAGCGGATAAAGACAGCATTTATTACGACCCCAAACATCCGTACACCTTTCAGCTCATGGCGGCTATACCGTTGCCTGACCCAGAAGCTAAAAAAAGGGAGGTGCTTTTGGAGGGTGATGTCCCAAGCCCGATAAATATTCCGCGTGGGTGCCGTTTTCATCCAAGATGCAGATATGCAACTGAAAGGTGTAGGAAGGAAGAGCCGCAGCTCTTGGAAAGGGATGGGCGCTTGGTTGCGTGCCATTACGAGATAGATTTTCCAGCCGAAGAGGTGACTGGTGAATTAACAGATGAGTGACAAGGAGGAGAAGAAAAAGCTCGGCTGGAAGGACTATATAGCCATTGTAATCGCTATGTTGACAACAACTCTTCTTCCGCTGTTAGTTATCATTTTAATACTTTTGGTGGTTGTGGCAATTCTTCGCTTCATTATGTTTTAGTCTGTTCCAGCTTCTTTTTTATTAGTTCGCTGACTAACTCTGCCTTTGCTCTGCCCCTTACCTCCCTCATAACCATACCCATAATTGAGCCAAAGGCTTTCTCGCCGCTTTTTTCAATTAAGTCTTTGTTGCAGCTTATCGCGTTGTTAATTATTCCTTCTAGCTCTTCTCTTGATAGGGTTTTTAAGCCGAGGTTTTCAATTGCCTTTCTCGGGCTTTGTCCTTCGTGTTTTGATAGCCATATAACAACGTCTTGAAGGGCTTCTTTTGTTAGTTCTCCGGAGCTTATGCATTTGAAGATTTCTTTTATTTGGCTTTCTGAAATTTTCTCTATTTGTACTCCTTCGCGTTTTAGGGCTTTCATGGTTTCCGTTAAGAAAACGGCGATTGTTGTTGGTGAGACTTTGTTTTCTTTTGCTATTGTTTCAAATAGTTCAGTGTATTCTGAGTCCATAACTTGCGTGGCTAATTTCTGGTTCAGTCCATAATTGCGAATTAGCCGCTGAAGTTTTTGTTCTGGAAGCTCTGGTAGGCTTGCGAGAATTTGCCTCACATAGTCTTCTGTTATTTGAATTGGCGGGGTGTCTGTTTCTGGGTACATGCGGGCTGCTCCTGGGCGTGGGCGCATGTAGTGTGTTGTTCCGTCTGGGTTTGCTGCGCGGGTTTCTTCTGGTACGCCTTTTAGGGTTTCTTTTGCTCTTTCTAAGACGGCTTTTAATGCGTCTTTGGCGTTTTCTGGAGTGTCTGCAACAAAGACAACGGCGTCTTCTTCTTTGGCATTTACCATTTTTCTTAATGCTTCTATTTCTTCTTCTGTTATTCCGTAGGCTGGGAGTTCGTCTGTGTGGAATATGCCGCCTACTCTGCCCCAGAACTTTGCGCGGTCAGCCATTTCTGTTCCGAGGCGGATGTTTGGCATGAGTTCCCGTTTGAGGAAGCCTTTGAATTTTGGCAGTTTTGCTGCTAGTATTTTCTGGTTTTTTTCTAGGGCTTTTTGGAGGACTTTGCATTTAGTTGTCTTAAATATTGGTGTGACGTCGAAGAATTCCTCTTTCAAGTCTTCTTCTTTTGCTCCTGTTTTTTGTAGTTCTTGGCTTATTTTTATCAGGTTTAGTTGTCTTTGCACTTCATATTCTATTACTAGGGGGATTATTTCGAGTTCTTGAACGCCTTTTATTTCTGTTAGGGCGCCGCCTTGGATTGAAATGTTTAGGTCTTGGCGGATTGTTCCTAAGCCTCGCATGACTTTGCCTGTGGCTCTCAGTATTCTTCCTATTGTTAGTGCTACTTCTTCAGCTTCTTTTGGCGAGTTTATGACGGGGGCTGTTGCAACTTCTATTAGGGGTACGCCCAGCCTGTCTATGCGGTAGCGTATTATGTTGCCTTCTTCTTCGCCTGTTTTGCGGGCGGCGTCTTCTTCTAGGCTTATGTGTTGGATTGGTATTGTTTTTTCTTTGACTTTCACTTGACCGTTTAGGGCTATGACGCATGTTCTTTGGAAGCCTGTTGTGTTTGAGCCGTCTATGACTGTTTTGCGCATCACGTGGATTTCGTCGACTGGTTTGGCGTTCATCATTAAGGCGGCTGTTAGGGATATTTCAACAGCCTCCATGTTAAGCGGGTGAGGTGGCTCCTCGTCCATTTCGACGAGGCAGGATGTCTGCGTGTCTGCTTCGTACCGTATTTTTACGCCTTTTTGGAATTCGAAGTAGGCTGCCGGGTCTATTTGGCCTAGTTCGCTTTGTGTTGGTCTTAGTCTGCGCAGAAAAGTGATTTCTGGCTCTTCTTTGAAGAGTTCTGGTTTGCATTTGCAGAAGAGCTTGGCTGAGGTGGCTAGTTGCTGGTGGATTTCTAAGCCGACTTTTAACCCTATTTTTTCGTAGTCTGTTTGCATGTTTTCACTCTCCTTCTGCCGGGAGGGTTCTCGGCGAGATTTCGCCAGCTATGTTTGTTTTTAAGAGGGTTTTTGCCTCTTCCGTGTTTTTTGTTTGTCCGAGAATCCACATGAGTTTTACTAGGGCTGTTTCTGGCAGCATGTCTTCTAGGGGGATTACTCCTAGGGCTTGGAGGTCTCTGCCTGTGTCGTAAACGTTCATGTTTACGCGTCCCCATATGCACTGGGATGTCATGGCAACAATTACGTCTTTTTCAACTGCC
>Ga0209225_1003936_pt1 | contig 12040 bp, 6 predicted proteins | sample WasSprMetagenome_FD_184732 | JGI IMG/M metagenome (GOLD analysis project Ga0209225, IMG submission 184732) | Sulfidic aquatic microbial communities from Washburn Spring, Yellowstone National Park, USA - WS (SPAdes) (version 3) | ecosystem: Environmental > Aquatic > Thermal springs > Hot (42-90C)...
CAGAGACGATAGAGTTCGTTCCTGAGGCTATAGCGGAGGCTCCTGCCACGGCATTGCCAAGGGGAGTTATCACCACGACGAGGCCTCCTACTTTTGGTGGAGGGGGAGGACTTCCGATAGCGAAGTTCGTTCAGAGCATGAGCTATGTTCCTCCGACTACGACAGCGATACAATACAAGGGACCTGGTATGGTCCTTGCGCTTGCGAGGCCTGGGATGGATATAAGGGTTCCTGCGGGTCTTCCCGTTACGAGGGGTGTATCTCCTGGCATAGGTCCTGGGAGGATACCAGGGGTAGGAGGGTTTGGTCCTGGTTTGGTAGGGAGGGGAGTAGGTCTTCCGAGTGCGAGGATAGCGAGGTTTGCCCCTGCTAAGGTAGGAGGAGAGGGGATAAGCATAGGGGGTCTTGCTGGAGAGATAAGCGAAGCAGAGGAGTTCGGGCTATCTGAGGAGCCGGGAGCCATAATAATAGGAAGGGGGAAGGACATAAAGGGATATTTCCATGCCGTCAGGGTGAGATATAGCTTCGGGGACTTCTACACGGATCCTACAGCGCTCCCACTATGGCTCGAATGGGTGTCGAGGCATACGAAGATAAAGACGAAGATAGTCCATGCATCGCTTCGCTTAAGCGACAAGGACATCATGAAATGCCCGTTCCTCTGGATATCCGGGCACCAGACGTTCTCCTTTGCTGAGGAGGAGAGGAGGGGGTTGAGGAACTACCTCTTCGGAGGCGGGTTCATATTCATAGACGACTGCGAGCATTATTTCGGGAGTCCGTTCGACGTTGCGATGAGGAGGGAGCTTGTCCTTGCGCTTGGCTCTCAGCTTTATAACTCGATGTATAAGATACCCCCGAACAGGCAGGATCTTCTGAACGCTTACTATAGCTTCGATGTTCCTCCTCCTGGGGACGATGTTCTTAACGTGAGCCAGGGTAGGCCTATGGGCATAATCCCATGGGTTGAGGGGCTTGATATAGATGGTAGGCTCGCCTTGATTTACTCGCAGAAGGATCTCGGATGTGCGATGGAGTCGAAGCAGTTCTCGGGGCAGGGCGAGAACCCTGCGGTCTACAAGTTCATGACCAACGTCCTCATTTACGTCCTGACCCATTCGCCTCTCACCAACCTTCAGAACTATATCCAGGAGTGAGTTTGAAACCGATGAAGGGGGGGTTCGGGATCATCCAGAAGGGGTTGAAGAAGGGATTTATAGCATGTTGGCTTTCCTTCTGGGTGATCCCGACCTTTCTTGGCGCTTCCTTTGCGGCAGATAAGCCGCAGGTCATTTCGGTCACACCCGCTCCGGGCTCTTTCGTTAAGCCTCCTCTTTCATCCGTTTCTGCAAAGCTCAAGGATTTCAGCGGGAAGGGGATAGACCTAATCCTGTCGGAGATAAAGGTATCCGGCCCTAAAGGTCCTGTCATCGGCCGTCCATCGGATAACGGCGTCGATACCATATACTGGAACTTCTCAAGGCCTCTCGCCACAAATGGGGAGGAGGATGGGATCTATACCATAACCGTTATTCCGGTGGACAAAGCGGGGAATGTTGGGGATACATATGTATCCACGTTCACATACGATTCCCAAGTCCCTATGCTTTTGTCCTCCTTCCCCAAGGAAGGGGAGGTTTTGAGGGCTCCTATATCCTCCCTTTCCGTTTCCCTTCTCGACAAAGAAGGGGGATCCGGGGTTAACCTCTCGGCTACATCCGTAACCCTTGTCGATCCCTCGGGGACAACCGTCCCATCCCAGGCGACAAACGACGGGATAGGAACCGTGACCCTATCTTTCGAGCCCATAGCTAAGGAAGGGATATATACGATAAGGGTTGTGCCGGAGGATATCGTCGGGAACAGGGCATCTTTGCCAATATCTATAAGGTTTTACTATGCTGTAACCCCTCCATCCGTTTCCTCCTCTCAGCCACCGGATAAGGGCTTCATAAGGTCCATGCCGAAGCAGATATCTGTTGTCCTGAAGGACGAGAGCAACTGCGGGCTCGATCTGACGAGATCTACCTTGAAGCTATTCGATCCGGCTGGAAACGAGATAGATGGCGAGCTCTCGACATCCGGGACCAATACGCTTGTCTTCTCCCCGATGAGATCCTTCGCTGCCGATGGAACGGATGACGGAAGGTATGTTATATCGGTCGCCGCATACGATAAGACAGGCCTCTATTCCAATATCGTCTTATCGTTCCTTTACGACACGAGGGTTCCTGAGGTGATAGGGGTTAAGCCTGAGGATGGGGCTGTTGTGAGGGAGAGGGTGGGGTTGGTTGTGGAGGTGGATGTTAGGGATGAAGGGAGCGGGGTAGATTTTGAGAAAAGCATGATCAAGGTATATGGGCCTGATGGGAAGGAGGTAGGTGGGAACAGGGAGGATGATGGGAGGAGCAAGATAAGGCTTAGGATAGCGGCGTTACCTCTTGAGGGGAGCTACAGGGTTCAGGTGATACCTGCTGACAAGGCAGGGAACGTTGCAGGTGGTGGTTACATATATGGTTTTGTTCATTCCTTCACTCCTCCTGAGGTGACGAGCGTGAGTCCTGGTGGAGGTGGGTATGTTAAGGGTCCGTTGATGCAGGTTGTCATCAAGGTCAAGGACATGAGTGGTTTAGGGATAGATCGTGAGGGGAGTTGGGTTAAGGTGAAGGGGCCTGGTGGGGAGGAGGTAGGTGGTTTAGGGAAGTGGGGTTTGGATGGAGTTGTGTATGAGTTTACGAGGCCTCTTGCGATGGATGGTTCTGTTGATGGGAGGTATGAGGTTATTGGGGAGGTCAAGGACAAGGCTGGGAATGTTAGGGGTATATCGGATTGGTTCATATACGACACCAAGGCTCCGGAGGTCATAAGGGTTTATCCTGGTGATGGGGATGTATTAAGTGGGAAGGTTGAGTATGTTGAGGTAGAGGTTAGGGATGATGGGATAGGGGTGGATCCTGTTGGGACGAAGGTTCAGGTTTACGATCCGAATGGGGCGTTGGTTTCGGGGAATTCGGTATGGGATGGAGGGAGGATAAGGGTTAGCGTATCTGTTGGGGTTGATGGGGTATATCAGGTAAAGGTTAGTCCTGTTGACAGGCTTGGGAATGGGCTTGTTGTTCCTCTTGTTTACAAGTTTGGGTATACGACGACGCTTCCCGTTGTTTTGAGGACATGGCCTGAGAATGGGGGGAAGGTTTGTGGGCCTTTGTCCGAGGTATGGGCTGAGTTGAAGGATGTATCTGGGAAGGGATTAGATCTTGGTCCATTGGGTTCGACGATAAGGCTTGTTGGTCCAAGTGGTGTTGATGTGAGTGGGGTTCAGGAGGACGATGGTGTGAGCGTGATAAGGTGGAGGTTGAACAAGCCGCTTGGGGTTGATGGGAGGGATGATGGGAGCTATCAGGTTGTTGTTGTTCCTGTTGACAAGGCTGGGAACAGGGGGACGCAGATAAGGGCGAGCTTCATTTACGACACGGTTCCTCCGAGGGTTCAGTCCGTTACTCCGTCCGATGGGAGCTATGTTAAGGGTGGGCTTAAGGGGGTTACGGTTGTTTTCGAGGAGGGAGGGAGTGGGATCGACTTTGGGAGGAGCTGGGTTAAGGTTGAGGGGCCTTATGGAGAGGTCAAGGGGAAGAAGAGGGACGATGGTAAGGGGACGATATGGTATGATTTTTTGGAATCGCTTGCTTATGATGGGTCCATGGATGGGGTTTATTATGTCAAGGTTGAGGGGTATGATCTTGCGGGGAATGGGAGTGGGGTATACGAATGGAGCTTTCTTTACGACACGAGGGTTCCTGAGGTGATAGGGGTTAGGCCTGAGGATGGGGCTGTTGTGAGGGAGAGGGTGGGGTTGGTTGTGGAGGTGGATGTTAGGGATGATGGGAGTGGGGTAGATTTTGAGAAAAGCGTGATCAAGGTATATGGGCCTGATGGGAAGGAGGTAGTTGGGAACAGGGAGGACGATGGGAGGAGCAAGATAAGGCTTAGGATAGCGGCGTTACCTCTTGAGGGGAGCTACAGGGTTCAGGTGATACCTGCTGACAAGGCAGGGAACGTTGCAGGTGGTGGTTACATATATGGTTTTGTTCATTCCTTCACTCCTCCTGAGGTGACGAGCGTGAGTCCTGGTGGAGGTGGGTATGTTAAGGGTCCGTTGATGCAGGTTGTCATCAAGGTCAAGGACATGAGTGGTTTAGGGATAGATCGTGAGGGGAGTTGGGTTAAGGTGAAGGGGCCTGGTGGGGAGGAGGTAGGTGGTTTAGGGAAGTGGGGTTTGGATGGAGTTGTGTATGAGTTTACGAGGCCTCTTGCGATGGATGGTTCTGTTGATGGGAGGTATGAGGTTATTGGGGAGGTCAAGGACAAGGCTGGGAATGTTAGGGGTATATCGGATTGGTTCATATACGACACCAAGGCTCCGGAGGTCATAAGGGTTTATCCTGGTGATGGGGATGTATTAAGTGGGAAGGTTGAGTATGTTGAGGTAGAGGTTAGGGATGATGGGATAGGGGTGGATCCTGTTGGGACGAAGGTTCAGGTTTACGATCCGAATGGGGCGTTGGTTTCGGGGAATTCGGTATGGGATGGAGGGAGGATAAGGGTTAGCGTATCTGTTGGGGTTGATGGGGTATATCAGGTAAAGGTTAGTCCTGTTGACAGGCTTGGGAATGGGCTTGTTGTTCCTCTTGTTTACAAGTTTGGGTATACGACGACGCTTCCCGTTGTTTTGAGGACATGGCCTGAGAATGGGGGGAAGGTTTGTGGGCCTTTGTCCGAGGTATGGGCTGAGTTGAAGGATGTATCTGGGAAGGGATTAGATCTTGGTCCATTGGGTTCGACGATAAGGCTTGTTGGTCCAAGTGGTGTTGATGTGAGTGGGGTTCAGGAGGACGATGGTGTGAGCGTGATAAGGTGGAGGTTGAACAAGCCGCTTGGGGTTGATGGGAGGGATGATGGGAGCTATCAGGTTGTTGTTGTTCCTGTTGACAAGGCTGGGAACAGGGGGACGCAGATAAGGGCGAGCTTCATTTACGACACGGTTCCTCCGAGGGTTCAGTCCGTTACTCCGTCCGATGGGAGCTATGTTAAGGGTGGGCTTAAGGGGGTTACGGTTGTTTTCGAGGAGGGAGGGAGTGGGATCGACTTTGGGAGGAGCTGGGTTAAGGTTGAGGGGCCTTATGGAGAGGTCAAGGGGAAGAAGAGGGACGATGGTAAGGGGACGATATGGTATGATTTTTTGGAATCGCTTGCTTATGATGGGTCCATGGATGGGGTTTATTATGTCAAGGTTGAGGGGTATGATCTTGCGGGGAATGGGAGTGGGGTATACGAATGGAGCTTTCTTTACGACACGAGGGTTCCTGAGGTGATAGGGGTTAGGCCTGAGGATGGGGCTGTTGTGAGGGAGAGGGTGGGGTTGGTTGTGGAGGTGGATGTTAGGGATGATGGGAGTGGGGTAGATTTTGAGAAAAGCGTGATCAAGGTATATGGGCCTGATGGGAAGGAGGTAGTTGGGAACAGGGAGGACGATGGGAGGAGCAAGATAAGGCTTAGGATAGCGGCGTTACCTCTTGAGGGGAGCTACAGGGTTCAGGTGATACCTGCTGACAAGGCAGGGAACGTTGCAGGAGCTCCGATCTATGTAGGTTCCTTTATGCTCGCTCTGAGCTCCATGCCGTCCTTCATGAGCCTTATTCCTGCCCCGAATTCATTCGTCAGTTCGCAGATATCTCAGGTATCTTTGAGCTTTAAGGATCAATCGGGGATATCCGGTATGGATTTGAACGATTGGAGTATCTCGCTTCATGGCCCTGAAGGGGCCGTTGAGGGGAGGGTGGTCAACAACGGCCGGGACACGGTTACCTTCCTCCTTTCGGAGCCCCTGCCTATGGATGGGAGCCGTGATGGCATTTACAGGATCATGGTGGAGAGAAAGGGAACGAGGCTTTTCGAGTTTTCTTTCCTCTACGATACGATTCCTCCAAAGGTCATATCGGTTGAGCCGGAGGATGGAAGTTGGATAGGGCCGAGCACTACGGAGATAAGGGCGAAGTTAAGCGACGACGGTGGATCCGGCTTGGACCTCCTCAGGTCCTCAATAAAGATGTTCGACTCAAGAGGGAATCCTGTGGAAGGGACGATCTCTAATGACGGGAAGGATACGATAATTTTCTCCTTCCCCTCGATAAGGTCCGAGGGTAAATACACGGTTAGGATCCAGCCGGTTGACAAGGCTGGGAATGGTGCCGGTGCCGCATCGTCTTCCGTCCTCGTAATATCCCTGAACGTAGATGCGACCGCTCCCACCGCCACGTTGGACTGGCCTCCTGACGGATCCAAGTTCAAGAAGGCCCCGATAAGGGTATCTGGAACCTCCTCGGATCAATCCGGTGGGATGGGGATGGCCCTTGTCGAGGTCGGGGTTACGTATCCTGATGGGACCGTAGTTTGGTATAAGGCGAAGGACGAATCGAGGAGCGGTGATTGGTCGTCTTGGTCCTTCAACTTCTATCCGTCGGGGGATGGAAAGTATAAGATAGAGGCGAGGGCGAAGGATAAAGGGGGGAATGTTTTCAGGACATCCCCTATCTCCATAGATTTCGAGGGGGGTCTCGACTTTGCCGAGAAGCCCTATAGCTGGCCAAGCCCTGTTGTGGGGAGCGAGGTCCATGTGAGTTACAGGCTCACGATGCAGGCGAGGGTTAAGATGAAGGTGTTCACGGTGGATGGGAAGCTCCTTTACGAATCCCCGGAGCAGGATTCGCCTTTAGGGACTGGGGAATTCGTTTGGGATTGCAGGAACTCGTCTGGGGAGCCAGTTGCAAGGGGGATTTATATATACGTATTGGAGGCAAGGAGTGGGACTAAGAAGGCAACATCCTATGGAAGGATGGTTATAATCAGGAGGTAAGGGGATGGGAAAGGCGATGAGGGGTTTTCTGGCATTTGTTGCAATTTCTTTATTCCTTTCCGCGAGCGCTTTATGTGGCGAGGGAACGCAAACCCTTCCTTTCCTGACCATGGACTACGGTGGCAGGCCATCGGGTATGGGAGGGGCATACGTGGCGGTGGCCGACGACGTAAACGCCGTGGTGTGGAATCCGGCGGGCATTCTCCAGGTTAGGAGGCCTCAGTTCTCCGCCATGCATAACGTATGGTTTGGGGATGTGAGCGGGGAGTTCCTTGGGCTTGCGTTGCCCATGGGGAGAAAGTTCGCCATGGGCGTCGGCGTTCTGGGGGTGTTTGCGCCGAACGTAGAGAGGAGATCCGGTCCCACTGAGGAGCCGGAGGGGACCTTTCTCGCCTTCTCTGCCGCTGGTATGTTCTTAGCGGCCTTCGAGCCTATGGAGGGCCTGATGGTCGGTGCTACGGTGAAGGCCATATCGGAGAATTACGGGGATTGGTCTGGATCCGGATGGGCTTTGGATTTCGGGGCGCTCCTCTCGGCGATCCATAAGATCCTTCCCTACATCCCTCGGGATCTATCCATCGGCGTGGCGGCGAGGAACGTCGGGTTTAATTCCGAAACCCCTTCATCCATGTCCCTGGGCGTTGCATACAGGCCGTCGGTCCTGGGAAGGGGGCTTGTGCTGTCCTCGGATCTCGAGAGATCCTCTGAGGGCCTCAAGCTAAGGGTCGGAGGGGAAGGGATCCTGAAGGACAGATTGGCTATAAGGGTTGGATATGAAGGGACGAAGATCCCCACATCTTTAGATGGGTTTACAGGAGGGATAGGGCTTATAGGGGAGGGAAGCGGATCCCTTGAAGGCATGCTTTTCAGATTCGATTATGCCGCTTCCTTCCACAGCGGTTTGGGCATAGCACATAAGGTCTCGGCCACCATGACGTTTTAGCTCGGTTCTCCCATCACCATTCGAAGCTCTGGACCACGATTATCCCTTTCTCCTGTGCCCTTTCAAGGATTCCAGGGCGGGCATAATGGGTGATAAGCATAGGAACCTGTATGCTTCGTTCTCGAGGGCATAGCTTACGCTTCTCGAAAGTCCGCCGAGCTCCCTCCTGGTTTCGCGGAGCTCCCTTGTTAGAAGTTGTATGGCCTTTGCAAGGTCTGCTACGTTCTTTTCCGTCCTCTTCTGAGCCTCTACGAGCCCTGCCAAGGTTTCCTCGGTTCTTTTCTGAGCCTCTGCTAATTCTTCTAATCTCTCCTCCGTCCTCTTTTGAGCTTCCCCGAGTTCCGCGACTATCATCTTAAGCTCGCTGAAGTCGCTGGCCTTTACAAGGGTGTCATATGCATCCGTTATCGTATCGGCCAAGACAACCGCCTGCTCGTGTTGGAAGACGGTTTCCAGCCTCCGCACTATATCTTCTTTTCTCATATCCTCCCTCCTCCTATCTTCGTGTTCTTGGTATAAATTTTATCATGAAAACAAGTTTTTGTCAAGGTTTTGCTTGTCAGTAGATGCCAAGGTTGCGCTCGGAAGGTAGATCGTAACCATCCTTGTAGGGGCAGGCCTTGTGTAATAAACGTTGGAACGTTCAACGTGCCTGCCCTGATTTTATGGCGAAAGGCGGAAGGCGAAAGGCGAAAAGCGAAAAACAAATTGCGAAAGGCGAAAGGCGAATTGCGAAAAATGGAGCTAACCAATCCGCAATTGATATATCCTACGATTTGTGCTATAATCGCCATAGAGGATACCTCGATGTTTCCATTTCACCTTGCTCCTGCAGGTTTTTATAATCGAGGCCGTAGGAAAGGGGGGAGGGATATCCATGGAAATTCGAAACCTGATTATAATAGGATCCGGACCGGCAGGGCTCACCGCCGCGATATATTCCGGTCGGGCTGGGCTCAGGCCGCTTGTCGTGGAAGGCCCACTGTCGGGAGGGCAAATCACCACGGCGGCCGAGGTTGAGAACTTCCCGGGCTTCGAGGAGGGGATACCTGGTTCAGAGCTCGTGGCCAGGATGAGGAGGCAGGCGGAGAGGTTTGGGGCCGAATTCCTCTTCGGTTCCGTAACCTCCGTAAACTTCTTCGAGGAGCCTTTCGAAGTAACTGTTGAAGGAGAGGAGAGGCATAGGGCCCATTCCGTGATAATAGCCACCGGGGCTTCCCCGAAGTTGCTCGGGCTTGAGTCCGAAAGGAGGCTATTGGGGAGAGGGGTTTCCACATGCGCCTTCTGCGATGGGTTCTTCTTCAAGGGGAAGAAGGTCGTGGTCGTTGGGGGAGGGGATTCCGCTATAGGGGATGCCCTTTACCTATCTAAGATAGCATCCCATGTCTCCGTGGTCCACAGGAGGGATAAGCTAAGAGCTTCTAAGATCCTTCAGGATAGGGCCTTCTCCGATGAAAGGATATCCTTTATATGGAACAGCGTCGTGGAGGAGATCTACGATCCAGAGGTTGGGAAGGTAACGGGATTGAGGCTGAGGGATGTTAGGACGGGAGAGGTCGTGGACATCGAGTGCGATGGGGTATTCTTGGCCATAGGCCATCTCCCGAATACAGCGCTTTTCCATGGACAGCTGGAGATGGACGAACAAGGCTACATAATTACGAGGGATGGGACGAAGACGAGTCGGGAAGGGGTCTTCGCCGCCGGCGACGTTCAGGACAAAAGGTATAGGCAGGCGATAACGGCGGCTGGGAGCGGATGCATGGCGGCGATAGATGCCGAAAGATACCTCGTGGAGAAGGGTATCATAGCGTAGATTCATTCTGGATGGCGATGCCTCCTCCGGACGATGCCCTTGGCTATCCTCAGGCTCACAAGATAGGTTATGACGCTCATCACGGAGGAGACGACGATGTTCCCGGCAATATAAACCACCGCTACCTCTCCAATGGCCAGCTTTTTTATCCCTTCAATAGTTGTATTCAGGTTCGTTCCCGTTATGATCATGCCGACGATGTAGAATAATGGATAGAAGATCGGGTATGTCAAGGGGTTCAGGATGGCAAGGCCTGCTAAGGCCGCGGCCTTGTTCAGGCGTAAGATGTGGGCTATCCCCACGGCCGCTATCCCTCCTATTCCGAAGGTTGGGAAGAGTCCGAGGAAGACGCCGAGGGCAAGCCCTCCTGCCACCTTATGTGGGCTGTTATCGGATAGGAGGAAGCCTTTAAGAAGCTCCGAGATCCTCCGAATGGAGAACCTCGATCTCCCCTTCCTCATCTTATTCCCTCCTCATCTGGTCATGGGCGATATCTTGAGGATGTAGAATAATATGTTCGTCGAGAACTCAAAAGCTCTCCTTATCTGCATGGACACAAGGCTCATCCTCTGTGGGCTCCTTACGAAATGGCAGTTCCACATATCCCCGTAATCCTGCCTGGTGAAGAGGATAGCAGGCCTCCCATCCACCTCCACTATCTCTACATACTCCCTCGGCCTCTGTTCGAGGGCGTAGCCGGGCCTGTCCGTTGGGACCACAACGGTGACGACGAAATCAAGGCCGGAGGGGAACCTGTTCATCAGGAATGGGTGTTTAAAGATGGGGTGGTCGATGCCGACCCTTTTCCAAGCCGCCCTTTCCCCGAAAACATCGGAGATGAGGTTCCTCACCGATCTCTCAAAGCTATCCCTCTTATAGTTCGGGTTTCCATCGTCGAACCAGACGAACCCTCCTTTGTCGATATATCTCTCGAACCCCCTCTTCTCCTCCTCCGAGAGGGAAAAGGGGCTTCTCCTCCCGGTGGCGTAAACTACCGGGGCATCGAGGATCTCAGGGGAGCTGAACCTAATGGGAGGGGTTACCTTACACTTGAGCTTCGTGTTGTTCGATACGAAATCTGCAAGCGCTTCTAAGGCATTTGGTCTGTAATTCCAATCCGTTCCTGGGAGGATGACCTGAGATATGTTAAGTTGGCCTGTTATCTCCTCTCCTTTCCTCGTCACGGCGGCCCCTGGAAGGTTGGACATGGCTATGGCCACCTTCCCCCTGAGCCTCCCTCCGATCTCCCCAACCCTTTCCACGAACCTACCTGGCTCCCCAACCCCTCCACCTCCTAACGGCTCCGGTATGCCCCTCATCCCTCCTCCTATACCCCTTATGTTGCCTGGCCCTATCCCGGGACCATATCCCCTGGACACAGGACTTCCGGCTGGGACCTTAAGGTTCAAGCCGGGCTCGAACTTGCCAAGGGATGGGCCTGGGGCCGAGTGCTTGACCCCTGTTGACGTGGGTGGGATATAACGGGGCTGTAACCTGAACCTATCCGACTCTATCCCGCCCCCACCCCCGAACTTCAGGGGACGTCCGGGCTCTCCAATGGGCTTCGGAGATCCTGGGGGTTCGAGGAAGTGCCTCCTGTTCGATCCTATGTTCGGTTCCGGCATTTGAAACCTCGTGAGAAGAGGCTTTGGAAGCGGATTCTGCATCATAACCATCTTTGGTTTCAAGGGCCTGGGGCTAAAGGTTGGAACTTTCGGAAGATTAACCCTTGTTTCCCTCTTCTTAAGCCTCCTTATCTCTATAATGGTCTTCCTTTGCTCCCTCTTCATCCATTCCGGTGTCTTTTTCACCTCGAAGATCGGGACGCTTCCGAGGGAAAATATAACGGTCATGTGAAGTATAAAGGAGATGAGCAGGAATATCCTCATCCTCCTTTCCAGCATTCCAATCCACCTCCTTTCATCCTAATCTATCCGCTTTAGATTTTATCACAGCGGTGGATAGCTGTCAATATCCTCGGGTGTGTTCGAGAAGTAGGGACAGGCCCCCGATTAGGATTTCGGAATTCGGATTTCGGAATTAAAAAAATCCTTTGTAGGGGCAGGCCCCTGTGCCTGCCCTGGTTTTTGGGCAAACACCGATCAGGAATTTCGGAATTGAAAAGAAATAGCGAAGGGAGGAAGGCGAATGGCGAATTGCGAAATACGGAGCTACCCAGTCTTTTCAATTCCGCAATTCGCAATCCAAGTCATTCATCCCATTTTTTCAATTCCGAATTCCGGTAGTCTCCCCATTAAGTGTTGCTAATACTTGGCAACGGCAAAACCGTCAATAGCTCTTTGACAGACCAAGGATGATCCGTTAACCCAGCAGCCATCGCAGGGGTCATGAACCGATAACCACACTC
>Ga0209225_1003937_pt1 | contig 12039 bp, 15 predicted proteins | sample WasSprMetagenome_FD_184732 | JGI IMG/M metagenome (GOLD analysis project Ga0209225, IMG submission 184732) | Sulfidic aquatic microbial communities from Washburn Spring, Yellowstone National Park, USA - WS (SPAdes) (version 3) | ecosystem: Environmental > Aquatic > Thermal springs > Hot (42-90C)...
GGCGCCTAACGACCTCAACGACATCAACTGCTCGGCTTATGGCTCTCCCTCTTGCCTTGATATTCACTTCTTTTGCTCCGCCGTGGAAGAGGGTTATGCAAGCCAGTACATAGTTCATTACTGGCTTCTTCCCGATCAACACTGAGTTGCTTTCAGACATTTTGGACCGCCTCACTCCTTGTTTCCACTTTTTCTATGGCTTCATAACCATTTTTATCCATAAATAAATACATTACGGTTTTAACTTCTACCGCAACCTTAAAACGCCTAAAGCGAAGGCTTTAAACAAATGGAAACTTGCTAAATGCTTAAATAATTCATACCATTGTAAAATTCTCTAACATCCAGCATACTTAAAGAAGCGTTAAAAGCTTGGAAACATTAACAAGACGCTCAATCCAATTGCTTCGAATGCTATACGAGAAGGGGAAATCAACAAGTACGTACACCTTACACGTGAGGCAAAGCGATCTAGCAAAAGAGTTGGGTATAAGCAGACAGGCATTAAACCTCCACTTGAAAAAGCTCAGAGACCTAAACTACATTAGAACTGGCAGAGGATTCATAGACGTCACGGAAAAAGGATTAAACGCTCTTGGCATATCATCAACACCAGCCTTCATATTCATTAAGGTTTATCCACCAAAAAGAAGCGAAGTCTACGAGAAAATTAGGGAAACCCTTGTGCAAAAGGCTTTTAGGGTTGCAGGTGACGTTGACGCTGTATTAATTGTTGAAAGAGATAAACTTAACGAGGTTTTAAGGAAATTATCTGCAATTGAAGGCATAAAAGATACAAAATCCTACGTCACAATAGAACCCATAAAATAGTGCATAAGAAGGGTGTTTTAGAATGAAACTTCTTGAATATGAGGCAAAAAGGATACTTGCAAAGTATGGCGTTCCAACACCAAAGGGCGAATTAGCCACAAACATAACCCAAGCCCGCGAAATCGCCTTAAAGCTTAACCCGCCCTTAGTCGTAAAGGCGCAAGTTCCAGTCGCTGGGAGGGGAAAAGCCGGAGGGATACTTTTCGCAGATTCAACAGCTGATGTGGAAAAAGCTGTGGAAAAGCTGTTAGGCATGAAGATTAGGGGAATTCCCGTTCGAAGCGTTTGGATTGAAGAGAAAATGCAAGCCAAAAAAGAGCTTTATTTTGGCATGACCGTTGACAGATTCATCAAAAGCTATGTTGCAATCGCATCGTCAGAAGGCGGAATGGAAATAGAGGAGGTTGCCGCAGAAACCCCAGAAAAAGTGATAAGGTTCCCGATAAACCCGCAGTGGGGTTTTAGACCCCACCATGCCAGACAAATAGCAAAACGCATGGGATACTCTGGAAACCAGCTTTCAATTCTTGGAAACATCTTCCATAGCCTATATAGGGCTGGCATGGACTACGACGCCGAACTTATTGAAATGAACCCCCTCGTCGAAACTCCTGATGGAAACTTTGTCGCTGTCGACACCCGCATGATAATTGATGATAACGCCTTATTCCGCCACCCAGAATTTAAAGAGAGAATTTTGGAAGGCGAACTCTCCCCGCAAGAAATTGAGGCTGCAAGAAACGACTTAGCCTATGTGAAGCTTGACGGAGACATAGGCGTAATAGGCAACGGCGCTGGCTTGGTGATGGCAACACTGGACGCCATACAACTTTACGGTGGAAAACCAGCAAACTTCCTAGACGTGGGCGGCGGCGCCCCATCAGAAAAAATCGCAGCAGCCCTTAAAATTGTGCTTTCAGACCCAAACGTCAAAGCCCTATTCATAAACATTCTAGGCGGAATAACCCGCTGCGACGAAGTTGCGAAAGGTGTTTTAGCGGCAAAGGCGAAGCTGGGCATAGAAAAACCACTAGTCATTCGGCTTGTGGGAACAAACGAGGAGGAAGGAAAGCGAATACTAACAGAAGCGGGAATTCACGTGTTAGAAAGCATGGAGGAGGCAGCCCAACGCGTAGTGGAAATAGTCAAGGGCGGGACGTGAAAATATGGGGATAATAGTTGGCAAAAACACTAGGGCTATAGTTCAAGGCATTACTGGGGCGCAGGGAAGCTTCCACACAAAACTCATGCTGGAATATGGAACACAAATAGTTGCAGGCGTAACACCAGGCAAGGGCGGAACAAAAGTCCACAATATCCCAGTATATGACACCGTTGAAGAAGCCATAAAAAACCACCAAGCCGACGCCTCAATAATATTTGTCCCAGCACCATTCGCAGCAGACGCCGCACTAGAAGCCCTAGAAAATGGAATAAAAACGGTTGTCATAATCACAGAGCACATTCCAGTGAAAGACGCCATCAACGTTATGACGTATGCCAAACAAGTTAACGCCACAATAATAGGACCAAACACCCCAGGAATAATAACGCCTGGAGAATGCAAGCTTGGGATAATGCCAGCCCACATCTTCAAACCAGGAAGCGTAGGCATGATTTCAAGAAGCGGAACACTAACGTATGAAATAGCCGCTGGCTTAACTAGAAAGCAAATGGGACAATCCACATGCATAGGTTTGGGCGGAGACCCAATAGTCGGCTTAAACTTCATAGACGCTCTAAAACTTTTCGAAAAAGACCCGCAAACAGAAGGTATAGCCCTAATAGGCGAAATAGGCGGAAACCTAGAAGAACTTACCGCAGAATACATAGCCAAAGAAAAATATCCAAAACCAGTCGTGGCTTTCATAGCTGGACGCTCAGCCCCACCGGGAAAACGCATGGGACACGCAGGCGCAATAATAATGGGCAAGGCGGGAACAGCAGAAAGCAAAATAGAAGCCTTTAGAAAGGCTGGCGTTGAAGTGGCCGAAAAACCCAGCGAAGTCGCCACACTACTGGAAAAACTAATAAAACGTTAGTTAGCAGAAGGCAAAAAGTATATTTGGATGCATATTCTGTTTGTTGTAGCTGCAAAAATGCGGGTTGAACAAAATGCCAATAATGGACCCCTTCAAAAAAACTCTGGCTCAGCAGCGCAGACTATATGTGAAAATTTGCAGAGAGTGCGGAGCACGAAACGCCACAACAGCGGTCAAATGCCGTAAATGCCACAGTAAAAACCTCAGATGGAAAAAGCGGGAGATAGTTAAGTAACATTTATCTTAACAATTTTAACAACAAATTTCACCCATAATTTACAAAAATAGTAGTAAAAATTATATAATGCCAAAATTACTCATTTAATTGTTGGTTTTGAGGTGTAAATTGTTGGCTTGCAAGAAGAAGGCAGCTAAGAAAAAGGCTAAAGAGGAAAAGAAATAGAACAGTCGCCGCCTCACCTAAAATAACCCACATTTTTCTCCTTAAAGAATTTGCACTAGGGTTTCAATGTTAAAGAAAGTGTTTACACAGCCATTTCTAAGCAGAGGAACAGCTTGCCCAGCCACATTCATTCTGGATAATGCCTCTCCAGCAAGCTTTATCTCCTCACCGCAAGCAACGCCTACAACACCATCATAGTGTTTAAGCTTCAAAATCTTGTACACACATGAACCACCAGGTATTACGTACACGTCGTACCCCTTTTTCTCAGCTATAGAAACAGCCCTATTAATTAGGCAGTCAGGAGAGCAGTGAACACATATATAAGAAGGGATGTTCGGCTCAAATCTAGCCTTACATCGATTATCCATATACTTCCTAGAACAGTGAGGCAAAAACAACGCCCTTTTCTTTGCCTTTCTAAACCTCTCCCTCTCTAAGCGATTTCTGACTTCCATATCAACAAAGTCTTCCAAAAGCTGAACAGCATCGGACAAACTTAAGCCTGTTGCTTCCTGAATCCTAAACTTCTTAATGATATCTTGTAAAGCATCACTAATCTTTTTATGCACTCTTTTCTCATAGACAATTCTAGCCATTTCGGTGAAGAAGAAACGGGGGAACTTTTGAAAGGTCGAATGTAAATTTGTATGGCACAAGGCACAAATACACAGACAAACCTTTAAAGTTAGTCGTTGCATAAATGGATAATCAGCCATAGAGCCGAATGGATATTTGGTTAAAGGAGGAAAAATATGGGTTTACTGGACATATTTAGAAGGAAAAAGAAAGAGAAGGAAAAAATCACCACTAATGTTGAAGCCAAACAGATAACTGAACTTGAAAAACTCTGCGGAAACGACAAGGAAACATATGAGGCTTTACATAATGTAATGTTTCTTGACCCAAGAAAAGTCGGCGTTTCCATGGAAGAGGCAGCAGAAAAAGCCAAAAAATTCGAAAAGGAAAAAGATTTCACAAGGGCAAAAGTATGGTACCAAATTGCTGGAGGACTAGCAATTTACGAAGGAAACGTCAAAAAAGTTGTTGAGTACTTTAGCAAATGTGAAAAACTCGCCCCAGGCGCAAGCTACCCAATTTTAAAGAACCCAGAAAAGGCTGTGGCTAAAGCTCAAGAATATTACAAAAAGTTTTTGCAGTCTTAAACTGTAAAGATCAGCACTCTGTTCCTAATTCGCTGTTATTTTTACTTTTCTTCCGTGTAGCCAAGCAGCTCTCTCAGGGATTTAACTTCCTCTCGTAACATGTTCACTTCGCTTTCGAGTGCGCTAACCCTCGACTCTGCCGCCTTCTTCAATTTTTCAATTTCAACCATGAGGTTTGCGCGTTCAGTCTCTAAAGTTTTTATTTTCTCCCGCAGGTTCTTCAAGGTCTGCATAAGTTCACCCTTTATGACTTTAATTCTTTCAACCATGTTTTTAATACTTACTGTCTCTTCAACTCTCGCTTCAGATTCTATAGCTGCTCTAAACCTTGCTCTGCAGCTGGGACATTCGAAAATTCCCATAATTTTTGATGCACCTTCTCCTGGTTTCCGCGGAGAAATGGTCCACGTCTTAACGGGGGTAGTCACTTCTTCCCCACATTTGGGACACTTAACCAAACTACAACCCTATTATAAATATTGCCTTAGAGACTAAAATGTGTTTTGCACAAATTATTAATTCGCAGAGACCACAATACATTAAATTGGTGGTTTAAAATGCGGGTTACCGAAATGAAGGCACGGTTGGAGGAGAAAATCAAAGCGCTGGAAGAGGAAAGGCGCACACTTTTAGAGGAGAGGGACAAGCTTAAGGAAGTTTTAGAGTTAAGTGAAAAGGCTGAGACCTTAGAGACGGAGGTAAAAAGTCTTAGGGAGGAAATCAAGAGTTTACGAGATAAAATTCCCGAGGACATCTTAGAAGAACTGGGTAAAGCTGTTTCAAGAATTCTGGAAGGTGGAGCGGAAAAAGAAGAGGGGGAGGAAGCATGTTGCCAACAAGAGGAAGAGGAGCTTTTCTAAAAACACTTCCTTCAATGCCTAAAGTCCTATAAGCTCATTTGAAACATTAATCGCTCGACAAGTTCTTTATAACGGTTCCTAATTGTAACCTCTGTCACCTGCGCTATTTCGGCAATTTCCCTCTGGGTTTTTCTCTCCCCAGTGAGCACCGAGGCTATGTAGCTTGCTGCCGCCGCAATTCCCGTTGGTCCCCGTCCAGATGTAAGTTTAAGCTCTTTTGCCGCTGCCAAAATTTTGTGAGCTATTTCCTCAACCTTGCCTTGCATCGTTAGCTGATTTGAGAATTTAGTGATGTACTGACTTGGTTTTAATGGCGGGATAAAATAGTTCAACTCTTTTATTAAGAAGCGGTAACTGCGCCCCACCTCCTTTTTGTTCACGTTTGATGCTTGGGCTATCTCTTCCAATGTCCTGGGCAAGCCGCACTGCCTACAAGCCAGATAAATAGCTGCCGACGTAACCCCTTGAATAGACCTACCTCTTATGAGCCTCTCTTTAACGGCTTTTCTATAAATTAGGGACGCCGTTTCCAAAATGTTCTTTGGAAGGTTCAAATTGTTAGCAATTTTTGTTATCTCAGAAAGCGCAAAAGCGAGGTTACGTTCAGTGGCGTCTGAAACCCTTATCCGCCTTTGCCACTTTCTAAGGCGGTAAACTTGGGCTTTTTGTCCGGGAGATAAGCCCTTACCATAAATATCTCTGTCATGCCAATCAATCATCGTTGACAAGCCCTTATCATGAATAGTGTATGTTAAGGGGGCTCCAACCCTTGTTCTTTTTGCCCTTTGTTCGTCGTCAAAAGCCCGCCATTCAGGCCCTCTATCAGCAATTTTTGCGGCTATGACGTAGCCGCAATCCATGCAAACCAGTTCTGCACATTCATAATCACGCATCAATCTCGTGCTGCCGCATTCGGGGCAAGACTGAACTTTAGCCTGCTGGGTGGTTGATGTTGGGCTTGCATCCCCAACATCTGCATCATCCATTTATTTTCTCTCCTTTCCCTTTTTCGAGGGGAGAACATACAACACTTTGTTGACTAAAACTTCTGGCTTAGAAATTTTTGGTTTAACAGCGGCATATGGCGAGGAAACAGGGCCGAAAATGTCGAAGACTTCGCCAATGGGCTTTAAATTCTCATCAACAACGGTTTCACCTATTCTTGGAGTGTTTTCAACCTTAACTATAGCATTCTTGCTTGGACTTATGTGAAGCACTCGACCTAGCCTAATCAAACTTTAATATTCCCCTCGAAAAACAAAAAGGTTCAAACGTGACATGTTATTTAAACCTTTCTACGTTACTCTGCGTATAGAAGAGTTTTCGCCTTGTTCTGTCGAAACATTGATAAATAGGTGTTGTTGATTAAACTGTGCATTTGAGGGTGAGGCTTATGTCAAAACCGTTCTACGTAAAATTTGAGGTCCCGAAGGAAGTTGCAGATGCGGCCTATGAAGCCCTACAAATAGCCGCAAAAACCGGGACTGTGAGAAAAGGGACAAATGAAACGACTAAGGCTGTTGAAAGGGGACAAGCAAAACTAGTTGTTATAGCTGAGGATGTTGACCCGCCAGAGGTTGTAGCCCATCTGCCGCTTCTTTGCGAAGAGAGAAAAATTCCATACGTTTACGTTCCAAGCAAGGAAAAGCTGGGAGACGCTGTTGGAATAGATGTTTCAGCAGCATCAGCATGCATAATCAATGAGGGAGACGCCGGAGGACTCGTTAAAGAGATAATTAAAAGAATTGAACAGATTAGGAAAGGAGCCAAATAATGAGCAAGGAAAAGGAAACAGCAGAAGAGGAACTTACACCAGCAGAAGTCATTCAAATAATAGGGAGAACAGGGGTGACGGGCGAAATTACCCAGGTAAGAGTCCGAATATTAGAGGGAAAAGATAAAGGAAGAATAATAACACGGAATGTAAAGGGTCCCGTGCGGGTGCAAGACATCCTTATGCTTAGGGAGACGGAGAGAGAGGCGAAGAAAATAACAAGATAGACAAGCTGAAAGTTTGGAGGCGCCTCCTTTGCCAAAACCTAGGAAATGCTCATTTTGTGGCAACGAATTTCCACCGGGAACTGGAATGATGTATGTGAAAAATGATGGGACAATTTTCTGGTTCTGCTCGAGCAAATGTAGAAAAAGCTCTCTGAAACTTAAAAGAGATGCCCGCAAGCTTAAGTGGACAACATACTTTGGCAAGGAAGAAAAAGGCAAGGCCTAGCTTATTTTCTTAAACTAATTATTTTTTCCCATAAAGCCTTATTATGTATGCAGCCGATGTCTGGGGCCTTCACATTTCCGTTAAAGTAGCTGTAGGCTCTTGCACGGCATCCACCACAAATATATTTGTCTGGGCAGATGCCGCAACCCACTTCTTTTCCATTCACAAGGTAAGTTTCGAGGTTTTCTCTAATCCTCAGCTGCCACAGCAGTGGGTCGTTGTCCCATATCCTTTCAAAATCGTCTCTTAGTATGTTGCCTAGAACGGTGTTTTGGTTTGTTGGGAAAAACACGCATGGTTTTATGTCGCCATTTGGCTCAATGGCACAGTATAGGCGTCCTGCCCCGCATCCGCCGAGGAAGTTTGCGACGTTTTCCACGCCCTTCTTCGCGGCATAATGGGCTTCAACCATGAACTTGTGGCCCATTTGCTGGGATAATTCTTTGGTGACGCTTGCGTATTGTGGGCATGTGCTGAAGAATCTGTCGACTTTAATGTTTGATTTTCCAGTTTTCATTTCCTCTTCTTTTGCCTGCAAGTATAGGGTGACTATTTCTTTGCCTATTGTGTGCAGTACGTGGAAGCGCTGGTCGGGCGTTAGGTCTAGTTCCACATGTTCTTTTGCCCTTCCTGTTGGGATATAATTGAAGTGCATGAAGCGTACACCCAGTTCCTTGGCTAACTGTAGGATTTTTTCGGTTTCCGCCAGATTGTCTCTGTGGAGGACTGTTGCGATGCATGTGTCTATGCCCTCCTCAACACAGTTTTTTACGCCTTGAATTGCCCTTTCGAAGGCTCCCGGTATGCCCCTAAACTCGTCATGCACTGCTGGTGATGCGCCATCTATGCTTATTTCCACATAGTCCACCCCAGCATCCTTAACCTTCTTGGCATTATCCTTAGTTAATAGTGTCCCATTGGAGGCTATACTAATGTAGGGAATGCGCTTTTTAGCGTAAGCTGCCAACTCGAAAAAGTCCTTTCTTGCTAGTGGTTCCCCTCCGCTGAAGGATAAGGCTGGTAGGCCAATTCCAGCGATTCTTGAAAGTATGTCTATGGCTTGTTTGGCCTCGTCCGTTGACAGCTCTGGAAGCTTTCCAGCTCCGGCATCTTCGTAACAGTGCTTACAGCGTAAATTGCATTTGTATGTGAAGTTCCAGACTATTTCGAAGGGGCCTGCTGGAACGAAAGGCACACGTATACCATACTTTCTGATGCCCCTCATCATCAAGCCGAAGCCTTTGAACCAGGCTCCCCCATACTGGTCTTGGACAAACTGTTTTCTCATGAAGTCTTTATCGGCTCTTAGGAGACGGCTTCCAATCTCATAAAATGGTTTGGCGATGTGGCGGCTTATGCGCTGGCATGTGGGACAGAGGGAAACGGGTTCTCCGAGAAAGTCTTTGAGGGAGTTTAGAAGTAGGCTCCCATCCATTGGGCATTCTATGTCAAAGCGGCTGATAAGCTCTTTAAGCATCGGGTTCACAGTAACCGAGAATAATGCATTTTCCACAGCGTCAAACTGCATAACTGGTCACTTTTGTAATTAATCTATCCGAACACGGGTTCTTTAATAGCTTTTCCTACATGTTGACTTAAAGAATATATCGCTTGTGGATACGTTTCAATTGTTGAAGGAACCAATTTATTAAGATATGCGATAAATTCGTAAAGGAGGGAAAACACATGGGTGCGAAAAATAGGAAAACGCAAAAGAAGGTAGACCTTTTGGAGATGTCGGACATTGAAAGGGTGGAGGTTATAGAAAAACTTAAGCAGAGCCTACGGCAGTCCATCAGCGAGGCAAGATTGTGGAAAACTTTACTTCGGTATGAAAATGTTACCATAAATGGGCATGTGGTGTTTTCAAGCGATAGTCCTTTAGAAGGGCTATCAGTTCAATTAAATCCCAGCAAAGTTTAAAGCCTTTACCTGTCTATTTCTAGTGTATGAAATTGAAATTTAGTGTTCGGTTTGGGCTATTTATTTTGATGATTTTGTTAGTTTGTTCTATCCTTATGTTTGAGAACAGTTGCTTTGCTGCTGAGCAGGAAATTAAATTTGAAATATTGGACATGGGGGATGTTAGCGGTTATGGTGAAGAGACCTATTTAGTTGTAAAGAGTGAGGATGAATGGGAAAATGTCTGGAAAAAGCACACTTCTGTCTGCGAGCCTCAAGAGCAACCTCCAGAAGTAGATTTTGCTAAAAACTTTGTTATTTGTGCTTTTATGGGGATGAGACCCACAACAGGCTATTCTATAAATGTTGAGAGGATTTGGACTGATGGAGAAAATGTTTTTGTTGAGGTTGTTAAGCGTTGTCCGCCTGAGGGTTTGGTTGTTTGCGAGATGGTGACATGCCCTTATGTTATGGTTTTTGTGGAGAGAACTGAAATGCCTTTTGTTTTCCATGTAGTCGATGAAAATGGGGGAACTGCTGAATATGTAATGAGCGAGTTTCCTTCGGCGGAATTTGCCCTTTTAATTTTTGTCTTTCTATTAGCTGCGGCTGTTACACTAAAGATAAAGAAATTCAAGTGAAGACTTATTTTACATTTTATCAGGGATTCATAGAAATGGGGGTTGGTTTTTGAAGCTTGCCTTTGATTTAGATTGGAATGGCGTATGCTTTAATTGCTTTTGGCTTGCCCCTTGTGTAGACGAAAGCTGCGAAGAATGCGTTATCTGCCTGTAACCATCCGCTTCCGTAGTCGTGGTCATTCCATTTGTAATCCCAGATGCCCCATGGGTCGAGTATGATGGCGCCGTCTGAGGCTAGTGGTATCATTGCCGCTGCCTTCTTCAGAACCCATTCCATGTCGAACTGGTTGAAGCTTGGGTATTGTGCTGCTACGAGGGCTGCTATGGCTGAGACGTGGGGTGTGGCCATGCTTGTACCCCAAAGATAGTAGTAGCCAACAGCCGTGCTGAAGTATGGCTTATAAGGCCCAACAATAGATGCGCCTGGTGTGCAAACGTCAAGGTCTTTCCAGAACTGCCCTAGTTCTGGGTTTGGTCTAGAACTGAATTCTTCGAGGTATATTTGCCAGTTGTTACCCCAATCGTCCACGGTGTTAAGTTTTTCTGGAACATCTGTGAGCCACCATCTGTAGGGAGACGGTGGGTTTGAAGGTGGATAGCCAACCCACTGCATAGTCCAGCCTCCCGCTGCAGCTGAAATCACTTGCGAATATGCGCCTGGCCAAACCATGCCAGCCTCACCCTCGTTTCCTGCTGCTGCAACTATGATTACTCCCTTGCTGATGGCATAGTTTATTGCATCTTCAATTAATGGAGCCGGCTCGCTGCCGCCGAGGCTCATGTTAATGATTATTTTTACATGGTAGGTTTCAGCTAATTCAGCTACGTATCGTATTCCAGCAGCAACCATTTCATCAGTGCCACCAGTGAAACGCATAGTCCCTCCTGGATATGGAACTTCCCAAGCATCTAATACAAGCACTGGAATAACCCACACTTTTGGAGCAACGCCTCTTATCCACATACCACGGAAGTTAAACCCGATTATTGTGCTTGTTACATGTGTTCCATGGCCTGAGCCCTCAAAATCCTTAGTAATAAAGCCTCTATCATCACGAAGCGGGCCGATGACAAAGTCGCCGATGGTGTCGTCCCACCATATGTCGTGGGTGAAGCCTTTACCCCATTCAGCCTTAATGCGACACTCACCAGTCACAGGATTGGTAAAGAAGTATGGCCATAATGACAATAGTCCTGTGTCCAACACCGCCACGTATATTTTTTCACCACCATCATAGCCTTCCGCATCAACGATATCAACCCAGAAAGGCGTTGGATCCGCAACCTCTCCAGCAACAGCATCTAAATCAACAGCCTCTGCAAACTCCTCTTTAACGGGCAATGCATTAAAAGGCAACGACCTAACTTCAGGCGCAACCTCACTCCTTGCAGGAAGTGGAACCAAAGTCACAAGCATCAAAGCCAAAACAACAGCCGACACAAGAACAATTTTCCTCATTTCCCCTTCTCCTCCGCGAATACACTATGCACCAAACACAAATATGAATTTTGTGGAATTTTGTTCCAGCCAACAAAATTGCGGAGATACTCGTAAATCAAAAAATGTTATATTAAAGAAGGTAAACCATCAAGAAACATTAACATTTATTGCATGTCAATTTTATTATAAGCTCGCATTACAAAATTTGGATACCCGGCTAGTTACGTTTAGAAAATGGTTGCAGCAGACTTCCATTTTCCCTACTCCCTCCCTCCTAAGATTTCCACATGCCCAATTTAGGACTTTTAGAACTGTTAAATTGGATACCCCTACCCTCTAGATTTTTAGAGCCACAGAAGTCGACCATAAAATAAGTGTACCCATCTTACGTGAGAAAAATGGTAGCGGGGGGTCGATTTGAACGACCGATCTCTGGGTTATGAGCCCAGCGGGTTAATCCTGGCTACCCCACCCCGCTACTTCTATGCTGAAACAAACTCTCTTAAAACCTTTTAGGAAACCAGAA
>Ga0209225_1003939_pt1 | contig 12037 bp, 9 predicted proteins | sample WasSprMetagenome_FD_184732 | JGI IMG/M metagenome (GOLD analysis project Ga0209225, IMG submission 184732) | Sulfidic aquatic microbial communities from Washburn Spring, Yellowstone National Park, USA - WS (SPAdes) (version 3) | ecosystem: Environmental > Aquatic > Thermal springs > Hot (42-90C)...
ATCTATTCCTATGAAATGTCTTCCAGCTTTCAATGCTGCAACACACGTTGTACCGGACCCTACGAAAGGATCTAAAATGACATCCCCCTTGAATGAGTATAGCTGTATACATCTATATGGTAACTCTTCCGGGAATGGTGCTGGATGCCCAACCTTCCTTGCTGATTCCGGCATAAACCTCCAGACACTTTTTGTGAACTCTAGGAACTCATCCCTCGTAATGGTATCCTCCTTATTTCCCCTCTCCCTTTTGAAGCTTCCCTTAGATAATACAATAATGTACTCATGCTGGTCTCTTAATATTGGGTTTACAGCTGACTGCCAGGATCCCCAGGCCGTTGAGGCTCCACTAACAGCATCCCCTTTATCCCAAATAATCTCCCCCCTGAAGAGGAAGCCTATCTTCTCAAAGACTTGTATGAGGTAAACGTGAAGCGGTATGTATGGCCTCCTCCCAAGGTTAGCTACATTGAAGCATACCCGACCCCCCCAGACGAGCACCCTATAAACTTCACGCATAACTTCCTCGATGAAATCAAGGTATCCGCCTAGCGTTAAGTCCTCATCATAATCCTTGCCGACATTATAGGGTGGTGAAGTAATCATTAAATGTACGCATCTATCAGGTAGCTTCTTAAGAATATCGCAGGCACCGCCCAAAATAATTTTATCAAGAAACTCCCTCGGCACCTCATTTTCCATAAGATCTATTGGTGATGGTTTTGGAAGAACAACGTCCTTGTAGAGTTTCCGGGAATAGAATGGTGTTGAGTCATGGCTCTCCCTCCCAGGAGAGCCGAAGCTGCTTGTCTTCGTCCCCTTAGCCATGACCTCGACCTCCCTTTAATGGCGTTGCCACAATTATCAGATTTCCACCATCAGCCTTAATCTCCCATTTAAGCTTATCACCCTCCGAAAGATCAAACTGCCTAACAATCCCCATGGGAACCGTTGTCCTTAACGATCTGCTCTTCGATGTAGCTTTAGTAAGTACCGTAATCTCCCCCATCGCCAACCACTATAATGAATACTAGGTAAAATTATTTATAAAGATTTTGGTATAAAGTTTTGCATTCAACCACCACCATAACCCTACCTCTAGCTACCCACACCTCCCTCCTAGCCTCTTAGATGCCTCCTCCTCAGCACACGTAGAAGACACCATCCCTTCAAAGGTTCTCCTGAAGACCTCCCCAAAATCTTATCCACAACATCATAAGCATTCAGATAAAGCATACAGCCACCACTTATAAATAAATTTTAGCTCCGTATCATTAACCTATGCTGAAACATTCATGTATGCTCATCCTTAATAGGGTTAAAGACCGAAAACCTTCTTGCCCTTGAAGTGTTGAAATATGTAGGGATAAACGAATCTCCATAACGCTCCCTGAGGCTCTTAAACCACCTATATTTCCTCATCCTTTCATCTATGGAGGTGGGCAACGTTCGCATCTAGCACTCCACCGCATGTATTCTGGGAGAAGGCATCCTCTTGCTACTCTTGGTTTACGTCTCATAGCAGCTCTCCATCCTGAATGTGAATTGCTCAACAATTCTAATCACCTAATGCTTAATTGATAGTGGCTCATGAGTTTTCGTCCAAGCCTTCAGGAAGCTTTCCTCTATTCTATATCCCATTTACCCTAATCCTCTCCCCCAATACTACAGCCCTCCTACCCATTTCGTAAGCCATGTCGTTCATGCCTGCGCATCCTTTTAGCAAGAAGAGGCAAGCGTCAGCGAGCAAAAATCATCCCGTTTAGCCTATATTTTGCCAATTTCCCCATCCTTAATCTATTTGGTTTTAAGGGCTGAAGAAATTTTGAATTTGAATAGCGAACAGCTCAGAGAGAGCTTGGATTAATCTTAATGCTTATGATGCATTCTACATAGTTTCTCATCCAAAACAATATACTCAGGATTTCCCGTATCAAAATCGCTCCCAACTCTAGCACCTTTTCTGAATACATCTTCATCACTCCAATCAGCTCTTCCTATATAGATTTCAATGGCTAGAAGTAATCATCCACACCTAGAATTGACCAACTGCTTTGTTCTTCCATCAAAGATTCACCAGTAATTACATAGCAGGGCTTACCCATCTCCTCCTCCATCCTCTTCAACTCCTCATCAGATGGCTCATATCTTTTCCTTGAGGAGTAAATTACTTTCCATTACAGACAACTATTGACCGGGCCTTATTCTCTTCCAACTTCTTTTCTATCCAGTCTCCATGAAGCTCATGCAGTCTCTCAATTATTATCCGAGAGGCTAAGCTACTGTACTCATCATTATTGACAAGAGACCTATACTTATCTAAAGGTATGTCAAAAGGATCTACTCCCCTAAAATACTCCTCTATAGATTTCAGATCTTCCCGCACATTTAAACAGTTAAAGTTTAATGCTTAAATTTATCTTTAACAATTCGGGACGTGGCAACTTAAGTTCACCTCCTAGGTGGTTGTAGTATAGTATGAATAGTTTATTAGTAGGTTCCAGCATAGTGTTGATCTTCTGAATCTCTCGCTTTGTTGGTGGGTTTGATGTTGTTGAAGAATACTTTTGTTCTCTTGAATGATGAGTATACGATTCTACTAGGCTTCTATCTGAAGGCTTTGTATTGCATGTTAATCCTAACTCCTCCAATGCATGTTAAGCCATGGAGCATTATCAACGATGAATGCTGGCCCTCCAATATAGCAGTTTAAAACTTCATCTATGAATTTTTGTGGTAAAAATATTTTGATGATAAACCCTCATAGATCTCATTCCTATCAACATCCAGCATAAACCCAACCAAACCATTAACCTTAACGCACATCTCATCAAGCGCTATAACTCTTCTAGGTATTCTGGATGGATTAACACTAATCCCCTAAACTTCCTAACTCACCTCCAACAGCTGTCTTAGAGACCCTATGAACCTCAGATAATTCTCCACCTCCTAAGACTTGAAAGCTGAATATAGAATGCTAACCCAAGAATCTTAAGCTCCAACGGAACCCTACTCCTCTCAAAACACCTAAACCCTCAACCAGAGACCTAATACTCAACATGAAATAATAAACAACAGAAAATATAAACCTTAAGTTGCCACGTCCCGCCCCGTCCACTAAAAAGTTTAAAAAGGGTTATATAATAGTAGTTTAGTGGTGGTGGAAGAGTATCAGATGGGAAACTATGGAGAAAGGAATGGGAGAAAAAGCTCCTCCTTATCAGATTGTCAAATGATAAGGATCTAGTTTGTGTAGCGGTGGAGGCAGGTTTAACCGATTACAGTGATCTATGTAGGAGAGCACATATAGAATCTATATATGTTCCTGAAGATTTAAAGGGGAGAATTATTAAGGAATGTGTGGAGAGAGCTAGCGATGAGAGGTTAGTGGAGGCTTTTAAGAAGATAAGGCCAAGCCTTTACCCAGACATGCCGTTTAGAGGGAACTACTATACTTATCTTGGAAATGGTGATCTGCAGTTAAAAGGTTCTTGGAGTGATGTGAAGAAAGATGCCTACGAGCTTTTGGAAAAAGGTGGTGAGAGAATTTACGCATTTCTAAAGGCGATTATAGATTTAACTGAGGAAATGTTGAGGAAAAACGATCCCAGGTACTGCTATATCTTTGGTCCTGACTACGGAAGTGTTTTGAGAAAGATGCGTGAGATCCTGGGAAGACTTGAGGCCCCATTACCTAGAGATTTTGCCCTCCTTAAAGCCTCAGGAATATACTATAAGTCGGGTAGCCGCCGATACCCTGGCCACTCAATACCTCTTGAGATAATTCCAGCATTAAAAGAAGTTCTTGAAGAGTGGAAAAGATCCAAGGAAGTAATCCATTATTAGATACATGTATGAGGAATAAGCTTATCGGAAGGTGTCGTAATGCCAAGCTTTCTCGATGAGTTTGCCTCATCCATAAACAGCAGGAAAGAAGAAATGAGGGAGAGGATTTTCAAGGGCAAGCCAAATCCGCTTCGAGATAGATTTAAAAAGCATTTCAACTCTCTATGGATACCCATTAGGGAGACCGGAGAATTCATTTTAAGCCCCTCCGAGCTTGCTATTATTGCTGTTGATTCAAGCGTATACACAAATCTTCTTTCAACAGGAGGCATATTCTACGTCATTAGATCTCTTGCAGTTTGTAGGGGTAAGAAATGGAAAAGGCTTGAAACTGATGTTTTCTTCACTAAAAAAGATTTTTCAGGAGTGCATGACTTCATCGGTAGGAAGATGGAGTTGTTGGAATTTAAAGTAGCGATCGATTCTCTGAAAAATGGCTTTAAATGTGATGCAGTTATGTTGGATGGCTCTCTCTACGGGAGGGCCATGCATCTTCCCCTCGAGGAGAAAATCGAGGGGGAGGAAGACCTACTCCTCCACTACTTTCAAACCTATCTAGAATTGCTTGATCTCTGTAGGAGGAGAAATATTCTCCTCATCGGTGTTAGTAAGGAAAGCAGGTCAACATTTTTCCGTGACTACATACTCAGATTGATCTTCGACGAGGAGCTTGGGAAAGTCGATATTGATCCAGATGATTTGGAGAAGCTGAAGAAAATTTTTCCAGAGGTCTTAGATAATGAAAAGGCTGCCTTTGATAAATTTGAAAAGCTAAAGGAGAAACATAAAGGCAAAATGGAAGCTATTGAGTTGGTTTTGGATGAGCTAGCATCATCGAGACCCGACTACCAGCTAGTTATTAACTTCGCGGAGACCTTAGGCTACACTCAGCCCTTAATACTTGGCCCTTCAGCAAGGATGGCGAGAGCTATGAAGCAATATCTCTCTAACCCGAGAAGATATGTTGAAAACAACTTTCCGAGAGCGGTAAGGAGGAAAGGTGATGAATTCATTAGTTGGGCTACTGGGATCCTTTCAAATATCCCAAGGTTGCCGGGCTTTATCTCGTTTTACATCCTACTCGATCAAAGGGATTCGCCCATAAGAATTGATTTACCCTATTGGGAACAACCCCTTCCTGAAATAACCTGGCCTAAGCCTGTAAATCTTGACCTCAAGGCTTTGCTGAGGATAATGATAACCGGCTATTGCGGGCTGGATAGATACAACCTCTGGCTAGCTGATGTAGATGAAAAGGTTAGGATTAGGAGGAAAATCATGGATGAAATCTACTTCCCATATCTTGAAAAACTTTTTCAAAGCAAGATAATCCGTGGAAGGGGGTATAGACGTGTCAAATATCCGTAGGGAGATAGGGGTAATAATTGGGGAAGCAAGCCCCACAGAATTCTACTTCTCCTCAAAGCCTGAGGAAATGCCGCCGCGCTGGGAATATCTAGTGGCCTACTCGGAGGAGGATGTAGATGGAGAGTTGAAGAAAGTAGCAGTTGTAGCACAGGTAGAAAGAATTGTTTCCGCCAGCCAAGCACTTACAAAGGAAATGGACCTTGAGATCATTAAGAAAATTGTGGAATCGGGGCTAGCGGATAAAAGAGCTTGGGGGCGGGCAAGGGTGCTAGGCTTCCTAACTGATAGTGGTGATGTACTACAGCCGAGGAGGGCAGTAACACCGGGGAAAACAGTATATATTGCGCCACCGGATTTGCTGGAGAAATTCTACTCCTACCCGAGGGATGAGGCAATCTATATAGGAAACTTAATAACGAGAAGAGAGGTTCCAGTATACCTATCCATAAAAGGATTTCGAAGACATCTTGCAATCATAGCTCAGACAGGTGCAGGAAAAAGCTATACAGCCGGCGTACTTGCGGAGGAGCTATTAGCGATGGGGGGAACGATAATCATGCTTGACCCACATGCTGACTACGTCTTTCTATCAAAAGATGTTAAGGGTAGAAGACATGAACTCTCAGATAGGATAACGGTATTTAGAAATCCAGCTAGCACTGGAAGATATTCGGAGGCGGAGATTGGAGGAGTTGAACCTTATGAGGTCTGCTTCTCAGACCTCGATATAGACGAGATTTGCCTGATTTCAGGAATAAGCGAGCGCTTCACCAATATCAGAAGGGGGATTGAGGAAGCGATTAGGAGAGTAAGACAGGATAAAAAGGTCTTCCTCCCCAGGGATCTGTTGGAGCAGTTACAGAGAGCAGAGGATTGGAGAAGTGAGGGTGTGGAGGATAGGGTAATTAGAGGAGCTAGGCTAGCTCAAACATATGTGAGGAGGCTGGTGGGGATGAAGGTGTTCAGCAATACCACCACAAGTATAGATAAAATGTTGAAGCCTAAGCATCTATCTGTAGTGGATCTTTCAGGGTTGGAGGATAGAGTCTCGGATTATATTGCCTACAAAATCCTCTTAGGAGTCTATGACAAGAACGTAAGTGGTGAATTTAAATATCCTGTATTCATCTTCATAGAGGAAGCCCATCGCTTCATACCACCAGATGAAAAAACATATTCAAGCAGTACGCGCGCGCGTACATAATCAAAAATCACGTACATAAATATATGAGGTACTGAGGTAAGCTCTTCTGGCCGTTGAAGTAAAGTATTGGGATAGAGAGTCTTGGATAAGCTACATGAAGAGCAGCATCCTACCCCTTTATGAATCCATACTCTCCATCCTGAACCTATGGGGGAGAATTAAAGAGATCGCTCACGGAAAACCTCTCTCTGAAATCATAAAGGAAACGCCGAACATGAAGCTTATATTTACCGAGTTACCAGTTTATAGGTTACTGGGAGCTAAGTACTACTTCCTCAAATTGTGAGGCAAGAAGCCTAAGATAGCATGCATGATGAGGAGGACCGAAGTCGTGGAGTATCTGGATCGCATATCTGTCCTGCTGGAACGCGTGTTAGTCCGTGCATGCGGGCTCGGACTGGTAATGCAGGAGGAGCTTCAAAGAGTTCAAGAGGACTCCAGAAGGATTGCCTAGGAGATCCTAGCAAAGCCTGAAAGCATTTCCGAGAGATTAGGGAACTCCTTAACAAGCCCTGAACCTAACAGTAGCCTACAACGAATATACAAGGCTCATATGGCATCTACGTAAAATACCTAAGAAATATGTAGCTGAGCTATATCCAGAGATTCTTAATCCGGAGGTCTTCAACCTCATAAAGGAGATGCTTGGCTTAAGGGAATACGTAGTCCCACAGGTTGAAGACCCTAAGATCGTAGATATGTATACAATCTTCTCATTCGACTATGCGACAAGAACTGATGAATTTTCGGAGATAATCAGCTCGAGTCTACACATGAGCCCTATGAAACCATCGGAGACTGTCTATGCAGGGTCAATGAGCTCATCTGGGAACTGCTCGGGGATAGGGATTTAAACATATATGTTAGCGGTGGGATGCCGGACCCATTCGAAATGAGCATAGCGGTAAGCGATCCTCCAACAACACATGTCTACCTAAACCTTCTGGATGAAATCTGTATACAGTATTTACGGGCAGGACTGAACTCGTGAAAGGAAGGGATGGAAGGCTTCTGATAATCAGAAGGTGATAATATCATAAGCATGGTAACGCATACGTGACTTCTAAAGTAGAGGTGGTGAAGCTTGACGAGATCCTGATATCATTACTTTAGTAACTCACCATATTCTCTAATATGTTTCCCGGAGACCTTAATTATGTTCATCAATTTTGCAGGGTTTTTCAGCAACCAGGCCCTTGGATTATTAGGAATGCTTTCTACAGCGATAAGCCAGTAGCTTTCTCCAAGCTTAAATGATCTCTCGGCTGAAAGTTCCGCTTCAAAATTTTCAATCCCCCCTCTGCTACCCTTAACTTCAACACAAACAATGTTGCCTTCTACATCAACTTTAAAATCACATTCACCTCCATGACTTACGATCTTGCAACCCTTACTAATTAGTTTTTCCCTAGCAAACCATTCAGCAAACTTCCCAACAACATCGGGATTAACATTTTTCCTAACTCCTAACAGCTCTACGAAGAATTTCCTCCATGAGGTGGCCTCCAAGGGGTTTTCAAGATACTTAGGGCTTACGAATGGTCCTATCTGGAATCCCTTACTCCTCCACTGGAACCATCTTTCCTCAGGTTCGTATACATCATGGAGGATACATTCGTTAGAGTATGCAAACCTATCATCATCTGTAATAAGCTTCAATACAATACGCTTTAAGCAGCCATACACGGAGTCGTAAATATGCTTTAAAAGTCTCACAAGTTTTATGTTAACGTCAGCTGGGGCCTTGTCGAGAAACTTATTAACTTCATTGATGAAATCTTCGACGTAGCCTTTAACTACGCATTGGCATCCATGATATGTATAGAGCTCCAAGCCCCTTACTATCTTAGAGAAGAGCTTTTCCCAACCCTTAACATCAGCATCATACTTAAGGTAACTATCAACGTCCAGCAGCTTGATGCCCAACGTCTTTATAGTATCTTCAAGCCCCTCAAACAGCTTTAACGGATACCAAACATTATCGGATCTCTCAATAGTTCCGCTCCTCGTTAAAACCCATATTGGACTAACTACCTCAATTCCGGATCTCTTAACTAGTGTTGTTGCTACCAATAAATCATCTGCTTTAGGAGGCTTGCTCTCCACGGAGATTTGTCTTAAAATGAAGTTCTTAACCAACTCCTCTAAACCAACCTCTCTAACTCCAAGCCACTTGAGGATCTCAACACCAACAGCCTCGATGAAAGCCTCATGTACAAAGTTGAGTGTTTTAAGGTAATTGTCTACCTCCGGGAACTCTTGTGAAAACTTTTCAACTTCGGGCGGAAGCTTAGGTAAGTATGTTTTAGACGCAAGTTTCACATTATTGGATGATGTTAAAACAAATCTATTGTCAGGCGGTATGGAGACATTCCTTTTATATGCTAACTTGTAGACTTCACTTAGGAAGCTTATTATCTTATTGAGGTCCTTACCCAACTTAGCCTTGATGAGATTCTCGTTCAGTAAGCTTCCGATATCTAGTGTGGATACGGAATCTCTCTCACGAAGCCTAACCCTGGGATCCAGTATGTGTTTTTCAACACCATAGATATGCTTAAGCTCCCCTTCATCAAGCAGACCATATTTGATGAGCTGTAGAACGTCTTCGGTCACTCTTACCACGGAGCTTAGCTTAACTTCATGGCCACCAACGCATATTACTGGAGCATCTGAGAGCTCTTGGCATATAGTTGAAATTATGTATGGCCTGATTAGCTTTTCAAAAACCTCGTCATCAATGTACTTATAGTCGAGGACTGAGAGATAGGATTCTTTGTAGTGTTTCTGTAAATGCTTGATAACAATATTAGTTAGATCTGCTATACATCTCATTAGCCAGTGATTCCACTTAGCCTCGATATTAACATATCTCCTTCCAGGGTGAACTATGAAGTCTGCCTGTATGAGAAACCTAAGTCCAGTTCTAACCTCATGTAGTGGTAGGAACGAGTACATGCCCCAGAACTTAGCTTCTTCAATAGGTTTAAGCTCCTCTCCTATAGGTGTAGTATGCAGGGAGAATGCTACAGCAACTTCACGCTTAACAACATCACTTCTTTTAGCCTTAATCGTTACACCATCCTTCTTAACATCTTCAGGAACTGCGAACTCCTTTTTAAAGACAAGGAACTTGTAGGGGGTGCTGGAGCCGTTCTCGGCGACTATGACTGTTACATGCTTAACCCTCACGCCATTAAAGACCTCTTCACCTGCAGTAAACCATTCTATAACCCTGCTTCTCTTTCCCACATGATCTACAAGTACGATTTTGCTCACGTAGTCTAAAAATAGGAATATTGAAGGCCCAAGCTCATCAAGGGATTTAACGATATCGTGGTATTTAGATTCATCCTTTAAGTGTATGATGAATCTAGTCTCGTTTTCAGGTACGGCCTCTGTTGGCTGTATTGGTATTGGTGTTACCTGCCACAGCACTTTTTCAGGTTTAAGGCCATGCTCCGTTAGAATACTCATAGCTTCACTTCTACTCCAATAATCCTCACGCGCGCGAGATTCTTGTAGTATAATGGAACGTTAAGCGTTGGAGTAACTGTTCTCTTTCAATTCTCTTTATTTGAGATTCAGAAGCATATTTGCATGTACAAGCATAAAGGATTGGTCCGCGCGCGCGTAATCTAACCCTTAAATTATCTGTTGAACTGTTATCTTTCAATTCTCTTTATTTGAGATTCTTAATCAAGTTAATAAGAATGGATTATTTCCAACTCACTTTCAATTCTCTTTATTTGAGATTCATTCCCTTAAGTCGATTACATCCCTTGAAGTTCTGAACTTTCAATTCTCTTTATTTGAGATTCATAACGTATACGTAGCCTTCATGGAACAGGCCAGAGCGATCTTTCAATTCTCTTTATTTGAGATTCGAAACCCCGAAGAGGAGTGATGAATGGGAGAAAGAGTCTTTCAATTCTCTTTATTTGAGATTCTTTATGATGCGTGGAGGGAAGGAATCGTAAAAGTAGTTCTTTCAATTCTCTTTATTTGAGATTCTTTCGCTTAAATCATGAAATCTTAAAAAAATATCCTTACTTTCAATTCTCTTTATTTGAGATTCTAACCCACCTAAAACCAATAAGCCTAATATTTTTGACTTTCAATTCTCTTTATTTGAGATTCAAATATATAAATTGCTATAGTTCACTATAGTTTTGTCTTTCAATTCTCTTTATTTGAGATTCTCATGCTAGTTTATTGAATGCTGTATTTAGAGGTGGTCTTTCAATTCTCTTTATTTGAGATTCTTGCCACCTATGGAGAGGACAGGGGAGAAGTGTCCCTTTCAATTCTCTTTATTTGAGATTCAAGACTTGTCAGAGAGGGTGAATGGGGTAGAAGCTATAGCTTTCAATTCTCTTTATTTGAGATTCGGAAAGAGGGATTACAGAAAAGAAGCCATACATTGAACTTTCAATTCTCTTTATTTGAGATTCTCAGATTCTTGTTCCAGTATAGGGGAATTGATAAAACTGCCTTTCAATTCTCTTTATTTGAGATTCGTTGCTACGTATAAAAAGCATGCATGCCCAGCTAAACTTTCAATTCTCTTTATTTGAGATTCAAGCGGAGGAGGAGAAGAGGAAGGAGGAAGAGGAGGAACGTCTTTCAATTCTCTTTATTTGAGATTCACCATGAGTAAGCCAGAAGACATAATAAAACGTATCTTTCAATTCTCTTTATTTGAGATTCTTTCGCCGAAGGCTTGGAGCTGCACGCTTTACTTCTTTCAATTCTCTTTATTTGAGATTCATGAATTGTGAAGGTGAAGCATCCATACCATCACTTTCTTTCAATTCTCTTTATTTGAGATTCGTTCCGGCTACTATATACTGGTGGTTTGAACATGTCCTTTCAATTCTCTTTATTTGAGATTCTTTTTTAATGGGTTTTTTAAGTTAGGGCTTTCCATTTCTTTCAATTCTCTTTATTTGAGATTCAGAAACTGCTTAGGAATAGAGATCAATCCAGAATACTGTCTTTCAATTCTCTTTATTTGAGATTCTCTACATCTTCTCTCGCTTTCTGCCTTAATATGGAGTTTCTTTCAATTCTCTTTATTTGAGATTCCTGTACCTCCAACTTGAGCTAAGTTTCTTGGAAGTACCTTTCAATTCTCTTTATTTGAGATTCCTGGAACGCTTACCTTGTAGCTTTTAACATCTTTAACTTTCAATTCTCTTTATTTGAGATTCACGTTTTTACAAGGACGACTCTGAAGATACAGGTTAGCTTTCAATTCTCTTTATTTGAGATTCTTAAGCCAACCTATGTTGGATTAGATGTTGAGGAGATCATCTTTCAATTCTCTTTATTTGAGATTCATGTCTACATGGATCAGGAAGCATTTGAAAAAGTAAACTTTCAATTCTCTTTATTTGAGATTCTTGATTTCTTCTCGCTCTTTAAGGATACTCTTAAGCCTCTTTCAATTCTCTTTATTTGAGATTCTGTAGAACAGCTCCTTTACCAACTCCTCTAGTGCCCGAAACTTTCAATTCTCTTTATTTGAGATTCGGGAAAAGTACGGTTTAAGGTTTGAAGAAAAGGTGATCTATCTTTCAATTCTCTTTATTTGAGATTCGTTGAGGGGAATGTTGT
>Ga0209225_1003947_pt1 | contig 12022 bp, 9 predicted proteins | sample WasSprMetagenome_FD_184732 | JGI IMG/M metagenome (GOLD analysis project Ga0209225, IMG submission 184732) | Sulfidic aquatic microbial communities from Washburn Spring, Yellowstone National Park, USA - WS (SPAdes) (version 3) | ecosystem: Environmental > Aquatic > Thermal springs > Hot (42-90C)...
CCTTGCAGGGAACAGCGTGGACTCATCCGGCTTCCCAGGCCAGTACCCTCCAACCGCAAGGTTTAGTATTAAGTGGAATGATTTATCAAAAACCCACACACATCCACGCCCCTCGAACTCGCTCTTTGTCACGATATGGTAGACCTGACCGTCCACAAACCATACTATGTAATCACTCGTCACCTCGACACCGAATACGTGGTAATCCTGCGAGAAATCCATGCCGGCCGGTAACCTAAACTGCGATTGAACCCCTCTAGAACCATAACAATACGGTGCGTGCACAGTCCCGTACACAAGATCCGGTTGATGCCCGAGCAACTCCATTATATCTATCTCCCCGCAGGAAGGCCATGCCCTAACATTTTGCAACGACCATTCCTCGCCGAGAAGCCATAGCGCGGGCCACAAACCCTTCCCTTTAGGTAGTTTAGCCCTTATTTCTATTCTCACAGGGGGAGTTATCTTCAGTTTCCCGATGGTGTCAAGCCTTGCCGACGTATAATTGTATTCCTTACCCGTGGATGGATCAACGAATTTCTCCCTGCGCGCCTCTATGACGAGGTTACCGTTCTCTATAAACGCGTTCTCTCTCCTATAATACTCGAGTTCCCCATTACCCCATCCGCATAGATTAGGACATCCATCACCAACATTGAAATTCCATACCGATTCATTAATTACCGGCTCGTTAAAGTCTTCAAGCCATATAAGGTTGTACTGGTTTTCCTGCCCCACCTGGGAACCAACCTCTATGAATGTATTCATGCGGGTATTATTGATAGTAAGTTGAGTCATCAACAAAAAAATTAACGCTAAAAACAAAGGTTGGAAGAGTTGAGACCTCACCTCTCACACCTAGAACTCCCACTTCTTATACAGTGTGGGCACGCTCTCCAATAATTGCTTCGTGTACTCGTTCCTCGGATGGAATAACACCTCGTGAGGCGCCCCCTCCTCCACTATCTTACCCTTATGCATGATCATTATCCTGTCCGACACAACATAAGCTAATCCCAGATCATGCGTAATAAACAACACCGTGGTTTTACGGTCTTCACGCAACTTCATAAACAATTCGAGGATCTTACCCCTGGTAGACACATCCAGCATTGATACAGGCTCATCCGCCAGCAAGAGTTTCGGCTTAATTATCCAAGCTCTAGCAATCATAATCCTCTGTAATTGACCGCCAGACAATTGATGCGGGTACTTGCCGAGGGTTTCCTCGGGGCGCAACCCAACCACTTCTAGCGCCTCCCTAACCATGCTCTTACCCTCACCCGAGCCCGGCTCCACACCGATTAACTCGAGGCCTTGGTTCAATACCCTATCGATCTTGTAGAACGGGTTGAAGTTCGCAAACGGGTTTTGGAATACGACGTGGACGTTTCTCCAATACCACTTCAAATCCTTCATGGACCTCAAGTCGCGCCAAACGCTCCTGCCCTGGAACACTACCTCGCCGCTCGTCGGCTTCAACACTCTGAGAATCATCCTCGCCAGAGTTGTTTTCCCGGAGCCGCTCTGCCCCGCCAGGGACACTATCTCGCTCTCTCCCAAAACTATGTTGACGCTGTCAACGGCCTTTATTGATGTTCGCTTAAAGAAACCTGACTCAAAGATCTTCGTTAAATTCCTCGTTTCAAGAAGCGCCTGACTCACCCCATCACCTCTTCTCGTAAAGCCAGCACGCAACGCGCCTACCACTCCCGACCTCTACGAGGGGAGGCTCCTCCCTCCTACATCTATCCGTGGCAAACGGACATCTATCCGCGAATCTACAGCCGGGTGGTGGATTCATTAAATTAGGTGGTTGGCCCGGTATGTACCGTATACCCCTCTTCCTAACCTCCGGCTCTAGAGACATGATCGAATCTATCAAACCACGTGTGTACGGGTGTAACGGATCCCTTATGATGTCTTCCGTGGGAGCTTCTTCAACTATTTTACCAGCATACATAACAGCTATTCTACTAGCAATCTGTCTTACAACCGATATATCATGTGATATGAAGACCATCGAATCAATTATTTCCTTACTGACTAGATACCATAAAGTCTTGATAACCAGTTTCTGAGTAGACACGTCGAGAGCGGAGGTTGGCTCATCTACAATTAGTAACTCAGGATTTAATAATGTTGAAATAGCGATCACAGTCCTCTGAGCCATCCCACCACTCAACTCGAATGGGTAGCGGTCGACGACGTACCCGGGCAAGCCAAGGACTTCAAGCCGTTTTCTAAGCATGTCTACAGCTTCCTCCATCGATATACCAGGATCGTGACTCCTCAAAACATCATATGCCACCCTCCTAATCCTAAGAGTAGGCATGAGAGCAGACATTGCTTCCTGCGGAATAATCGATATGTGGCTCCCCCAAACCATCGTCTTTAACTTATCCCTGGTCATCTTGGTAAGGTCTAGGTTCTTGCCCTCCCTCGTCTTCAACACAATGGTTCCACCCTTGAAGTACAGAGGCGGGTTAACGTTCATCATCATGACCTTTGAAAGCGTTGACTTCCCGCACCCGGACTCGCCGACAAGACCCAAAACATCCCCTTTCCGTATAAGGAGAGAGACGCCATCCACTGCCCTCACATCGACTTCTCTATTCAACAACAAGAGACGGTAGTAGGCTTTCACATCCCTTAATACCAACCTCTCCATGATGAGACACCTACATGCCTCTTAGCCTCGGGTTGAATACCTCGTCTATACTGGTGGCAATGAGTAGCAACGATATTGAGAGTAGAACCAGGAGTAGGCCGGCCGGTATAAACGTCCACCATTTACCTAGTATGAAGGACTGCGTTATTGCCGCGAAGTACAGTATCTTACCGAGAGTCATGATGTTCATCGGGGTTAATCCGAGGATGCTCAGCCCAACCTCCCCATTTATCCCAACATTCATGTAGTTCACAAACATTATCAGGATATATGTTGCGAGATGAGGCATGACGTCCTGGAATGCAATCCTCAGCCCACCATACCCTGCAAGCCTCGATAAATAAACGAACTCCCTCTCCTTAAGAGATAGTACCTGAGCTCTAACGCCCCTTGCAAAACCAGGCCACGCCGTAATAGCCAGTACAGCCGCTACGAGCTCTAACCTCGCGTTTTCATACCCTATATAAGTAATAATCAAGATCGCGAGCAGCACGCCAGGTATTATCATCACTATGTTGGTGAAGGACATCAAGACCTCGTCAGGGATACCCCCCTTCATACCCGATAACAACCCTATCATTAACCCGATAATGATCGTAAACACGCCCGTCAAAACCCCGACGTATATTGAATTCCTTATCCCATAGAATATCATAGCCATCATATCTCTCCCGGAGCGATCCGTCCCAAGCGGGTAGACATCGTTTGGAGGAACCCACGGAGGATTGTTCGTGTTAAACGGGTCGACCGGGTAGAGAATAGGGCCTAGAAACGCGAGCATTAATTCAAACAACAATATTCCGAACCCGACCATAAACCTAGTATTATTGAACAACACGTATAATAGCTCCATTACCTTCATAAGGACAACCTACTCACTCTTATACCCGAGTCTTATACGCGGATCAATCAACACGTAAACCAAGTCAACAATGAAGTTCGCTAACAGGACAGTCGCTATCAATATCATGAATACACCCTGCACTACGGGGTAATCCCTCGCGCCGAGAGCCCTGGCGAGCAGGATCCCCATCCCCTGATAATTGAATAATTGCTCCGTGATTATCTGGCCGGCTAGAACAAACCCCATCTGTATTCCGAGACCCGTAACCTGTGGTAGCATGGAGTTCCTCAGCATGTACCTAAATATTATACCGTCTTTCACGCCAATACTATTGCTGTATTGTATATACGGCGATCCAAGCTCCATAGTAGCGATTACCCTCATCCCTATCATCCACCCCCCAAGCGATGGCAAGACTATAGAGAGGAAGGGCAGTACATAGTGCTGGAGATAACTAGTGATAAACTCCGGCGTTAGTGAGGGTTCTAATGTGGGGTCGTATGCAGATCCTGATGGCAGGATCTGCAGGTTAACTGCGAATACGTATATCAATGTCATGGCTAGCCAGTAATACGGTATCTGAGAGATAATCATTCCAATAAGAACAATCGCCTTCTCTAAAACACTCCCTCGCTTGTATGCGACATACGCACCCACGTAGTTGCCGATAAGCCACGCCACAATATTTGCCGGCACCAACAATAATAGAGTCCACGGCAAGTGCTTCGCGATGAGGGATATAACGCTTTCCCCGTATGCCTGAGTTGAAACACCCAGATCCCCCCTGAAGCTCCTCACAATCCAATTCAGGAATTGAACGTATAAAGGCTTATCCAGGTCGAAGGCCTGCACTAGTCTCCGCTGGTATTCATTTAGTAGCTCAGGCGATGTAGCGCCTGTCGTCAAACTAACTATTAGGTTTTGAACCGGGTTTCCCGGCACTGCTCGAGGAAGTATGAACACAATTAGGAGTGAAATGAAATACGTGGCGACGAGAAAAAATATCTTTGTTAAGAGGTACTTGTAGACGGGCCTCATTTAAACCCCTACCTCCTCCCCCTCACAGCGAACCTTACCCCTAGAATCACCAGTATCGTAACTACTACTATCACGACGAGTATTAATAGCTGGCTAGATGCCCCGTGTCCTGTCGGAGCTTGTGTAGTAATGGTTGACGTAGCTGGCGTTGTCGTAGTAGTCGTTGATGGAGCCGGTGTCTCGAATTGTTGCCCAGTCACGTTCGCCAGCATCTCTAGTAGTTTAGAGTTTGGTATTAAGATCCCTCCCTGGTCGAATGGTTTAGCCCAGCTTGGCTGAGTTGCGTTCATGCCTTTCTGCCTAATACCGAATAGACCCCACAGCGATAACGAGTATTCTTTATACGGAGCTACCTCCGTCCACCACGGATTGTCCTGGCTTGGCCACCCCTCCCAGTACCTGGTGGAGTACGCGTACCACTGAACAGTGTACGCTATTGGTATTGCCGGTATGTCGTTATATATGATTTCCTGGATCTTGCTAAAGTACTTCATTCTATCCTCGAAGCTGAACGCGCGGGAAGAATTCTCTATTAGACCCACTAGCTCTTCCCTCTCAGTACTACCCGTCTTATTATACCACCCCCAGTTCCCGGTAGGCGGTGTTATCCTGGGGTCTAGTAGGAATCTGTACGTGTCCCACGGGTGAGTGAATGTTGGTGCTGGGGTCCAGCCAAGTAGTGCGACATACGTTGCCCCCGTCAAGTAGCCCCAGTATGCGCCATAATCGACCGGGTAAGACTGCGCGTTTATTCCAATGTCTTTCAGGTCTCTAGCTATCAAGTCTGCTGCCAGCATCCAGTCAGTCCAGCCGGATGGAACCATTATAGTTATGTTGAGGGGTTGCCCATTAGGTAGCTCCCTGAAGCCATCCCCGTTGATGTCCTTGTACCCTGCTTGATCCAGGAGTTGCTTAGCATAAGTCTTGTTTGTAATTACCTTAGCGTCAGGAGTCCCCCAGTACCGCTCCGCCAGCGTTTCATTGATGTATACCCTGTATTGCGGCAGGCTCTCAAAGACAAAGGACATCGAGGCCTGTGTTGTATACCCGTAGAAGGCTTTCTGAATTATCTCATTATAGTCGATCGCGTAAGCAATGGCCTTCCTCAATACAGGGTCTCTCAAGTAATCCAACTTATTGTTAATGAATAACACTAATATCTGGTTCGGCCTGAAATAGGGCGGGCTAGGATAGTACGTCCTCACCCCATAAGACGCGAACTCCCATACGTTTGGTATGAATATCCCACTCCAGTCCACACCACCACTCTGCAAGTCCAGTATTACCTGTTCGTTACTCAGGTATATCCTGTGAACCAAGTATTTCGGGCCCGGCAGTCCGAAGATATCCTTACCCCACCAATCATCTATTCTAACATACGCTACTCTGAGCTCGTCGAAGTAGTAGAGTTTATAGGGGCCTGAAACCACTTGAGGAGCAGTATACGTATCGCTACACGTGTCACCGCAGTTCCTCCACGATATGATATCGCCCCCCAGTTGCTTATACGCGTCTTCAAATACATGCTTGGGCACGGGGGTTAACTGAAGCGTGTAGAATAAGAACATGAAGTAGTTGTTTGTCCCATTATTAATGTAGAATTCAACAACTTTATCGCTTACAGCCTTAACCCCAGACACATATATTTGCGCGCCAGCAACAGGTCCGCTTCCAAGCTCCAGCGAGGTCTTGAAAGTGAATTCAACGTCGTAAGCCGTGACCGGGCTTCCGTCACTCCACTTCGCTTCCGGCCTAATATAGACTCTTAGAGTGTGATTGTTAGGGAACTCAAACCTTTCACCGATCACCGGTATCCACATGTCTAATCCAGGGACATACTGGAATAACGGGAGATAGAGGAATCCCCCATAGCTAGCAGTACCCCAAGTCTGTGACGGGGACAGCGGGTTCCAAGTACTAGGGGGACCCCACTGCGCACCCGTCACAAACATCGTCTCCTCCCTGGGAAACTTCACCTGAGCACTAGCGATTTGCGGAATTAAGGTAGCTAGCAACACGGTCAGTAAAACTAATCCAACCATCCTACCTGCTCTACATTCACACATTCTAGGGTTATTCCCCATGGAAACTCGCCTAATTGATTCCACCACGTTGGTTTTTTAAATGTACACTTATGTATATCCTATATACTTCCGTTATATTTATAAACTTGATTCAAATATGCATGTTAATACCTAATACGGACAGCTATAAGTCTTTAAGTGTTTTAATTAAAATTCTTGTGGAGTGGGAGGATACGAGGCGGGCATAATATGGAGAGGAAAATCTTATACGTCATTCTGGGATTGGTGGTCGCTATGGGCGTAATAATCGCTACCTTTCTCCAGCCAACGAGTAGACCGGGCGAGACATCGACGCCTGGGTCCACACCCACTAGTACAGCCCAGCAACCAACGAGCCCGCAGAATACAACCACGACGATGAGACACCCGTTTTACCCTGATAGGTATTCGAGGTACGGCGGGTGGCTTGGATTGAGAGTTGAGGGAACCGGGTTCTTCCGCGTCGCAGTAGTGAACGGGAAGTATTGGCTCGTGGACCCCGACGGATACGTATTTATATCGAAGGGTGTGAACCATGTCGACTACATGGGTGATTTCTCCCCGAGCCTTGGGTATTCACCATACTACGTTAATGTGTTGAGGAAGTATGGCTCTGCGAGTAAATGGGTTGATACAACCATGGATAGATTGATGAAGTGGGGATTCAACACTATTGGGGCATGGTCTTCCCGCGAACTATACAAGTACATGCCCTACACTATTAACCTGAATATCCTGGGGAACTACGGGTTTAATTGGACTACTGGGAGAATGCCTGATGTCTTCAGCGACGGCTTCGTAGAATCCGTCGAGAATAACGCATACTTCAACTGCCAGCCGCTCGCAGAAGACCCGTTGCTAATAGGTTATTTCCTCGACAATGAGTTGCACTGGGGACCTGATTGGAGATCGAATACTCATTTACTCGACGAGTTCTTTAAGCTATCATCAAATGCTCCTGGGAAGAAGGTAGCGGTAGAGGTTGTAAAAGAGGCTTACGGAGGAGATATCTCGAAGTTAAATAATGAGTGGGGGACTAGCTTCATGTCGTTCTATGACCTATTAACATATAGTGGCCAGCTGCCAGACACCAATACCGTTGGAAACGCAAGGCTAGAGTTTGTGAGGAGGTATGCGGAGAGATACTTTAGTGTCGCCGTCTCCGCAATTAAGAAGTACGACCCCAACCACCTAATACTTGGTATAAGATTCGCCGGGCTCCCGAGCAAGAGAACCGAGCTAGAAGTGTTGAAGGTCATGGCGAAATATGTTGACGTAGTAACAATCAATTTATACAACACTATTTCACCGCCAAAAGACGACCTAACTAGACTCCACGAGTTGACGGGCAAGCCATTAATAATAACGGAATTCTCCTTTAGAGCAAGAGACTCCGGCCTACCCAACACGAAGGGAGCTGGGTTGACGTTCGACACCCAGGCGGAGAGAGCTAACGCTACACGTCAATTTGTATCAGAGCTTGTCTCGCTAGACTTCGTGATCGGCTACCACTGGTTCCAATACTACGACCAGCCCAAGGAGGGTAGGTTCGACGGTGAGAACAGTAATTACGGACTTGTTGGAATAGATGACGAGCCATACACTGAGATGATCGAGATGTTCACTAACCTAAACAACAACGTGGAGGAGATACATATGGGGTTGAAATAATTAACGAGCAAAAAACTATTTCTTTTTACCCTTGAGCACCATCCCCAACCCTAATCCAACCACTAATCCAACTACCCCGACTACACCCGTGGTTACAGGATCCGGCGCTGTCACCGTCTGTGTCTGCGTCACAGTAGAGGTCTGAGTGGTTACAAAAGGTGTTGTAACAGTGCTCGTCTCCGTCTTGGTGGTAGTTATAACCTGGGTCTGAGTTTGCGTAACCGTCACAAACTTTGGTACAAGCTCTGGTGACACTAGTCTTGCGTCATACAGGATCCATCCAAGCTCCGCAGCTGTACCCTGACTCCCAAAGTATGTTGAGAACCTGACATCGCTCCAAACTATTCTATCGGCTGGCACCTCAAAGAAGTTCACTAATTGGTTGAATACCTCCCCCACGAACGGTGCTAGGTCGATATATACCTCTCCCTTCAACACATCATTATTCTTCAATAAGAACACCATCCCAGCCCATCCACCGCCACTCAAGGCTCTCTGTACCTCGAATACCCCGGTTACTGGTTGCCCGTTGACGATCATCGAAACATTCATTGACTTAACAACTGTCTTGTCCCCAACCCACCCACCGAAGTCATCGTGGAATGCAATATACACCTCTGCCCTAGCACCCCCATCCTTTGAGTCTTCAAACCACATCAATAGCCCTGTCCTAACCATCGTATCATCACGTTTGACTACCTCATAGTTTAGTTTTACATAGACTGAAGTGTTCTTACCTAGGAATTCCTGCACTTTCACCGGTAGGGAGAACCAGGAGTACCCTCCAGCAGACGGCAACTGTGCGAATTGCGGTGGGACCCTACCAGCGATAACTACCGCTGGCGTAGCCCAGGCTATCCCACCCCACTGTGTTGATACATTGCTTAGAACAGTGTAGAATACTACTCGGTCACTACTATTTATAAACCTCATGTAGTTTTCTCCCTGCGCATTCACGACGTTCCAGTAGTTTGGCTCAATCCACACTGTCGTCCCATCACTCCTCGTGATCAATTGACCCGGCCATGTGCAATTCTGGTAGGTAACACCGTTCTGCACTGACGGCGGGTTCCAGAACCCGCCGGGCACCCAGACGAGTACCGTGTCACCTGGCTGAGGCGATGAAGCCAGGGACTTTAAGTCTTGTAGTGTTGACGCATTCGTTATAACGGGTAGGACTAGGAGGCCTATTAAGAAGGCTACGAATACAGCATTCTTCATTTACTCCACCAACATTATATTGTTGTCACCATTTATTAAAAACATTTTTTAAATAACAACAATTAAGATTTAGTGTAAACCTGCATGGACTGATTTAGATGAAAATGCCGGAAGACTTCATGCTAGGTGCATCACTATCGCCTTTCCAATTCGAGGGTGGATTCAAGGGGGATGAAGACCCGAATAACGATTGGTGGGTGTGGGTACACGACGAGGAAAACATTATTGCCGGATTAGTTAGCGGCGACTTCCCGGAGAATGGGCCAGGTTATTGGAGGTTATTTAAACAAGATCATGATCTAGCCGAGAAGCTTGGAATGAATACTCTGCGCCTCGGAGTAGAGTGGAGCAGGATATTCCCGAAGCCGACCTTCGACGTGGAAGCCAGTGTTGAAAGAGACGAAGAAGGGAGAGTTATAAGCATAGAAGTTGACGAGAAAGCATTGGAGAAACTAGACGAGCTAGCCAACCAGGAGGCTGTTGAACACTATATCGAGATGTTCAGTGATTGGAAAAACCGTGGTAAAAAACTAATAATCAACCTCTACCACTGGCCCCTCCCACTATGGCTACACGACCCAGTTAAGGTAAGGAAGCACGGCCCGGATAGAGCTCCGAGTGGCTGGCTAGACGAGAAATCAATAATCGAGTTCACTAAGTACGCGGCGTACGTAGCGTGGAAAATGAAGGACCTGGCTGATATGTGGAGCACTATGAACGAGCCGAACGTGGTCTGCGAACAAGGATATATGTTTGTAAAAGGAGGCTTCCCACCAGGCTATCTAAGCCTTGAAGCAGCCGACAAAGCAAAAATAAACATGGTGTACGCCCATGCAAGAGCGTATGATGCCGTGAAGAAAATCACTAGCAAGCCCGTCGGCTTAATATATGCGCTACCATACTTTGAAAGCTTGGGAGGGGGCGATGAGGCACTAGAGGGGATGAAGAGCGGGGGAATATACGAGTTCCTAGACCTTCTCTCAAATGGTATAAGTATTAGATTTACCTCGGCGAGGAAGGAGCTAGCAGGGAGAATAGACTGGCTTGGCGTGAACTATTATAGCAGGGTAGTCTTCAAAATCATCAACGGAAAACCGATTGCGCAGTGGGGCTATGGATTCGCGTGCACTCCGGGAGGGGTCAGTAAAGCAGGACTGCCGTGCAGCGATTTTGGATGGGAGATCTACCCACGTGGACTATACTTACTACTAAAAGAACTTGCCTCTAGATATAGCGGACTAGAATTAATAGTCACGGAGAACGGCATATCGGACAAAACAGATAGACTCAGACCCTCATACCTAGTAAGCCACTTGCATAGCACACTGAAAGCCGTGAGTGAAGGAGTCCCCGTAAAGGGATACCTACACTGGAGCCTCATAGACAACTACGAGTGGGCCCAAGGCTTTAAACAAAGATTTGGATTAGTAATGGTTGACTTCGAAACCAAGAAAAGGTATTTAAGGCCAAGCGCGCTCGTATTCAAGGAAATAGCCTTAGCAAAAAAGATACCCGAGGAACTACTGCACTTGGCTAACATAGAGACCTATTTATGAAAACTTTTCCCCTCACAACATAAACAAACCCGTGTTACCTTCTCTAACCGGGAATTCAAACATCTCATTGGTCGGAACCGCGTCCTGAGACTTCGATATCACCGTCCAGTCTAGGCTTAAGAGATTTCTCATCAAGGCTATAGGGTTCCCTATAGGTGTTTTAGGGGTGTTTAAAGGAGGTATGCGGCGGCCGGGATTTGAACCCGGGATTTCCGGCTTGGAAGGCCGGCGTCCTAGTCCAGGCTAGACGACCGCCGCCCAACCACTATATTTAGCTGGCTGGAGTTTAAATCTGATTCTAGTGTATCGTCTGGTATGCGAAGGGATTTAACCCCTTTACATCGATTAATAGATCAGCCGCCGTAGTATAGCCCGGTCAAGTATGCGGGCCTTTCGAGCCCGTGACCCGGGTTCAAATCCCGGCGGCGGCACGCTCTCACTTGCCCCCACTCCTATGCCGGAAGCCTGCCGAGTAACATATTGAGGGTTAAAGCGGTATTAGACAGCTACTGGAGCCACGATCCCGTGGATGTATATCGGGTACGATTACAAGAATTAGAGTGAGAGCTAGGAGAGGATTCGTAGAGGCCCCCGCGGAGGGCGGCGCCGCAGGAGCTTACCCCGGCTACCTGTAGGGCCTAGCTCCTCTCTTTCACAGGCCTGTAGGCTCTAACCCTCCTCGTGTGCGAGACCAGCTGTATTAAACCCTTCTCCTCGAGTAACTTGAGAATTCTCTTAGCTGAGCTGACTTTGATCCCGTACTTCTGCGAGATAGTGAACGGGGTTATATATGGATCCTCGCTTTTCCTAATCTCCCTCTCAACTTTGCTTGCCAGCTCACTAGTTAGATCCGGGCTCGATAAAGAGATTTCCTCCGGGAGAGGCTTCTCGGCTCTCTCCTTCTTCGACATTAAGCACACCCACTTACACAGGATTCAAATCACGGGTTTAAAATGAT
>Ga0209225_1003950_pt1 | contig 12017 bp, 7 predicted proteins | sample WasSprMetagenome_FD_184732 | JGI IMG/M metagenome (GOLD analysis project Ga0209225, IMG submission 184732) | Sulfidic aquatic microbial communities from Washburn Spring, Yellowstone National Park, USA - WS (SPAdes) (version 3) | ecosystem: Environmental > Aquatic > Thermal springs > Hot (42-90C)...
AGTCTCACAACATCGTTTGGCAGCCCCTGCTCTCTTATCATCTCTTGCCCCCTTCTGAAGTTCTCCTCACTTATATAGCCTGATCTGTTGAGCTCATCTACCATTTGAATTAGAAGGGGAGCAAGTTTGCTGTAGTAAAGGGAGGCATTTGAGGCGTACATCTGGGCGTTCCTCAGATGTGGATAGATGTAATTAGTGGCGTTCATCTGGACTGCACCCATGGCCCTTGCAAGGGATTCGGCTGATGCATTTGCATATGCCAAATACAGGTACTCATAGAGCAAGGCTTGAGAGGCAGTTGTGTTTGGAAGTTTGCGAAAGGCAGGTGGAACAGTTGGCGGCGGAACAAGCTGTGCGTAATTCAAGGAGGGATCCTCAAGGGCTCTCTTATAGTGCCAATCGACTACTGAAGGAATAAGCGTGCTCCCTATTAGAAAAGCCGCACCTAAGAAGGGATTTAGAAGTACGGCATCTAGAGTATAAACGGATAAGGCTTTAGAGGCGAGATAAGCGTTAGTATGCCATGCTTCATAGTCGAGTAACGTATTAATTTTGCGTTGCGGCGGGAAAACTATAATGCGTATATTACCTTCTACAGGAGCTTTCGGAAAAGTGAGATTATACCCAACAACAGGAAGTATTCCCATATTTTCTTCAAGCTTTATAGATGCTTTAAGTGCTTTATTTGCCTCATCACTGGTCATAGCTGAGGACGTTCCTGTCATTCTCGCGAGGTTTATTATAGTAGGATAATCTTTAAGCATGATACCTTCAAGTAGATCTACCAAATCAGGAAGCTCTCCCAGCGTTATAGCTTTAAACAACAGGTTTGCAGCTATCCAAATCCCTTCCTTTGAGATATTAACATAAGCAATTTTCCATTCTGCTTTGCACCAATATTTTATTATTCTGCTCTCGCTGGAAGTTATGGCACCACTATCCATTAGCAAGCATGCTATCCTCGGCTCGTTTCCTGAGGGATCTTTCTCCGGAGTAGCTATGCTAGATAACATTAGTGATTCTTCAGGAACGTAAGCCCCGCTTTCATCGCTCAAATTGACATCCAGCTCGAACATCTGACCCATTATTGGTACGATAGGAGCACCTGAGCTTATATTGACGGTCTTATATCCTAGAACTTTCAGCAGGAGAGAAGTGATGCTAACCTGAAATCTCGTGCTTGTATACGCACCTCCCCCCTCCGCCAGTGCCTCCACCGCAGAGATTTCGACATTGTATGTTCCTGGGCTTCCGGCTTTTAGCCTGCAACTGTACTGCATCTGCTCTCCAGGCTTGAGCACAGCTGCCTCAAGAGTGCCCGTACAGCCCATGCTCTCAAAGGCATTGTCAGACCAGTCTATCCCCGAGATCACATTCCTGGCCTCCCTATCCCCAGTATTCCTGACAATCACGTTCACAGAGAACTCCCTTCCAGAGACTACCTTTGTCGTGAAGTTATGCGTTATCTCAAGCTTAGGTGCACCTGCGCTTAGGACGGTTACCTGGATCCTTCCCCATATCGTTGTCCTCTGCCACACCCCTCCATGGGGTGCCATCTCGAAGTACACATCCACAGCATACGTTCCGGGACTTGTCTCAGGAGGAACTCTTCCAGTTAAGGTTATTTCCCCATATTCTCCCGGATTTAGGGATATCGTGCCGCTAACATAGCCAAAGATGCTCCCATCAGGGAAGTAAACATGATAATCAGCCGGTATGCTCCCCGTGTTCTTGACAGTAAATACAAACGATGCACTCTCCCCAGGCCTCATGCTGACACTTGATGGGCTTACACCCGTTATCTGCCCATCAAGAACTTTCGCAGGAGCTACTAGTGTAAGAGGAGCAAGAGCATAGTATCCTATTCCGCTTGAGCCGAAGGAAAATGTTGGTATCTTGCGTCCATCACCAGTGGGCCAAACATACCCATTTTCGCAGACAGCTGTGCTCGATATCCAGTTGAGGAGCTTTTCAGAGAAATCCAGATACCTTCCATCCCCAGTTAAGTTGTAGAGCATTACTACAAATCTGAACACCCTTGAGTTGATCCAAGCATGAAATCCACCCTCCCCCTCCACCTCTGGAACTTTTACCCCATCTCCCTCCGGAACTGATATCGAGATGAGCCAGTTTGCATATGCTTTTGCTATATCCAGCCTTTCTGAGTTGTGCGTTATCTCGTAGGACTTCAGGAATATATCGGCTGGGGTCATGGGGAAGAGAAGCCTGTCCCACCAGCCCCACGTTATTGTTCGGAACTTTCCATCCCAGCTGGGGAACTTAATGCCTTCATTTGTCCTTACCCCTATTGACTCTATCCAGTTCACCATCTTCTCAGCTACTTCAAGGTATTCTGGATCATTTGTTGCCAAGTACAGCTCGTACAGAAGATCGGCAACCGATGAGACCCCCTCAACAGAATAGACATTTCCGTATCCCCTATCATCGTACCACTTGCATATGCTACCCGTGCACTCGCTCGTCCAGATTATCCACCTTCCTATCTCCTTGGCCTTATCGAGGTACTCCTTATTTCCAGTTGTCCTGTAGAGGTCGATAAAGAGGAGGCCGGCATCTCTTTGGGGATAGCTGTAGATTCCGAAGAGGGCTTGGTGATATGGGTTGTAGTCCACATAACTGCCCTGCACATCCTTTCTGAGCCCGGCATTTATTATCCATCTTGCTGCCCCCTCAGCATATCTCAGATATTCATCCTTTGAGGTCGTCCTGTAAAGCTCGAGGAGGAACCTAGCAACTCCTGCCACGCTCTTCTCCGGGGTAAGATACCAGCCATCAGGTCCCGGCTTCTCATCATCATGATGAGGCCATGTAAAGCCTCCATCCCTCGATGCAGCCTTGGATATTATCCATCTTGCTGCCCCCTCAGCATACCTTAGGTAGGTATTGTTTCCCGTGATCTTGTAAAGGCTAAGGAGGAAATAACCGGCGCCTGCAGCCCCATTCTCAAATATTGGGTTATAATAAGTATATCTCGATTGATATACCCATTTAAACCCATCTCCCTCCACTTCAGCCCTCGATATGACGTAATCTGCAGCCCTTCTTGATATATAGAGAGCTTTATCCCTCACAGCGGCTAGGTCAGCCTGTGGCTGATAGTACTGGGCTGAGGGGACGTAGACAGGAAGGATGAGGATCACAAGAACGAACGGCAGTATTTTCCTGCCAAGCATTTTTACACACCAAAGAGCGGAATAGGGGTAGATAATAAAAACTTTTCTCCTAAGCTATAGATTTTTTTGAGAAAATTTCTGGAGTTAAATTGATTTTTGGCCTTAAATGATAAAATAGAGCTTGCTAGCGTAGCATCTACTTGAAGTACCTCTAATCCTGTTTCTCTCTCCACATATTTATTATACTGGCCGAAATACAAACGCGGGGGACATTTATTAATAAGCCGACATTAAAAGGCCAGACACAACAGTAGTAGTAAGAAAGTAATAACAGCAAAGTATACGCGCACTATTAGTTCTTTTATTTTTTAAAATATAGTGGCTCAAGACCGCCAACTCTCGATACTGTGCCCAAACCTCTCAGCTAACTCCTCCCGAGTTAGACCTTCCTCTATCCTCAATTTTTAATTAAAATGCATATACTTATATCAACAGCTATCTATAATGTAACAAAGTTTCAACAATATACTTTAGCTTAAACTTTTTTTATCCTTAATTTTATTCTGCCAGAAAAATAAGTATAGCGGTCTTGTGTGCAGAGCTGGTCTATCCCAAGTTTATATAAACTAGGAGAAAAGTTTTTTAATTTATGGATCGAAGACAAGAGGGGTCAAAATGTATCGCAGGTTATTAAATCTATGTGTTATTCTTTTAGCTATTCTGTTAATTTCATCAACTTTTGAAGGGTTTTTAGCTTCCAGCTTTGCCATAGGAGACCTCGTAGAAGTTCAAAATTGTAGTAGTTATGGAAAACCATTAAATGTTCGAGATGCTCCTGCTGGAAAGGTAATTGGAACGAAAAATGATGGAGCTCGTGGCACAATTATCGATGGTCCAGTAGCTGCCAGCTTAAATGGAATCACCTATACTTGGTGGAAAATTCGATGGGAAGATGGACTCGTAGGTTGGTCAGCAGAAGGTTATCCTGGGGGTGTATACTATCTTAAAAAAGTGTCATCAGAAGCACCTAAGCCATCTCCAGTGATAAATAGTGTTACATCAGGGCTTACTGCAAGCAGCAGCCGGCAGAAGGTGGACATATATGGCAGTGGCTTCCAATACGGTGCCTCGCTTGGTTTATGGGATCCGAGCGGGACGCTTATCACCGATCACTCTGAATACTTTGTGGACTCCACATACATCTATTTCTATGCTACTCTCTCGGTGGCGGGTTCTTGGAAAGTTCAGGTGATAAATCCGGATGGCCAGAGATCAAATCAGTATATTTTCCAAGTTACTTATCCTCCAATTGTCGAGACTGCGCCCGGTGCTTCTAGTGGACAGGGGCAGATCCAAGTAACAGGGGGGAAGCCTGACCTGACTGTTGAGGGTGTAAGCGTTGACAAAACAAAGGTCAGCATCGGTGATAGTCTAACGGTTACTTTCTCTATTAAGAATGTCGGAAATGCAGCTTCGGGTACCTTTCGCTACCGGATATCCCTTTCACCTTACATGTACGGATCAACATATCCCATGAATTACTTTTATGACTCACTTGAGGCTGGCCAATCTAAAATTTTGACAAAAACTGTAACTATTCCTTCGGTTCCTGAGGGCTACTATTATGTGACAGTCTATGTCGATGATAATGGGGCTATCAGTGAATCCAATGAAGATAACAACATAGGTAGTACTGGCGCCCCTGGTGGGCAAGAGCAGATCTATGTTCAATCTTCAGGAGTTAATCCACTTCCTTATACTACTCCACAAAAAGTTACTTTAACTCTATATGTTCATGAGGAAAGTAAAGACGGGCCACTTTTATCTGGAGTTAGGGTAGCAGGTTATGATGGTGCAGGAAAAAGCTTTGATCAAACTACTGATGGCGGCTACGTGGTAATCGAAGGAACTCCAGGAAAATGGCATTTCACCATATCTAAGGAAGGCTATAAGGATGTGATATGGGATCAGTATATCACTGAAGCTTGTACAAAGCATGCATACTTTACAGAAAAAATAAAGGTAACCTATCCACCAACTCCAACACCTATGCTCACCTTTACTTCTTTAGAGCCTTCAACAATAGAAACCAGCGAATCGACCTATTATGCAAATCTCATAGCCACTGGCACCAATTTCTATAATGTTGTCCAAATAACATTTACGTGGAGTGGACCGGACAGTGGTACTGCTACCTGGTGTAAGGGCGATAGCAACTGGAATGCAGGGGTAACGGTCAACTCTGATACTTCTATGACTCTACGACCAAGGGTACTGTATCAGGAAAGTGGTACTCAGCAAAAAACTTGGAACTGGATAGTGACATTAAAGGATAATACAGGTGCAACGGCTTCAAGGCAGTTCACGGTGATCTACAAGTCACCAACTCCAACTTCGACCACCGCACCCCAAGTCACTGGTGTTTCTCCTTCTCGACTAACAGCCAGTCCGTCAAGACAGTGGATATCAGTTATTGGCAATAACTTCGTCAGTGGGGCTACAGTTACACTGCAAATAGGCTCGAACATATACTCAATTCCGCAGGACAGGACAAGGCTTGTCGGTTCAACTCAAATAGATGTGTTTGTCGGTCTCACTGATCCTGGCACATGGAAAGTCTGGGTGACGAATCCTGATGGACAAAAGTCAAATATATTCAGCTTTACTGTTGAAACTTCACAAAAAGTTCAAACCCCATCTTCAAACCTAATTCCAGGAAAGGATGTCCCTACAAAAGCTCCTGACTTCTTCCAAAGAGTGTTAACAAAAATAGGCATTTCTACAAGCGATTTTGCGATACAAGCCCTCATAATATGGACAAGATACGAGAATACTAACGCGTACTGGAACCCTCTGGCGACAACGTGGTCAATGGGCGAGAAAAGCTGGAATTTCAACAGTGCTGGAGTTAAGAACTATGGTGATGAGGGGACAGGGGTTCAAGCGACGGCAAATACGCTGGCACTCTCCTACTACGGACCCATCAGAGATATGTTAGCCCTACGATCTTTTGATGAACAAGCGCTTAGAAGGGCTGTAGCAAAGTGGTCTGGTCTAGATCCGAGTTCCTCTTATGTTATTGGATTGGTCAATGAGTGGAGAAGCATCTATCCTCAGGCACCATCTGTACCTTCATCTCCGCAAAAAGATGCAACAACGATGCCATCACAATGTAGAAATAATCCGCAATACATTTCCATGGACGATGCTGCACGGTATGCTCTTGATGCCGGTTTTAATGAGGACGAGGCTGTGAAGATCGTTGCCATTGCATGGGCCGAATCCAGCGGCAATATCTATGCTTGCAATGCAAATAAGGAGAATGGTATTATATGGTCTTGGGATCGCGGTATCCTTCAGATAAACAGTCATTCGCATGGGGAAGGTACCCCGATCCCAGTGACAGATGAGCAAGCATTCAATCCAGCTGAGGCATTTAAACAGGCATATAGAATATATAAAGAAAGGGGCTTTGAGGAGTGGGAAGCATTCAACAAAGGGACATGGAAAACGTACGAAAATGATGCAAAGAAAGCTGTTGACAAGGTAATAGCTCAAATAGTTCAACCTGTAACTTCAACTCCGACATCACCGTCTGCGATAAGTAATGTTACTCTGACCCCAACTCCTTCGCAACAAGCCCCTCTGCCTCCTCTACAAGCTCCTCAAACCATTCCTAATGTGCCTATTCTGATCAGTCCAGACAACGGGGAGACCATGACGACCAGAACCATCACTTTCACTTGGAGCAAGGTACCTGGTGCTACATCCTATTTGATCGAGATCGATGGACCCACTTCTAAATTAGAGATAGTTCCTACAGCTTCCTACACGACCACTTTAGCTCCTGGCTCATACATTTGGAGGGTTAAGGCTCACAATGATGTTGGCTGGAGTGATTGGACGCAGATAAGAAGCTTCACGATAACGGTTCCATTATCGGTTCAGATGACAGCAAAACCATCCAAAATAACCACTTCACAGATCTCAACGATCATGGTTACGGTGACATCGGATGGAAATCCGGTCTCTGGGGCATCTGTTAGTCTGAGCACCACTGGCGGTTCTCTGACGAAAACCTCCGGAGTCACAGACTCTAATGGTCAATTCACCTCTGCATTCTCCTCAAGTGTTACTGGCTCTTTCACAATAACAGCCCGCGTTTCTAAGCCGGGCTATACTGGATTAGGGAGCACTCAGATTGTTGTCTCACCTTTGTCGGTTTTCAAGCTTGCCTCCTATAATGTTTGGTATAGTACCGAAGGAAAGGTTTTTGCATCAGTGACTGTTGAAAACTTAGATAATGTGAAAAGGGAGATAAATATCGCCCTAGCTATTCAGGATCCAGAAGGAAACTCGCATTCTGCGAAAGAATATAAAACAATCTCTCTAGAACCTAGGGGTTCTCAAAGCATTACTCTAAGTTTAGATATTCCTATGATAATAGGAGATTACAAAGCCAAAATTACCATTTGGACATATGGACCCCATAAAACTGAGTCAAGAGAATTAACATTCAGCGTTGCAGCAGCTTCGTCATATGACCAGCAATCTTTAGCCATTGCGAACAAATGGAAAAATGCTCGCCTAGTATCAATTCCCAAAGAAGAATTTTATAAAAACTTTGATAAAATCAAAAAGAGCTTGATATCTTCAGAAGAAGAAATAACTGTAGGGTGGGATGTAATCAAAGAATGGGCGGTATATGGGATAGAAGAGGCACTTCCCATACCTGTTCCCGAGGAATATATCAGGGCTTTTGTAGAAGGCAGATTTAAAGAGATACCTAGTAAGGATAGAGCTTTAATTGAAGCGGGACTTTTGGGAATTAAAAAGTTGGGCGAAAAAAGATTTGAATCTGTATTGAAAAAAGTCCTGACTAAGGAGATGGCGAAAAAACTATTAAAAGAGTCAGCGAAAGCGCAGGGTATGAGCGAAGAAATAGCAGAGAAGACATCAATGAAATTGGCGGAAGTCCTCGTTGCAAAGGAAGCCGCAAAAAGGGCATTAATCTTAACTAAAGCAATTTTCGCGGCAATAGATACGAAAGAACCATTAGATAAAACATTTGATTGGGCTTTTGGATCGAGCAGGGTTAGACTGCGAGAAATAACTAATATTCTTAAACTTGGATACCTTACAACTGAAACTCAAAACCATGTTAATTTTATTATAAGAGAGGAACAAGGAGGATTTGTTATATACTTAGTTAGCTATGAATATTATTATTCAGAACCTCTCTATACTTCATCTCCTAAAATCGACGGAGCACCTAGAAAAGTTATACAATATGAAATAGGAACTTATAATCAGATACCTCCGATATTCGAGGGCGGATCATGAAGAAATACCTTTTAAAAAAGAAGCTGATGATTTTCTTAATTATAACCAGCTTATCCTTCTCTCTTTCTAATGTTTTAGGTAATGATCTAAAAGCGCCTAAAGTAAGTATGGCACTTCAAAAAGTATATGTGTTCCCGCCGGGTTTCTCCTTAGATCTTACTGTAAAATGGAAAATCTACAATCCTAATAATGTAACAATTTTTTTGAAGTATATATACTTTAGGGTATACATAAATGGAAAATTCATAAATGAGACAGCTTATTTTTCTGAGATTGAGGAGGAACTAGAGAAAGAATGGTTTGTCGCTCCGGGTCAGACGAAAACAATTGAACGCACTTTTACATTAGATTTTCCTGCAAATGAGGAGATTAGGAAAATAGTACTGGAAGGGAAAGGAGAATGGAGTTTTGAGGGAACCGCATTTTTTAGTTCTTCAGCTGGCGAAGTAAGCGCACCAATAATAACTGAAAAATCAATAGTCAAGTATGAAGGCTATGGATTCACCTTATCAAAAATTTATCTTTCTCCTTCCACAATAAGAATCGAAGTCAAAGATGAAAACTGGCTTCCTATTACCGGAGCGAAAGTTACATTAATTTCAAAAATGACTACTTTCGAAGGAATCACGAACGCTTCAGGCTCAGTAGAATTTAAAGTTCCCACAACAAATTACACAATAAGGGTTTCTAAGGAGGGCTATACTCTACGCGAGGAACTTTTAGAGTTATCAGCTCCGTCAAGTGTCACGAAATCAATTCAGTTGTATCCAAGCAAGGGATGCACGAAATTAATTATAGAGGTTAAGGATGTAGCTGGAATGATTATTGATAATGCAATTATCACTCTTTTCTCAAAAGATCTTATTGATAATTTCACTAAAACTACAAATGTCTCCGGAATAGCAGAGTTTGAAATCCCACAAGCAAATTATACTTTAACAGTTTTCAAAAAAGGATATCTTCCACATAGAGAATCTTTGGATCTCTCTAAATCTCCGATTGAGAGAAAAGTTATCCAGCTAAAACCTGAGTTAACCTGGTTGGAACAATATCGATCCTATCTTATAATTGGAGCAATAGCGATCTGCTTTATCGTTTCTGCAGTTTTGAGGCTAAAAAGAAAATCAACTTGATTATACAGAAATGTATATATTTGACTAAAAATTTATTTTTTAAATATCTGTCAAAACAACCTAAGAATCTTCCCTAACCTCTCGATCTTATATCCAGCCTCTTAGCCAAGTTAGACCTTTCTCTATCCTCAATTTTTGATCAAAATGCATATCACTTATAACTTATACCAACAAGAACTAGAGTTTGATCATCTAGATTATGAGGCTTCCCCTACGAATTCCTTCCTTGAGGTTGAGCTCAAGTCTCCATGTTTCCAGAGTCGGAGCTCCGATGATGAGGTCGGGTAATGCCCTCCTCTTGCCCTCTAAGATAACTTCCTTAACCATATTCCTCGTGAGGTATATCCTGTCCTCAATCAAGTATTCATCGATCGTTATCTGGGCATCAACATAGCCGCTGATAATTATCTTTTGCCCGTTTAAAAGAGCTAGTATAGAGGAACCGGCAGTTTATTAACTAGGAATGCCTCAATCCCATTGGAGTCCAGCACTCCCCATTTTTGTGATGAGCTGAACCCTTTATTCCAGCAGAATTAACCTCTGAAAGAGGAAGCTTTTTTATTAACCTAGGTGAATTTATATTCCTTGGTGAACAAATTGACTCTGGTGATAAAGAATATAGACAAGAAAGTTGTGAGGGAGTTCAAGGCAGAGGCCATCAGAAGAGGTCTAACTCTCTCCAAGGCCTTTGAAGAAGCTGCCAGAATATGGCTGGAGTTCAAGGATAAGGCTATTGTTAGCGAGCAGGACTTAAACAACCTAGTTTATGAATCGATGGAGGAGGAGCTCAGGAAAAACAGGGGGAAGTATGCAGTAATAGCAAAGGGAAAGCTTCTTGGGATTTTTGAGACGATAGAAGATGTATCCCTCGCCCTTAGATCAGCTAATGTGAGAAACGCTATTGTGGTCAAAATAGGGCATGATGATGTTTTAGTGGAGGGACCTGAGTGGCTGGGAGGATCTATAGAGCTAGGGAGTGCTTAAAATATGGGAGATCTGTTCTCGTCTCACGTCCTTGCATTAAGCTCAAAGTTATGAATGCAAAATTGGAGGAATATCCAGAGGAGCTCTCCTTTTATGTTGATACAGGATTTGAAGGAGCTATTCTCGTCACAGAGGATGTCTACAGATTTTTGAAGTGGGAGAGATGCCTAGGAAGTACTGGAGAACCTATACATCCCTTTCTGGGCCCATCGTAATGAGGGCAGCGAAGGCAATAGCTCTAATTGGCGATACCAAATTGGAGACAAGGGTTGAGACACCTTTAGTTGGAAAGGGAAAGCTCCTAGTTGGGAGGGAGCTTTTGAAAGATTTAATCTTAGTGCTGGATGGTCCCAGAGAGGAGGTTTGCATATCGGAGATCGTGCTGAAGTGATATACAGATTCTCTAATGAACCATTAAGTGGGAAATTTTAAATAATAGGCATTGATATAAAAGTGGGATGACAATAGAAGTGGTACGAATAGATAGAAAGGGGAGACTGCTCATACCGAAGAAGCTGAGAGAGAAAGCTGGAATAGAAGAAGGGGGGCTTGTGAGGCTGAGGGCTGAGGAAGGGAGGGTAATAGTAGAGCCTGTTGAGTCTGTTGCCGACAAATACTTCGGGGCCTTTAAGGTGGAAAGATGGCCTGATGACCTAGATGAGTTTCTAATCGGGATGATGAAGGAGTGCTGAGAAGAACTTTTTAATGAAGTCATCTAGAAGGCTCCATTAGCAAAAGATCGAAAGATATAATAATTGACATTATTTAGCTTAGGTAGGAAGGAGTTAATTAATCAGCCAACGAAAATGTTCAGCACAGCCACTATAATTCCGATGAGGACCATAAGGGCAGAGTATCTCAGGCCTCTTCCAGATCTTCTTCCCATTGCATAGCCAAGGGATGCAAGAAGTGCGACGGAAGAGAACATAAATCCATAGTACGCCTGTTCCACTGTGAGAACTCCATACATAGATAAAATAAAGGGAATTGTCACTATAAAAGCGGATAGAAGAGGGGATAATGAGTCTATGAGGGCTGCAAGGAGAACAGATACCTTCATAGCCCTGTCTATTTCCGTCCCCCTAAGACTTGAGACAAGATGCCTCTCCAACTCTTTTATATCAGCCTCTCTCTCGGCTTTTTCTGACATATAGACCCCTAGAAATCCTGATAGTGCCATTGATATCCCTGAGCTCATGCAGGAGATGACTGCAAGCTCCGATCTAAGGTTTCCAGAGAGGCTTAAACCATTCACTATGCCGAACGCTGCAATAAGACCATCGAAGGAGTTTATGACAGCATATCTGCGTATTATCTCATCTGCTCCGGATATCGAGATGTAGCGTTTTAGCCTCTTCCTCAGCCTCTCAAGAACTCCTATCATCATGAGTACTGATGAGGACCATTTTTAACTTTTTACATA
>Ga0209225_1003959_pt1 | contig 11988 bp, 10 predicted proteins | sample WasSprMetagenome_FD_184732 | JGI IMG/M metagenome (GOLD analysis project Ga0209225, IMG submission 184732) | Sulfidic aquatic microbial communities from Washburn Spring, Yellowstone National Park, USA - WS (SPAdes) (version 3) | ecosystem: Environmental > Aquatic > Thermal springs > Hot (42-90C)...
GCAACAATACTCCTCTTCAGCAGCGGAAAACTCGTCTGCGTAGGCCTAAAAACCATAACTGAGATCTTTAAAGTCTCAGAGAAGTTAATTCAAAAATTGCACAGCCAGATTTCACCAAATAGAAGTGATTAAGCATGGAATATCATGTAATAATTATTCCACTTTTCTTTTGGGAAACTGCAGCACCAAAATCGCTAAACGATCTAAAAAAGTTGATGCAAATAACCGGCCGTCTTTTCGGATTTCAGTTATTACTAAGAAAAAATGAGAGCACAAGAGAATCTTCAAATAACATAATGTCCTCTTCCGAGACTAGTCCTAAAGCTCTATTATCATGGCGACTTCAACATATAATTCATGAAGTAGGCTCTATCAAAAATATCACTGAAATAATAAAAGAAAAGGCTGCAGAACAATTTGCCATCCTTAAAATAGAGGAAGCTTATGCAAGCGACTTTGCAATCGAACTAATTTCCTCCTCCATAGATGTCTTCTGGCGTTGGCAAGATGACTACCAATTTGACCAAATAGCCACAAAACTCTCAGATATACTATACGAAGTTAGCAACCCGTTCCCAGGAGCAGTCTCCATAGTTGTATGCCGAATAATTCTATGTGAAGACATCACAGAGTTAAAAACCATAGCAGAGAATTATCAGTTAAATGAAGTCATAACTGGTCTATATATCGGAGGAGAAAAAACACCGACAAATATCCAATACAACATCTTTAATTTTATTCGACATCCTTGGAGAGACATATTTATTTCAGGCCCGATTGTTACTTTGAAGCCAGAGATCCTTCGAAGCCAAGGATACCATTCAACAATTGATGAGCTTAGCTTTTTACTTTCAATGATACATTCTATTGGAAAATTCTACGTTATTTCAGAGTCAATTAAAGGCGTTCTGGCAAACCTTGAATGGCTATCATGGTATTCAGATGAACTTTTCGAAGAGTTTGAATCAAGCTTTTGTTGGGTGCAGAGGAATCTCACCAACATCGAAAAGCATCTCCATAAAATAGAGAAAGAAATTAAATCCGAAGTAACTCCACTCAGCAGAATAGCAACCTCTCCAGAGTCCGTAGCTCTTATACAACAAGTCTATGGAGTAGAATACCTGCCATATCTATCAAGCTTCTTCTCGATTATGGATAACTTTCGCATAAAAAAGTATAACGTCCCTACTGAAGATTTGAAAAAAGCAGTCTGGAACGACTTAAAGTTGTTGTCTCGTAGACTAGCTCAATTTTGGAAAGAATTTTCTAACACACGAGACTCATGGAAAGAGCTTCGCCGCTCTAGAATAACCACAAACCAACTTCTCCTATCACTACTTGGAATCCTTTTAACACTAATAATAAACATCATCCTAAAACTGCTCTAGAAAAACAAAACATCAAAAGCAAAATATAGCGAAAACAAGCACAATAAATAACTGAGGAATAAAAAATGGCTAATTGCCCTAATTGTAAAAAAGAGACGGAAAAGCCAAACAAAACATGGAAATATGGTATATTCACTGTTAAAGCCTACACATGCAAAAACTGCCAAACACAATTCAGAGAATATTACGACAAAAACGGAAAACACAGCTTCACACTAAAACTCCAAAAAGGAAAAGGCTACATAAAAGCATAGCATAAAGCGTGCTCTGTGCACACGAATTTTATAAAAAAGCTTAACATATATGGAAAGCCTTGACGTTCCACTAAACCTTCCGTTAACAGCGACTAACAGAAAAAGTTCGATGAGGTTGTGAACTCATCATTCTTCGCTCATTTTGCTTAATCTGTGAGATATTTTTTGAAGTTGTTGTGGCGTGTATTTATTTTCAAGAATATTTCTATTTTCAATTTCAGTTATTCCAAATATGATTAATTCGGTAAATTCGTGGACATAAAATTCTACGTGTTCAACCATCAAAGGGTTAACATACAAATAATGTTTGCCCTTATTAGGTCCATCAGGCGAGCAGATACCACCCTTCTCAGTAAACTCTTCTATGACGGGTAATCTCGATTTTTTAAATGCATCGCTATTAGATAAATAAAATTCAACTTCAGATGTATCTGCCACCAAATCATAGCACCATATGTAAGCGGCATCTTTCTTATCTAGAACAACATAAAGTAAGCCACTATTAATACGATGGTCCAGATTATTCCGAACAAAAGCAAATTGTATGCCATTTGCTCGTCCTCATCCTTTGTCCCTACGTATGCTATGATTCCGCCGATGAGGCCGAAGAAGAATGGCACTAGATACCATAATACAGTAGGTTTTGTTGCCGGGTTGACTTCCTCAAATTCATCTGTTTCATGTAGTTTTGCTATGGTGTCTTGTGATAGTGTAGGGCTTTCCTTGGCTTTTTTCAATTCTGTTATTTTGCTTTCTAAAGCCTTCGTTGCTGCTAAATACGATTTTTCTCCAATTTTTTGGTTGGCAAAGAGAACAGCTAATTTGGCCTTTTCTTCCTCATACGTCTTTATTTCCTGCTCAATTTTCGAAATAATACTCCTATCTGAGCTTGTTGACTCTTGTGACGCATCAAGAAAAGAACAACTTATTTCACATTTTTCACGGTAGGCACATAAATAGCAACAGTAGTCTTTTCGGCTATTCTTGCAAAATTCCTTTCTGACGTCTCTTCCCTCAGATTGCTCAATTACTGCTTTGCATAACCTACCATCTACAAGATATTCACAATCCGCAGGTTCTTTCGGCACTTAACGCGCCTCACAACTCTTTCATTCACTTTTTAGCTTTCAAAATTCTTAACGTTTACGGATTCCGATTCTATATTAGCCCACATCAAAAGGTCAACCCCTCCACCTTCTGTTAACGATGATTAAGAGAAGAATATTTGGAAATTTATGAGGCTAAGGCATTTTATCCTTTGAGCTATGTTGTCGAGCTTTTACTATCTGGTGAGAAAGGTAAAAAGGTGGGTGGGCGAGTTCCTTGTCTATGAGTTAAGGTGAGGTAATGTTATGGGTAAAGATTTGTCCGATGGCTGTTGCTGCTGTGTCGACTTCAGGGAAAATTCTTTATGGTAAGGCTGTTCCTCGCGATTGTGTGGAAGATAAATGTCTTCGATTCTTTCCCTCATCTATTACCTCGCCCTCGCTATTATATGATTCCTCCTAAATCATTAAGTTCATAAAGTTTAAAGTTATCTTTTTTAACATGGCATACGAGAATTGCTAGTGCAGGAACAGCTGTCATCGACAAATTTTAAGATAGGTATGAGGCTTAAAACTTTCTTTCAATCAGAGTGCTCAATCGCAACCGTTTCAAGTTTTAGGAGGTGAAAAATTCACGCAAATTTTATTAAAAAAGGAAAGGTTTTAGAAATTTTTATATACATAACGTTTCATATAGCTAGTCATAAAATCGAAGAGGGAGAGTAACTAGATGATTGAAATAGTCCTAGGGGTTTTTTTAGTCTACTCAGCGATTATGATGATTATTAGCCAGCGGTTAACTAAGTGGATAACATCATCCAGCGATTATCTGTTAGCAGGGAGGGAAGTGAGCACATGGGTCAATTGGTTTTCAATCGCGGCAATAGGATATGCTGGTACCGCCATCACCTACGGTTCGCTGTTCGCAATACTATTTGGTTTCGCAGGAGCGGTGGGATGGAATATTCTTTATTCAATTTTAGGTGTTTCGGTATACGGCGTTGTCTTCGCTTCAATGTTCAGACGCAGCGGGGCTCACACATTACAAGAGTTTTTGGAGTACCGTTATGATAAAAGAACTCGACGTGTACTTTCAGTTGCAGCTGTAATTGCAATGCTTGGAGTCGTCGGTAACAACATCTTATCCTTCGCTGTAACTTTGGGCGGATACACTTCGTGGCCGCAGTATATATGCGTGAGCATAGGTTTCATAATAGTAATGGTTTACGTATATCTAGCAGGCATTTGGGGGGTCAGCGTAGCCGACTTTATTGAAACATTGGTTGCCATTGTAATTCTTCCAGTGATGGCTATATATCTAATTGTAACCTTTGGAGGGTGGAGTTTTATCAGTAGCAACTGGCCATGGGGCGACCCTCTGGTTAATGGGCTTAGAGGCAGCATGCCTATTTTATCATTAATATATCCAAGCATGCTCACAAGCGCTATTCTCTACACAATAGGGCTTGTATGGGGGAATCAAGCTTACTTCATAAGGGTAGCCAGCAGCCGCAGCGAAAAAACAGCTAAATGGTCATTCATTGCTGCAGGACTAACACTTTTTGTGTTGGACGGTGTACTGCTAGCCTTACCGGGATTGTATAATATAGCCGTTAATGGACCAGGTATTTTGAAGAAAGTGTCGCCAGAAGCCTCATTTGGTTATATGAGCACGCTTTACCCGCTTTGGCTCTCCGTTATTTGCATGGTTACCGCTCTATCATCTGGGATGTCGACTGGTGGGGACTATTTAATAGCGACAGTATCCACAGCGATCCGCGACCTTTATCAGCGATGGTTTAAACCAAAAGCAACTCCTAAAGAGCTTCTGAAGCCATCAAGAATTTTACTGCTTGTAGCAGGATTAATCGGCTGGGGATTAACCCTTTATCCGGGAGGCGTATTATTCCTGTTTGCCTTCGCGTGTTCATGGCTGGCGCCTGCAGGTGTCCTTCTCATTCTAGGAGTGATTAGCAAAAAATGGGTCAACAGTACAGGTGCATTTTATGGAGGACTTTGTGGGTTAATAGCTGGAACCCTTTGGACACTTTCACAGTTCATTCCTGGCATGCCAAATCTTGTTTCCACAATTGCGCATATCGGAGTAATATCAACTGTCTCGACGCTAGTACCTACACTGTTGATAAGCGCGGTTACTAAACCACGCTTGCATGTTGCTTCTACAGCCAACGAAACTGAGAACATAAAAGTTACGAATGAGGATTTAAAAGTTCTTAAACTGATTTATTTTGGATACAATCATTGTGCAGAAATTGTTGATGCGCTTGGAGCAGATCTTTCCTCAATGGTACCAATAATAGAAAGGTTAGAGCTTCAGGGACTTATCCGCAAAGAGGGGAACTATGGATCTAAAATGTTTTCATTCTACCTAACAGAAGAGGGTAAAAAAGCACTTGGAAAGTTATCTTCTCAAGAAATAGAATTAGCAGCTAACAACATAAGCCCATTAGACTTAAAAATCCTTGACTACGTTGACAAACATGGCAGAGTGGTTGCCCATGAACTTGAAAAGTATACGGGACACTCAGTGGTTGAGTGCGCGGCAAGTATGACTCATCTTATACGCTTAGAAATGCTCACCGAACGGGGAATACTGAGAAGAAGAGTGTCGATTTCCAACAAAGGCAAGGGCGTTCTTGAAAAACTTAGATCTTTTCTTGAAGAATGAGCTACGCTCTATTAACCTTTTTTATGTCGCTTTTTCTTGATGGAAATTTTGCAGAAAGCTTTTGCTTTAAGGCTAAAAGTGTTATAAACATGGTTAAGTCTGAATCATCGAAGCTGGATATTATCAAGAAGCCCCTATATCATCTACTTACCACGTACAATGGGGACCTTGAATCTTTAAAGCTTTTCCACATGTTCACGTTCATGACTGAACACTGCTAACAGACGTTAAGTCCAAAACATAAGGCTTCTCGCCGTAGGTTCAAAATAGCTTTGTCGACAATTACATCCTCCAACTATGACGATTGATGTCTGGAATAGCAAAATGTCCATAACCTTAACCTTATTTGAACCGCCCTTACCCTAAAAACCTAACCGAGCCCAAAACCAGCCTAAAAATGACTAATAAATACTGTTGCATTACCTCGAATACTTCAAAGCTTTTCAATAAGTGAATGTGCACGCTAGTTAAAGCTGAATCTTTCTATGCAGCAATTATTTCTCTTCGATTATTGCTACGGCTCTACACCATCCGGCGGAAGCTCCTGTTATTTTTATTGGAAAACATGCCACCTTAAACCCGTAAGGTGTTGGAATTTTATCTAAATTTGCCAGTTTTTCGATATGACAATACTCTTTCGTTATGGATGCAAAATGTGCAGGCCATATTACCTTCCCATCTTTAGTTCGCTTATAATCTTCAGCCATGTTCTTAAAAGGTCTGTCGAATGTATATGCGTCGATTCCCATAACTTTGACTCCTTGCTCAATTAACCAGAGCGTAGATTCTCTTGACATTCCAGGCTGTTCGAAATATTGCGGTGTACCCGCATATTTATCGCATCCTGTCATGATGAGAACAATGTCGTAGGGCTTTATGGTATATCCGATTTTATCCAATGCATTCTTCACATCCTCAACGGTAATAAACTCTCCTGGCTTTTTATGCCTGAAATCTAAAACAACTCCATCAGAATAACACCATTCTAGAGGCACTTGATCAATGGTTTTTGCGAGCTTACCCTCCGACATGGGATGATAATGCCACGGTGCATCCAAGTGTGTGCCTGTATGCGTAATAGCGTTTACCTCTTCAATAGACCACCCTAACCCTGCCGAGTATAAGAGGTCTTTAACATCAATTCCAAACAACCGCTGCATATCAACAGCACCTTCTCGGTGATCAACATACCTGATTTTTGGTCTATAAAGCTCTGGATCCAGTAGGGAATTATGTTCTAGCGGCACGCTTAGGTCAATAATTCGTATCTTCCCCATTTTCCCATCTTCCTTAAAATTTTTGCACTTCAAACCATATAAATCTAACTGCAAAAATCGGGTGGTTAGTACTTACAAATAAGGCAAATAAGAGGGGAAGATAAAATTATGTTTTTATTTGCCATAATCAAATGTTAGTTCTGTAGTTCTGCTTAATACTTTTTAGGTTCATTCGGCAATTTGAGCATCTCTCTAGCTTGTGCTGGTGTAGCTATTTCACGGTTAAGTTCCTTGGCTATCCTGACTGCCCTTTCAACCAGTTGGGCGTTGCTTTTCGCTAACTCTCCTTTTCGATAATATATGTTGTCTTCTAATCCAACTCTTATGTGAAGGCCCATTGCTATTGCGATTGTTGTTAGTGGCAGTTGGAAGGGGCCAATCCCTATAACGCTGACAATAGAGTTTGGAGGAACATGATAAAGCATTGAAATTAGATTATGCGGGGTGGGCAACACTGCGCTAGGGGGACCCATTACAAACTGAATAAGGTATGGAGGGTATATCAGTTTCTTCTCTATTAAATTATAGACAAGCTGGAATTGACCTTGATGATAAACTTCAAGTTCAGGTTTTATATTCTTCTCGAGCATTCTTTGAGCAAAAAGTTCAGTTTCTCCCCAAGAGAATGTTGGCGGCCAAATACTGTCCGATAAAACGTCTTGCGGTCTCCCCGAAAGTGGTAACTCCCTTTTTTTAAGAAGCGTTTTCCAAGCCAGTGGACCCATATTGAGACTTGCTATTTCAGGGTCTGCTTCGAGCGACTTAATTCGTTGCTCGGTAGTCAACCCAAACCCTCCGCCAGTTGTATTATTAATGATGATGTCGGGGCATAGTTCTCTGACTAGCCTATTCACTTTTCGATAATCATCTGGGTTGCAAGATGGATATGCATAGCCCTTTGCAGGATCCCTTGCATGTATATGAACTATAGAAGCCCCGGCTTCATACGACTCGTACGCCTGCTGGGCCTGTTCTTCAGGGGTTTCTGGAAGATTTGGATTCAATTCTTTACCATGACCGCCCCCGGTCAAAGCCACCCCTATAATTAACGGAGGCAATTGTTGCGTCCTAACTAATCGCATATACTCTTGCGGGTCATTATAATCCCAAGCCATAGCATCTACCCATACATTACGTTGTATGACCTAAAATTAATATTTTCCTATTGTAGACATTAGTTTCCAATATTTATGTGAAGTGAATTTTTGGAAGAAGCTGACGGCGTCGCTTCCGTACGTTTCAATCCATTATTGGACATTACTGGTGTCGGCGAGTTCGCGTCATTATTAGGGTTCCAAGCCTCTATAGGCGTTTGGATTTGTAGCAGGGGATATTGGTTTAGGATGAGGCGGACATGATGAACACTACGGAGCGTAGCGAGTCCATCCATTTCTAAACTGCCGTGCCGCCGGAACACCTATAAGCCGACAGTCATTTTGCAGTTGAAACTAACGAGATGCTTAAGATGGGTTTTGAACTTCAGGATAAACTGCTAGGTTGCGTATGAAGTTTTACCGAGAAGTTGCTATTGACAAGTCAATATAGTTGTGTGGCATTAGATCTCGCCTCAATGCCTCATTACTGCCTTTGATTGCACTTTCAAAGTGCAAACTTGGCATTTACAGGACGTAGTGTAAACAACTTAAGAGGCTGAAAGTCGAAGAAAAAGCACAAGCGAAGAGGGGCTTGTCGTAAACTATCTTTGGGAGAAAATCTAGTAGGGGTCTTTTCGAGTGTTGGGACAATCCCATTTTATTACGTGCTTTTGAAAAGAGAGGTTGTTCGAGAGAGAATTGCCGAAACAGAAACTGAAAGCGAAATTGAGATCCTGTTGACTAAAACAAGTTTAACCGAGCATTTTAAATGTCTGCTAAAACGGTACGTAAAGTTGTTAAAGGGCTTTGCATTTTAGAGGAGAGCTTATCAACTTGTTAGGTTGGCAGAAAATCTTACCGTGTCATCTTCTTTGAACCTCAGAAAAGAAAGAAGCGCCTCAGAGAGTTTGTGCCTTCTTATTTTGTACAGTCAGTAAATAACATGTTTATTAAACGTTTTTGTCCATACACACAACAAAAATACACTTAGCAAATTAACCTTCAAATACTATACAACTTTAACCCGCTTGGTCATCAGCATGTGATAGTCAGAACTTTTTTCAGGGCTTCTGCGCGCTTTGAGGCGATGAATATACTGGTATTCCCTCCTGAACGAGGCTCTTCTTCAGTTCAGCGATAACCTCCCATCTTGTTCCTTTCGCCTCATCAGGTGTTAGTTCAGCGCTTCTAATTATGCAAACTACGGGTTTTCCCTTACTTTTCAGCTCCACAACTCCTTCCAAAATGCGCGCGCAAGAGGATTGTGAACAAATACTCCTTGGCATTTGGTTCCAACATGTCGCTAAGACCATGGCCAACAAAAAGGTTATTAAAATAAGCAGGAAAAAGTGGTCATCCAAATGTGTGTGCGCACATGGGAGTCAATATGGAAGTGCTGGATGAAGGAAGAGGAGAGTTATTAGCTTGGTATGATCCTGAAGAGCATCGTGAGTGGGTTCGTAAAAACAAATGTTTGAGCATGGAAAGCAAAGTGATAGATATCCGTAAGGCCGTATCAAAGTTTGTTAATAATGGCGATTATCTTGCAATTGGAGGCTTTGGTCATGTAAGGGTTCCGATGGTGGCTGTATATGAGATTATACGACAGAGAAAAAGGGATTTGGTGGTTGCTGGTAAAACGGCAGTTCACGACCTTGACTGTCTCATAGCTGCAGGATGCGTGAGCAAAGTTGAAGTTGCCTATTCTTTTGGGCATGAGTTGCGCGGTTTGTCTCCAGCGTCTAGAAGAGCTGTTGAAACGGGTCAGGTTAAAGTTGCTGCGGAATGGAGCAATGCTGCCCTTCAATGGAGGTTCAAGGCTGCAGCTTCGGGGTTGCCTTGGATTCCAGCTTACATTTTAATGGGCACTGATACTTTCAGGCGTAGTTCAGCAAAAATTGTTAGAGACCCATTTACAGGCAGATCTATATGTCTAATCCCTGCATGCTTCCCAGATGTGGCAATAATACATGTTCATCGGTGTGATGAATATGGCAATTGCCAAATAGATGGTATACTAGTGGAGGATTTTGAACTTGCAAGAGCTGCTAGAAGACTGATAATAACTGCTGAGGAAATTATTCCGCACGAAAAAATCAGGGAGGAGCCTTGGCGAACTTGTATACCCTACTTCTATGTAGACGCGGTTGTTGAAGCGCCTTACGGATGTCACCCATGCAACATGCCAAACTGCTACTATTTTGACGAGGAACACATCGCTGAATACTTAAAAATGACGCGAACAGAGGAGGGAACAAAAAAGTACTTCGATAAATATGTATATAATGTTGATGATTTTAACCAGTACCTCGAACTTGTAGGAGGCATGGATAAGCTGAATTATCTTAAGAAGCTTGAACAGGGAAAAGCAAAATTCCTTTATCCATGGGCTACATCTTGACAGGAGGCTATGTATTTTGTCAAAACCTACTTACACTCAGACCGAAATGATGATTGTCGCAGCTTCAAGGCTTTTGGAGAATGGAAAAACAGTCTTCACTGGCACAGGCATGCCAATCCTTGCGGCGCTCCTCGCCAAATGCACCCACGCTCCAAAATTAGCCATCATTTATGAGGCTGGAGGAATGTGTCCGGATAAGCCGCCAACAATACCCCTTTCAGTGGGTGATTCGATGACAACTCACAGGGCTATTATGGCAGCCAGCATGGACTATACCATGTCTTTTATTCAGGCTGGATATGGCGAATACGCTTTCCTGGGAGCGGCACAAATAGACATGTATGGAAACATAAACACAACTGTTATAGGGCCTTACGAGAAGCCGAAGGTTAGGCTGCCGGGAAGCGGTGGGGCAAACGACTTCGGCTCTTTATGCTGGAAGACAATCATTTTAATGAGGCAGGATAAACAAAGATTTGTCGAGAAACTTGACTTTCTCACAACGCCAGGATACTTGACCGGGCCGGGTGCTAGGGAAAAAGTTGGATTGCCATGTAACACTGGACCATGGAGAGTTGTCACACAGCTGGGGATCTACGGGTTCGACGACCATGATAAAAGAATGACTATAGTGTCAATACATCCCAATGTGAACGTTAAGGACGTGCAAGAAAACAGCTGTTTTCCAATAAAAATTCCAAGCGAGATTGAAACAACACCTGAACCGATGGAAGAAGAGCTAAAAATATTGAGAAGCTTGGATCCATACGGAGTAGTACTTCGCAAGTAGAAAAAGTGGTCCAGTAATGAGCTACTCAAATGAAAAAGGTTATGCGCTAGCCCGTTGCTGATATTGGTGCCTGGCGTGGCGAAGCGTACAAGCAATAACTTATTAAACACTTATAACTTATGTTCAAGGAACATAAGCTACGAGGAAACGGCATTGGCGTTTTAATTATAAAGTTCGCGCCGGTTTTACAGTTTCTTTTAGTAATGTTTAACCGAATAATGAATTATTTGCAAAGTTAATGTTTTTTGAGTGAGTAGCTTGCGAGCCATATTATTAAGGCTATGAGAAGCAGTAACAGTATCGGGTTGCCGAGTAGGCGTGTTATTGTTTCTATGAATCCTCCTGCTGTTAGGGTTGTTGTTTCTGATATTTGTGGTGTTGATGTTGTTGTGAATGTTATGTATGAGGCGGTGGTTATTGTTAGGTCTTGAGGTGTTATGGCGGTTACGATGAAGGGTATGCTGTAGTAGCCTTGAATGTTAGCTGGAGTTTTCAGTTCCGCTTGGATTGTGGCTGTGCCTATGGTTTCCATGCCTCTTGAAGCTTGTTTGGGCAGGGGCTCTTGAAGTGTGAACCATTCCTGTTTTATTTGAAACTCGATTTTTGTTATGGTTATGGCGTTTTGGTCAAACAGGACAGTTATGGCAAACTCTTTTGTTGAGCCTGGTGCAACATCGCCTAAAATTACAAGCTGTGCCCTGAAAGTCATAGGAGGAGCCTGCGGAGTTTCCGTGAGGCTGTATGCAAGCTTTACTGTTGAGTTTTTGGCTACGTAGAGGTTTATGTTTTCGTTTGGGCTGATGAAAAGGTCGTTGACGAACCATCCCATAAACTTCAACAAATGTGTAGAATTGTAGTATACTATTGTGGTTAAAGCTTGGAAGGTGTGGTAACCTGGGCCTCGATAGATTGTTATGGGCGTTTCCAGATTCCAGCCGTCAGCCTCGAAGTCCGCGGTTAAGCCTTCAGGCGTTGTGGAAACCTCAACCTTGTAGGCTTCGTAAACTATTGTGAACTCGAAGGTTTCGCTGACGTCTATGGTGAATTGG
>Ga0209225_1003963_pt1 | contig 11977 bp, 14 predicted proteins | sample WasSprMetagenome_FD_184732 | JGI IMG/M metagenome (GOLD analysis project Ga0209225, IMG submission 184732) | Sulfidic aquatic microbial communities from Washburn Spring, Yellowstone National Park, USA - WS (SPAdes) (version 3) | ecosystem: Environmental > Aquatic > Thermal springs > Hot (42-90C)...
AATTCCTGATGTTGTCGATGATGATGCTAGAAGAACAGGTGTACGAAGAGAAGGAATTTATTATGGCGCAAGAACATTTATAGATAGATTTGCACTTGCCCTTACAGGAATTTCAACAGCTTTCATCTTCAACTTTAGTGGATATATTTCGGGACTTAATACTCAGCCAGCACATGTTGTTCAATTGATGCGGCTGAGTGCGACAGTTGTATTTGCCATCGCTTTAATTCTGTTTCTAATAGCTTTCAAATATTATCCATTCGGAAAGAAAAATCAATGATGTATTATTATATCAGAGTTGGAAGATGCCTTTAGTTCAGAGAAAAATAGGGAATTACGCAAAGCGTCCTGAAAAAAATACATTTTAGCACTTTTCTCTCATAAGCCAGATAAAATCCTGGCACGAGGACTTTTCATGTAAAGACATATATTAGTTAAGTAACCTGTATAGCATCATGCTCGATATCCATGTCGGTAGATATACCGAGCCGCCCCCAAGCGATGAGCTGGCACGTTTAGCCGACGAACATGACGGAGTAATTGTTGTTGGCAGGTGGGCTTCTGAGTGGCCTAGGCTTTACGTAAGGCTGGGCCAGGTGGCACAGAGTCGTCTATATTGATGAACGTGACGCGGACAAGGCCGGTATTGGATCTGACAGTCTTGTTGATACGTATAAGGCCTACCTTGAGACGTTGGGCAAATATGTCCCAGTGGTTGTTTCAGACGCCGGAAAGATTGTTTCTAGGCAGGATCTGCTAAGGGGCGGGCTGGGGGTCTTCTTCGTGTATACTTCTATCCCAGATGTTCTGGATGAAAAGTGTTCCTCCTTGAAGACCTGCGACATTTGTCTGGCTAGTTGCCCGTACTCCGCGTTGGAGGGAAAGCCGCCTAAAGCCTCTGAAAGAAAGTGTACCGAGTGTGGTCTCTGCACGTCTTACTGTCCCACGGGGCTTCTCTATACTCCGACGCATCCCCTGAGGCTGTGAGACGCCTCCTATACGAGTTCAAGAAACGGGGTGTCGGAAAACTTGTAGTTACGTGTCCATTAAACAGGGTAGGGGTGTATGGGGAGGGGGCCTTAGAGGCACCGTTATCGAGTTACCCTGCATAGCTACGCTTAAAATACAAAAATACCTTTTTGCTCGACAACTGGGCTTCGAGGTGGCCTTTTTCTGCCCCAGCAAGAAAAGGGAAAAGTGTCCAAAAAGGAGGGCTACTGAGGAATACCTCGCACTTATCAGAGAAGCAGAGGGAATAATAAGGCCGAAGCCGCGGGGAAAAACCGTATACAGCGACAAGCTAACCGAACTAGCCGCCCCGCTAGCTGTGGACAAGGACGAGTGGACCCAGCTTGCACGCTTAGAGCTTTACCGCGTAAAAGCAGACGAGAATCTCTGCACTCTGTGCGGCGCATGCGTAAAGGCCTGCCCAACCAATTCCCTGACACTCACACGTGACGACAAGTTTAGGCTACTCTTCAATCATTCCAGCTGTATCGGCTGCAACGCCTGTGTAAAGATTTGCCGTGAAAAAGCCCTAACAATAGAGAAAGCTACAAATCTATCTCTGCTCTCTGCTGGGAATACAATTGAGATTGCCACAAGCGAGATTGCTAGGTGCAGGAAGTGTGGCAAAGAAATTGGTCCAGGAAAGATGATTATGAGACTGGACAGGAAACTTGCAGAGAGAGGTGTAAGCAAGGAGCAGCGGGAAAGCCTTTGGCTATGTGAGGAATGCAAAAAAGAGGCAACCTTAGAAGAATTTTAAAAAAGAAATAGAGAAATCTCTGGGTCTCCGGCCCTCATAGCTTTGAACATGCTTGGGAAGCTTCGGGCATGCAGCGCGCGCTTATTTTTATTAGGAATTCTACGTCTTCAAGAAGCTTTTCGAGCTCTTTTCTAGCCTCTTCAATCGTAGATATATAGGTCGTTACCTGTCCTACTACAAGTGGGTCAGAATTAAAAATGCCAATTTCCCGCAACATTTCGCCATAGAGCAGCTTTATATTAACCGAAACCTTTATTTTCTCTTCTGGCACCCCACCCACACGCAGGCATTTCCTCGGCAAAGGAAGTCACAAAGTCGTTGAGAGTTACTCCAACAGTTTTGGCAAGGGTTGCAATAGCCTTCTCTAAACCTGTAGCCCTATTCTCAAGCTTGGAAAATCTATTGTCTAGCCTGGCATAGTTCTCGTATAACCTTTCGATTTCCTGCCCTAACTTGTCCTGCCCCTCGCGGAGAGACTTCAGCTCTTCCAAGATTTTGTTTTGATACTCTTCCAAGCTCCTAATTTCTTCGAGAATCTTTTCGAACTTCTTATCGTGTTCATCAAATCGCTGTAGAATCTCGGATAATCCCAAGTAGCCTGCCACTGTATACCTGAACTCCTTGTCTTTTTCTAGTAGCTCCAAAAACTGTTTCCTAAGTCTACCTGACAAGTTTAGCCCCCTAAAGATACCCTCTACTATGTTTTTAAGATGACAGACTCATAACTTTATTTCTACTTTAAGGTGATGCGAGGAGCCTAAAGTTATAATACCAAAGAGAAATAATGCATTCTGAGGAATATTGGGAAGCACGTTTTAATTATTGGGGTAGTTTCATTCTACCAGTGTCTTTACTCTTATTAGGTCGATCGAGTATCTGTAATGAGCTACTCCTAGGGGGAGCAGGATCAACGCAATAAGTGTTAAGACTGTGAGGTCTGCCCAGAGCTCGCTTAGCCTAAAGCCTTGTAGAAGTGCCAGCCTAGCAATCCTCATCGCATACGTCTGGGGCAGTACTCGGGAGATCATTTGAAGCTGTTCTGGGAGGGCCTCAAAAGGGAAGTAGACACCGCTTACAAGCCCCGTCAGCACGCCGACTAGCCACCTGACGGGCTCTATGCCTTTCCATGCGCCTATGATCGTTATCATGCTTGCAGAGATTAGCCCTATGCTCGCGACAGCAACCCATCCTATGAATATGCCCAGGAGGGCTATAGGGTAGTTTCCGCGCGCGGCGCGCGCTATGCTCCCCACCCTCCCCCTGAGTATGAAGAGTGTAGCCATTCTAAACGCGTCAAGGGTATAGGTGTAGAAGCTGTTGAGCATCAACCCGAGTATGAGGAAGGAGACGAAGTCCCCGCCATACTGCTGGTAGACTGAGTTTGCTGCCTCGAAGCTTTTCCCGAAAAATACCCAGGTTGAGGCGCCGAGCACGAGGTTGACAACGTGGAGGGCAACATCCACTCGAGCCAATAGTACCGCAAGACAAAGTTAAACAGTAGGAACTTAAGGAAGTTAGTCCAAAACAATGCGATTTTAGTTTGAAAGCATTCAAGCGCGCGCGCCTTGTTTAGGGTGGTTTTCCTTCCAGTTTCTCAGAGAGAATTCTAAGTGTTTCAGCGAGCTTCTCGTATTCCCGCTTTCCCTTCTCCGTAAGATATGCCACTGTCTCTAGCCCCCTTACTCTTCCAGGTTCCTTCCATAGTTCAACGTACCCCTTCTCGACTAGTCTCTTGATGTTGCTGTCGAGGTCGCCCCAGCTCAGGTTCAGCATCGCCCTGAGCTCTGACAGCTTTACTCTGCCGAAGGCGTAAAGGAGGGATGCTATCATGAAGCGTTTAGGGCTGAAGAGATCGCTGTTGATGGCCTTAAGCAGATCCCCTGCGTCATTTGGTTCACGCACTTTGGAGCCACCTGTAGGCCCTCCATATGGCGGTAAATGCGGCGCACGTGTAGCTTAGGAGCATTAAGCCCATTGCCATGAAGTTTCCTGCTGATAAATCCCGGGAAGCGAGGAAGTAAACTAGCGGTGATGTAGCTAGGGTGATTGTCCCAGAAACCAGGAAAGGCTTTGCCACTACTAAGCCCTTCCTGTAGGCTTCACGCTCGAACAAGAAGTGGTTGGCGAGTAGGCATATAGAGAGAGCGAGGTACCACGCTGTTCCCCCAACTAAGAGACTCACGCCCAGACTCCTCAAGGCGTCAGCAGGAGAGCTGGCGAGCACGCCTGCTATGCTATAGATGATTATGAAGGGGGGTGCCCATGCGGCTAGCTGTTTGAGTATGGGGTAGGCACGCTCTCGTTGAGGAGCTGCAAGGCGGACAGCGACGGGCACTAAACCCCACATGAGGATAAACGCCGTTATCCAGTAGGCAGGTTCATTTGTTGGCTTAAATGCTAAGGCAACTGCAGCCATGATTAGCCAGTAGGAGGTTATGAGGGTGCCAACTGCCAAGAAGACGTGGGCCCCGTAGACTGTGTCTAAGTATTTGCGGAGCCTCAGCGCCAGTTCAGCGAGGTCTGCTTCTTCCTTCACGTACATTTTTTCAGACATAGCTTTTTCAATCATTGCTACAGTTTGGATGCTTATATTACTTGGAGAAACTCTTAAATCCAGAGCCTACGCCCTGCTTCCAGGAGAGGTTCCTGACTAACGTCCGTCTCTAAACGTACCTCAGGCTTGAGCCGGACACCACCGCACACTTGCTCGGCTTGTGCTCTCTAATTTCCCGTGAGTCCACTATGTGGAGCGCTCTGAAGCCTCTGGCGACGAAGTAGTCGGCGAGTATCTTCCTGTGGCACCTCCAAGGCAGCCTCTCACAGCACATGATGGCTGTCGCCATGCTTCTTGCAATCCTTTCAAGCTTCTCCAAGTCCTCCTGCGCTTCGCTACGCGTAGTGATGTAGGTCGCATACGCCCTGAAGCCTTCCGATTCAAAGCATCCAGCTATCCCCCTGTCCTCAACGTCCACACCAAACTTCCTGTAGCCGCCCAGCCTCGGGAACCAGTAGTACTTCACGCCTACCCGCCCCAGCTCTTCTTCCAGGTTTTCCCCGGAAAACTCCTGACGCCTCCGCGGTGAGTTCCACCTCCTAACATCCGCTACTGCCTGGACACTAAACTCGTTGAGAAGCCTGAGAAACTCGTCCAGCGTTCTGCCCCCGTAACCTATAGTGTAGATTACCGGTAGTGCGTGCGCCACGTGTTACCCCGCCTTATCGCAGGGTTATGGGTTTTACTCTGCTTGGTGTCGATAGGAAGCTGAGTGCCCTGATCTGCCTTGGTAGCTCGCGCGCCTGCAAACGTAGTTTTACTGATGGATTCTGGCGGAAGACTTCCTGGGCTAGAAGAAATAAACAAGAAATTTAGCTTGAAATTTGGTGCCGTTGCCGAGATACCTGACAAGATAGGTATTGCGAGAATACTTGAAATGGACATATTAAATGTGCCGCCTCCCACGCGCGCGCTAGTTCCATGCGCCTGGCTCCGTCTGCATCCCCGTCGTGGTGACTACGGCTCTCCCACGCCCCTTCACCACGTAGGTTCCCATGAAGACCATGTTCCCTTTCGTTCTAGGATTTTACGCTTAGCGACAATCTGAGAAAGAGTAAGGTAGTTGTCGTAGTTTCCCCTGAGAAACAATGTGAAGAATATTTGTCGGATGATTTTTGTTGCGCGCGACTGCAGTAACGGTGCTGATTTATATTTTTATGCGAAAGGGTGGGTTTTCCGCGAGCTCAAGTAGCCTTCGCGTTAATGGTCCCCTTGGCTGTACGTTGTATTTTTGTGCCAACTCTTTAAGTGCTCTGCGCCACTGTGGGTACTTCTCTGCTAGTTTTAGTACTTCGTGGGTGGTGAAGTATACTCGGACGTACTTTTTGTGGCTTAGTGTTGTTCTTATTTGTGTGATGCCGTGTTGTCGTAGGATTTCTACACATTCCCTTGCCTCCCTTTCATTTTTGAATTCAATTGACACACGCACTTTTCCGAACCAGGATAGTAGGAAGGTGTAGCCGGCGAGTTCTGCGTGGACTGGATTCTGCTTTGGATAGAGGTTTTTGAGTGTTGCCCATTTGTCGGATTCTAGCAGGTCTAGGAGGGTTCCGTAGCGGGTTCTGTAGGCATCTTTAACTATGTCTGCTACGATGCTTTTGGACTTGTATTCGTCGCTGTTTCCAACCTTGTATTTTAGGTCATGCTTGTGCCTTTTGCCGTCGCCGAGGTACCACGCCAGCATGCCGAGCGGGTGCTGGCTCGCTACTTGCTGTGCAAGTTTTTTGCCTTCGCGTGCAGGCCACTGTTGTTCCCAGCTCTTTGTTGCTATGCCCCAGCTAATGGTTGGCTTAGTCATGTTAAGGTTTAGGCTTTCCAAATAGATCTGTTGAAGGCCGTGTCGTACAGCAACCCATGCAAAGATTTGCCACGGCTGTGTCGTAAACATTCGGGGTTTGTTCTGCTTATAACTTTCATCGCTTGCCCTCCATCCTGCCTGTAGGTAGTAGAGGGCTTCGCTGTTCAGTCCAAGTATGTCTGGGAACTCTGCTTCGGCGCTTACCTTGCATATTGGTAGGCTGAACAGCCATCTTTTATCTCCTACCATATGTGCCCTCACATGCCACTCTTCACCTTCTGGAGTGATGTGTAGCGTCTTCTCGGCGCGTGAAGCCAGTTCGACTTTGACGTTGTTGCTTTCCAGTGCTTTCTGTAATTTCTGTAGCTTTGCCTCTGCTTGTGGGTAGGCTCTGTCTAGTAGGCTGGCTAGTGTTTTTGTGAAGTCTCGTAGCATGTCTGCCTTGTCTGCTGGGAGGTCAAATGCGTCGATTATGGCTTCTGACGTCCTGTAGAAGTACTTTTTCTGTCCGTCTATTAGGTTGCCTAGTTCCCTGTATGCTAGCTGTGCCCTGCTGTACAGTTTTTGTAGGAGGTCTTGGCCCGTCCGCCGGCCCTCGGGGCTTATAGCCGTACCCATAGCCGCTCACCCCGGATCCATGGCTCCGGGGGCGCCCTGTGAGGGCGCGAAGGAATGGGCGCGCGCAATAATTACCACTGCAAGCATTACACCTGCAGAGCCCCTGCGACACACAATCTGCAATTCGCGCTCTTCGCTTTTAAATTTTTAGCGCGCGTCATAGTTGATGAGGCCAAGTCGTCGACGGACATTAAGCACTCATCTCGACACGGAAAGCAAACATAATTAAATCTTTATATTCAGAGAAAAAATTCTGCAGGAAAAATTACTTGTTCTTCTCAAGCCATTCCGAGATTTTTTGTGCTGCCAGTCTTCCGCTACGCATTGCTAGACCGATATTAGAGGGTCCATGTGCAACGTCTCCAGCAGCAAAAAGACCCTTGAGCGTTGTCATGTAGTTCTCATCTATCTTTATTGTCCCGTTCGGATTGATTTCTGCGCCTATTTCCCTGAGTCCTGGAGGTGGTGTTGGCTGCAACCCCACGGCTACAACTAGGGAGTCCAACTCGAGGTCGAACTCCGAGCCCGGAATAACCTCGGTCTTCGCTGTCCTGCTCGTGGTCGGCTTAACCCTTGCAAGCTTAACCGCTTTAATTTCCTCCCCGCCGATTATCTCCTGAGGTACGGCGTTCTCGATGAACTCCACCCCCAGCTTCTCCAGGTGCTTGAGCATGTGCTTTGCTGGGGCAACGCTCATCGGCCTCCTGTAGATGAGTACGGGCTTTGCACCGTACTCGAGGGCGGCGAGCTCAGCCACGTCCACCGCCGTCAAGCCCGCTCCAACTACTCCCACCCTCCCCCTAAGCTCCGGGGGGCTTGCTTTAACGTAGCCGAGCTTGTAGGACATGAAGTGGAATATCCAGTCCAGGGCGTTGTAGACGTTACGCTTATCCTCTCCCGGAACCCCCAGAGACCTGCCCTTCCACGTGCCTGTGGCTATTAGTACTGCATCGTAGTCCTGGAGGAGCTCCTCGATCCTGAGGTTCCTCCCGGCCTCGACCTCCGTGTAGAAGCTTACGCCTAGCGCTGCGACGGACTTTATGCTCTCGCGGACAGCACTCTTAGGAATCCTAAACTCCGGGATTGCAAAGAGGAGCATGCCGCCCGGCTCAGGCAGCTTGTCGAAAACGCTAACCTTATGACCATCACACCTGAGCTGGGCTGCCGCTGCTATGCCAGCGGGACCAGCGCCGACAACTGCGACCCTCCTCCCCGTCTCCGGACCCGGCTGGCTACAGGCTGCAAGCCTTATCATTGCCATCAGCGCGCCGCACGCGCCATTCGTTACCCCACTGGGTGTGGTTATAAAGCTTTTCGTTGTGATGAGTTCTGGCAACCCTGCCTAGATTCCAAGCGCGCTACGAGAAGTATTCATCGATGTATTTTCTCCTCCTGTAAAGGATTACGGCTGCTATGTGTGTGCAAATGTTTTTTCTACGTGACCATCCGAACGGTGCATTGTAGCACGTGCACTCGTACTTGTCTCCAGCCCATGTGACGAGGTAAAATGGCTTCTTGTCGCCGAAATCTGGGATGCCTTTGACTAGCCACGAGTGCCGGGATTGTTCCTCAACTGTTCCTAAGAGGTATCGTGCCAGTGACCGTGCGAGCCAGCTCTCTCTGGGGAAGATGCCGTATAGCTGTCTGATGGTTTGGCTAAGCGAGTCCGTTTTAGGAGAGTTTATGGATTCTTTGACTAGTTTCTCAGCCTGCTTAAGGGCTTCCCGAACGTGGGGTGAACAAGGATTTGTTCTTTTCATTTTGCCCCCTTTTCCAGGTACTGGGTTAGTTTGCTTTGACACGTTTTTTCTTCTCTGGGGAATGCGGCTTTGCAGTCAACTAGGTATTTGCGGCAGAGATCCTGTATGCGGCTCTCAACAGTGTTTATCCAGCGTGGACTTATGGCTAGCATGTTTGGGTTCTTTTCTACCAGGTGTTTCATTGAGTCCCTTATTCCCGGCTTGGTGTGGAGGTAGTCGTAGTAGACCTTGGACCCTGTCTCTACCGCCAGCGTAATTATCTCTTCCAGGTTTTCCCGGGAATCGTTTAAGTCCCTGATTATTGGGCCGATGAATATCCATGTCGGTATCCCCGCCCTGCTCACTTCCCGCAGAGCCTTGATCCTCTCGGCTGGAGGGGGGGCGTTTGGCTCTATAAGTCGAGATACATCTGGGTCTAGTATTGTTATTGTAAAGCCTACGTCGACGTGGGAAACGTAGCTTTTCAGGATGTCTATGTCTCTCGTTACTAGCGGAGACTTTGTCTGTATGCTTACCTTGAAGTTGCCCCGTAGGAGGACTTGTATCCCCCTCCTCGTTAAACCCTCCCCTGCTTCGATGGGCTGATAAGGGTCTGTTAGTGTTGATACACCGACTACTCCTCTGGGTTTTCTCTTTACCTCTTCTCGGAGTACCTCCAGGATATTTTCCTTTATGTACACCACCGTGCCCCAGTTTCTCGATACCTCCTCATCTCGGACATACGCCCTAGCATAGCAGTATACACAGCCATGAAAGCAGCCCACATAGGGGTTATATGCATAGTCGAGGTCGTAGAGCCCTGACTTTGACAGGGCTGTCTTAACCCTTATCCTCTTATAGGTAACCATGCCCGGTTCAGGCGTCCTCCTCACCCTCCACGCGCATGCGTGGAGAAGTAGTTCAGAATGGACTCCTGCCTGAGGAGGTTCCTGAGGAGCCTAGACTTCTCTAGCCAGACTTGAAGTGGTAGCCTTGTAGCTTTCCCTAGCCTTTCGAGGACTTCCCCAAGCGAACTATACTTTTCGGGCTTTGTCCTGAAAAGCTGGCGAATGTTTTCCCTAACGAACCATACCCCTATGGGCGAAAAGAAGCCTTCATAAATTTCCCTAATGAGTATCGCAGTCCCCTGCCTCTTCTCCCTCAGCATGTACTCCGCAGCTGCGAGCCTCGCCGCGTAGTAGCATCCACCTAGACCGGCGTACGTCGTTCTACCCTTGTACCCCTCGTAGTCCCCCTCAACCTCGATACGGCTGGAAGGATTCCACATGGTATGCGGGAACCATGCTTCTATCCACTCGTAGCTCCACCCGCGGGGAACGATGATCCCGATAAAGTTATTGTCCTCGTGCTTCCACTGGAAAAACAGGAACTCGGTGAAAGGCTCAAAGTCTTTAATTTTCTCGATAAGCCTCTGCGAAATCGTCGAGTCTACAGCTGTGATGGACCACCTTGTGGGGACGAGTTTCCTCTGAGAAGCGTAGCCAAGGGCGCCTGTGGAAAGCATCCTCTGGATGTGGCTGACGGGTATCCCAGACTCGTACAGGTACATGACAGCGTCAGACGCTTTAACGTCAAGCGAATAGTACATTTTCTCCACGGGTCTCGTGAGCCTAGGCTCGCCGCTGACACGAATCTTTTGAGCTGGGCCCGCGGGACCTAGGGGCGGAGAGAATACGTCTAGGAGGACCCTAAAGCTGGGCTTCCTGGCGAGAGCCATCTCGATGTCCACCGGGTCCTTGGAGATGGATGCAAGCTTCAACTCCTCTGGAATATCTGCATGCCGGATATCTACTTTTGTCTCGCCACGGACTACTGCGAGCCTCATCCTCAATATTTCTGATAGAGGCTTTCCAAGCCACTTCTCCTGGTTTTCAAGGAGAGAGGCTTCTCCCCCGGTGACCAGGACTCCCAGGCTAAAGCTGACTTTCGGGTACCCGTGCCTGCCGACAAAGACTGTTGGAGGCGAGGGTCCGTGCAGCTCTGTTGCCTCTGGGAGCTCTATTTCCCTTAAGGCCTTCCAGTAGCTTAGGAGGGGGCAAAAGGGCTTTCCACATAGGTTTCTCGCCCCCCTGCATTTGAGGCAAAGAGCCGCGGCGTGGCTTGACATTTATTACCTTACATTTACTTCCTCTTAGGATTTTTAAGTAAATCTTGGTGTAGAGTGAAAGTGAAGAAATATTTTAGCCCTCAGGATGCCGTAAATGGGATGTTCAGGAGCAAGTTGTGGACGTCCGAGAAGGAGTGCCGGGTCTGCGGTAAGAGGTCCCCTCTAATATCCGAAGCCATAGGAGTGTGCGTTGAGTGCCTGAGAAGCAACCCGGAAGCGGTAGAGATCGCAATGAGAACGCATTACACGGAGAGGGCGAGATGGGGGTTACCTCGAGAGCCTCCTAGGGGTGCGAGGGGGGTTAGGTGCGGGTTGTGCGACTTGGACTGCGTTATTCCCGAGGATGGTGTAGGGTATTGCGGGCTCGTGAGGAACGTTAATGGCAGAATTGTTCACCTCTCTGGGCAACCGCATACAGCGATACTGGAGTACTACTATGACCCACACCCAACGAACTGTGTTGCGTACTGGTTTTGCCCAGGCGCCACTGGCAGAGGTTTCCCAAAGTACTCGTTGAGGAGGGATGGGGAGCGTGGGTACGTCAACCTAGCAGTGTTTTACGGGGCGTGTAACCACGACTGCCTCTTTTGCCAGAACTGGTTCTATAGAGAGCTCCTCGTGAGGAGGGAGCCTAGGGTGGGCATTGATGAGCTGCTGGGAGCGGCTTTGGACAGGAGGGTGACGTGCGTCTGCTTCTTTGGCGGGGACCCGGGACCCCAAGCTCTACACGCTGTCTACTTTTCCAAGAGGCTCCTCGAGGCGAGTAAGGGCAGGGTCATGAGGATCTGCTGGGAGTCTAACGGGCACTTCTCGACAGGGATCCTGCCAACGGTCGCTAAGCTGTCCCTTGAAACTGGGGGGATAGTAAAGTTCGACCTGAAGGCTTGGAGCCCTGGCGTCTACAAGGCGCTGACAGGCGTGGATGTGGGAAACCTTTACAGGAACGCGGAGTACGTGGCAAGGCTTTCAGGGTCTAGACCCGAAGTCCCCTTCTTCACTGCAAGCATCCTACTTGTCCCAGGCTACATCGATGAGACTGAGGTGAGGAGTATAGCGGGCTTCCTCGCAAAGCTATCCCCAGACATACCGCTAAGCCTACTGGCATTTTACCCGAAATACCTGATGGACGACCTGCCACCCACCAGCAAGAGGCATGCATACGAGGCCCTAAGAATAGCCAAAGAAGAGGGACTAGAAAAGGTATGGATAGGCAATTCATGGCTTTTGGGAAACCACTACTGAGGGAAAAAAAAATAGAGAGTTTAACTATCTTAAGGAAGATTTTCCCCTGGGAGTATCACGATATCTCCAAAGTTTTTGAAGTGACTATCAAATGTATAAATTTTTGTAATTCCTTCCTCCTTCATTTTGA
>Ga0209225_1003966_pt1 | contig 11966 bp, 10 predicted proteins | sample WasSprMetagenome_FD_184732 | JGI IMG/M metagenome (GOLD analysis project Ga0209225, IMG submission 184732) | Sulfidic aquatic microbial communities from Washburn Spring, Yellowstone National Park, USA - WS (SPAdes) (version 3) | ecosystem: Environmental > Aquatic > Thermal springs > Hot (42-90C)...
GAATTTGAGGCCAAATGAGAAGCATAGAAAAAACAAAAGGAATAATGATGCCCAGCGAGCTCCCAAAACCACACAACACCCAATAAATAATCCATGGAATAAAAGAGACAAGAATATACAGCATTCCAGGCATCTCCTTCACACAATCAACCCCAAACTTCACACAATTTTATTGGCTTCACCATGCTATTATACTTTACAGGCTCACTACACCAAGCATAACTCCACACTAAAACGAAAACGTCACCTATAACGAACGTCGTTTTCTTTTAGTCATCGTTAACAGAACAAGAAAGCACTACATGATAACACGGTAAAATCGAATAGCAATATAAAAGATGGTTTGACCAGGTGTAGGGGTGTCCTGCCGAAGGGGAGGGTTTTTCCCAAATCGACAGAGGACGCCCCTACACCTATGATTTTTAATAACTGCCTTGTTTTATATCGGTTTCGTTTTAAAATTTAAAGGATAGTCAACGTTCCTTGACGTTCAAATGCTTTAAGTGCTTGAAGCTTTCCAGTAGAATTGGCCTTAACGTAAGGATGTGCATGTTTTTTAATCGACAATAAACTTGGGTTGGATTCTATTTCTTTCTGCGCTTTATGAGGCTGATTATGGCTCCAAATAGGATCATTAATGCCGTGTAGGTGGCTGTTTGGGGCATTTGGATGGGAGTTTGTTTTGTTAGGGATATTGAGTACCCTCCAACGGGAACCGAGGAAACTATCACCCTTGCTGGGTCCGACTGGGCTATGCTGCCCGTTGCATCTGTAACTTTTAGGAAGATGTAATATGTGCCCGTTGCTGTGGGCTTGAATGTCCATGTTGTGGTGTTTGCCCCTGAAACTGGCTGGTTGTTTAGGTACCACTGGTATGTGTATGGTGGTGTTCCGCCTGTAACGGTTGATGTGAAGGTTACCTGTTGGCCTACCAGTATTGTGGCGGTCATGGGGCTTATTGAAACAGTTGGCGGTGTTGGCGCAGCCTTAAAGAAGGCTTTGAGGACGTAGTTTGCGTTCATTGTAACCGTGTATGTTGTGGCTGTGCCAACGTTTGTGCCGTTAAGCTCCCAATGGTCAAACATGTAGCCTGAACTTGGAGTAGCTGTTACCTGGACTTGGGCACCTGCAGTATAAGTGTATGTGTCTGGAGCTGGATTTGTTGTGCCGCCCGTTGTGGTTTCAATTTTAATGGTGTAGGTTATCACCTGCACTGTGTAGTGGGCTGTAGTTGTATGAGGCCTACCCATAGGCACCGTTATTGGGTTTACTCCACTTCCCTGTGAAGCGCCGTCAACATCCCAATAGTTAAATGTATATCCAGTCACTGTTTGGGCTGTTAATGTTACTGACGTATCTGCATCATACCACCAGCTGTTGGCTGTGCCAGCCTCGCCAACTGGAATTCTTGTCGGTTGTGGAGTTAAACCAGCTGGGTTTGTAACAACTGTTAAGAGGTGCTGGGTCTTCCAGTTTGCCACTGCAGTTTTAGGTCCATCCATAATTATTGGGTCGCTTCGTGCATAATTTGGGCCTGTGGCATCGCCTGTCCAGTTAACGAACACTCTGCGTGTTCCGTTGCCATGGTCAAATATGCCTGCGTTAAGGGTAGCATAAGCGGTGGTTCCGTTGTCATACCATCCCTGTCCGCCAACAATGCCGTAGGGAGAAGAAACAGCCAAATAATATTGTAGCTTGTATATTAGAGTGATGGTTTTAGCTCCGTCCATTGTGACGCTGGCTGAGGGGTCATAGTGGTCAAACTTGTATCTTGTGTCGAGGGAGACGTTGATGACGTCTTGTGGAGTATTAACGGTTACTGTCTTATCAGCGTCAACCCATTCAGTCCAAGGCGTTACCTTTTCCACATTCGAGTATGTAGTTCCGCACTGTGTGTATGTGACTTTGAATGTTCCACCTGCTGCTTGGCTTGGGCTGGCTGTAACGGTTATTTGATATTGAACTTTATAGTTGCCGACAACCGTTATGTTGGATGTAACCGTTATGGGCGGTGCTGGGCCCGAAACATTGATAAGCGCGAATCTTTTGCCAGACACGGTGCTTGAAATTGTTGCCTCGTAGGAATATGTGATTACGCTGCCTTCGTCAACCCAGAAGCCGTAGGGTAGGTCGCTGTAGGTTTTGGGAGAGCCGTTAACCGTCAAAACTGTGTTGAGGGCTGTGTCGTCTAAACCAGTATGGTCAAAATTAACCTTGTATTGCGTAACATAATGGGCAGTAACGGTTTTGGCTTTATCCATAAGCACCGTGGTGCTTGTTGAGGATGGATCAGCTATTTCCGACATGTCCCCAGTTGTCCAGCCGTTAAACCGGTAGCGGGAGGCTCCCGGAACAATGCCTATAAACTCCGGGGAGAATATGGAAGCGTTTGTCCCAGCGTCATACCACCCAACACCGGCAGGGGTTGTGATCCCAAGCGGATCTGTCGTCAAGTTGAGATAATATTGGGTGATATAGTGGGCTGTGGCTGTATGATTAGCGTTCATGTGGATGGAGATTTCACTTACGCCTGTTGCATTTGGTGTCCCATCAACATCCCAATAATTGAAACGATATCTGATGTCGTCCACCGGTCCGGGGAAATATTCTGGAGCAGTAAGATTAACAAGGGTGCATGCGTTGTACCATCCCTCTCCAGGAATTGTTCCAATGCCCACCGGGTCAGTGTGAACTGTTAGGTAATACTGTTTTGGCGGTGGCGGCGTTGTAACCTCAAACCTGCAATCAACATAATGGTGTTCACAAGTCCCGGAGGAGTCATACGCTTCTCTTACGTGAAGCTTCCAAGTTCCAAGGGGAGCGTTTGATGGCAACTGGTAGCTTCCAATCATCTGGGTTACGCCTGTAGTCCAGTCGCCAACATAAATCCATGTTCCATTTGGCAGCTCAAGTTTGAAGCGGTAATATTTGTCCGTCTTCAATCCCATTGTTTTGAAGTACACTGTTTCGCCTTGTGCAAACGAGGGTTTCAGGTTTGTATATGTTGAATCTGTTGTCCAGACGATTCTGTCGATGTAAACGGTTTTTGTTCTTTTGAGCGCATCATTCTCATAAAGTTTCACAGTCCACCAGCCAAAAATGTTTGAAAATGTGGGAAGAATTGTTAAGTTGTCTTTAAATGAGCGTACGCCGGTGTATGTTGGACTTTGCCTTTTTTCGACGCCAGCCGGATCAAAATACTTAATGTAATAATACTTATTCCTGTTTAGCCCGCCTGCTTTAGCATAAAGGTAAATGCTGTCGTGGCTGTCCCACCATGCCTTTAAATATAGACAATTTTCAAATGTTGTTGTGGCAACGTTCACCCCATCAGTTGCAGTGACATTAAATTTCCCGTGGACTCCGTCTAAGCGATACTGACATGTGAAGTATCCAAACTCGTCTGTTGATGTTTGTAACGTGTCCACCACAGAGTCTGGACGAACAATTGTTAAATTGACTTGAGTGAAAGGCTTAAACCCATAACCGAAAAGATAAGCTGTTTCTGATGGGTCATATTCCCTCTTGTTTGACCAGACAACCGGAGGTGCATATTCGGCATGGCTTATTACCAATAGAAGCGGTAGAATTAACCCAACAATCATGGGAGCCGAAAGTAAAAACCGGACGGTAGCCCTTTTCATTGGTTCCCCTTCTCCCTCGACACAATATTATTGTGCTTAAAAGCATAAAAGTGTTATGGAATTAATCTCTATATATTAGAAAAGTTAATGGAATTGGGTTGGGATGACCGTAAGAGCCTACGTTATCGGTCTTGCATTAATACTGTATTCTTTAACTAATCCCGCCTTTATTGTTCATATGGGAAAATCGACTGCAACCATCTATATTAGGGCTGATGGTAGTGTTCATCCGCCTGATGCGCCTATCGCAAGCACTGACAATGTCACCTACACCTTCACAGGCAACGTTAACGATTCAATTGTTATTGAGAGAGATAACATTACAATTGACGGGGCGGGCCATACTCTACAAGGAAATGGAAAATGGGCAGGTGTAAACTTAACTGGCAGAAGAAACGTAACCATCAAGAACATGGAAATTTGCAATTTTTATTACGGGATATACCTTTACGGTTCAACATGCATCACCCTATTCAATAACAGTGTAAAAAACAATGAGTGGGATGGAATATACCTGTTAAACTCCATCGGTAACGCCCTCTATGCAAATACTATTTCATCAAACAAGCGTTATGGAATCATGCTTTCCGAGTCGAGTAACAATAAAATCATCCACAACAATTTCATCGACAACGCAAACCCCGCATATACTTTTGATTCCTTTAACAATGTTTGGAACGACGATTATCCATCTGGCGGGAACTACTGGAGCAATTATGTTGGCATTGACTTGTATAATGGTTCTAACCAAAATGAGACAGGCGGAGATGGCATTGGAGACACAACATGCGTTATTGATTCATACAATCGAGATGATTACCCGCTTATGGGTCGGTTTAACACGTTTGTGGCTGAACATTGGGACGGGGTAACCTATAACATTGATGTGGTGAGCAACTCCAGCGTTTCAAACTTTAAACTCACAGAATCCATAATTCCAGAGTTTCCATCAACAATCAGCCTGAACGTGTCTGGACCAGACAATACAGTAGGCTTCTGCAGAATAACAATACCAAACATCATCGTGCAAGACTTGTGGCGAGGCAGCTACACTGTTCTTCTCAACGGTCAACCATGGCCATTCAGTAACTGGACAGACATAATAAACACATACATATACATCAACTACACCCACTCAACACACGAAATAACAATCATGCCGGAATTCCCATCAACACTAACTCTTGCAGTGTTCACGCCCACAACCCTAATAGCAACCGCCCTCTTGAAAACAAGGAGGAAAACCAAATTCCCTAATTTTCCATAGTCATCGTTAAGAGAAGCTTGAAATTGTTGATGTAGTGTATGAAGAGGTATTCTGCTGGGGCGCGCGCATACATAAAAAACTTGGAAAAATGTAAAATGGGATTTATCTGCCGGTAAGTGTAGCAAAAATAAAGAGCAAGACAAAAATTTAAAGGCTATCATAAAAGAGAAGAAATGAAATCTTCACTATGTGTTGGATATGGTAAACAAAAATCTCATAGGTTGTTGTGGGATATACTGCGGTGCCTGCTCATTTTACAGAAGCAACATTCCAGAGTTAGCTAAAAAGTTGAAAGAAAGCCTGAGGAAAGAGAGATTTGATAAAGTTGCGGTTCCCTTTGATTGGGTTGGCAATTATAGGGAATTCAAAAAGTGGGTGAGTTTTCTTGCAAGTGCAAAGTGTGGCGGATGCCAGGCTGGTGGAGGAAACCCTTTTTGCCCGATAAGAAGATGCTGCAGAAAAAAGGGTGTGAAAAGTTGTGCAGAATGTGATGATTTCCCTTGCAACAAGAAGTATTTTGTTTGGTTGTCGGAAAGATACAGAAAATGGAATATCAAAAACCTTCAGAGGATGAAAGAAATCGGCTATGAAAACTGGCTCCAAGAAATGGAAAAGGAGGTTAAGGCAGGTTTTGTTACAGGCACGATAATTAAGGGGATAAAATACGGTTAGCGCAACTCGAGTAAGATCGAATTTGAACAAACAAAAAAGACATGACTAGGAAGGAATGAGATGAAATTCGTTTTGAAACCTAAGCCACCATACGATTTCAATTTCATCTCAAATTTTTCAGCTTCAATAAACCGTGCCCTGAATTATATGAAAATGGAACTTGGAAAAGGGCTTTAAGATTGGAATCTAAAAAGCTTGTACCATTAAAGGTAAGGATGCTTGGAGATGTTGGAAAGCCAAGGCTTGAAGTTAAGGCCTTCGAAAGAATGGATGAAGAGGAGACGCAGGAGATTAAGAATAGACTTTCATGGATGTTCTATACTAAGGAAGATTTAACAGAATTGTATGCCTTTATGGATAAAAACCCGATTCTTAGTAAAGTGAAAGAAAGACTCTATGGATTAAGACCTTTTAAATACTCTACCATCTTTGAGGGGGTCATAAAATCAATAATTCAGCAGCAGATCTCCTTAGTAGGGTCTATGTATATAACCTATAGGCTAGTTGAAAGGTTCGGGGATAGAGCAGAGGTTGGAAGAGAGGAATTTTATGAATTTCCATCTCCAGAGTCGATATCTAACGCAAGCATAGATGAATTAAAAAGATGTGCGCGCTAGGATGTTGCTAAATTGGTTAAAAATGGTTTTTATTCTTCTTTTAGGATTTGGGGGCAGTTTTGGGCTTCGCATTTCCGCTTGATTTTCTTGCAGTATCCGCCCTTCTCAAACATGCATAGTTGTCTCAATCCTTGGAATGTTAGGCTGACGATTATCGTTTGAGGTTCTTTAATGGTTAAGGCTATCTTATGGCTTATTTTTGGAGGTAATGTGTAGAGGAAAACTGGTCTTCCCCGCCTTTTGATGGGCCTTTTATCCTTGACGATGAAGCCTTGTCTTTCCAAGATGGCTAAATGCGTTCTCAAGGTGTTATGAGAAAAGCCAGCATCCATTAGAAGCTGCCGAAAATCCCTAGGTCGCCCATCCCTAAGCATGCTTAATATCCGCTTATCAAAGGAGTCCATAACAAGCCTAAAATGGAAAAAGAGGAATAAAAACCATTTTACACCAAATTAGCAACAAGCTAGCGCGCGCGGATGACTGGTTTTTGGATGATTATTCAATAAATCCCTATGAAGGATGCGCTTTTAACTGTATTTATTGCTACATAGGAGGAAGCAAGTATGGAGAAAACATGGAAAGAACCCTATCAGCCAAGGTGAATCTGCCAGAAGTATTAGAGAAACAGCTTTCAGGGAGGGCTAGGAAAAGGGAGCATGGAATAATCTGGATCGCATCCCCAACTGAGCCGTATATGCCCATAGAGGAGAAGTTAAAACTGACGAGGAGATCGCTTGAGATGATCGCCAGATATAGGTTCCTGTTCAAATAGTAACAAAATCCAAACTTGTGTTGAGAGATTTGGATATACTGAAAAAGATAGATAAAACAGCTATATTACCTTCCGATTTAAGGCCCAAACTAAATCATGGGGCTGTAATAACATTCTCTATATCCGTCCTTGATGAAAGGATAGAAACCATCATAGAACCGCGAGCACCACCACCTGCAGAAAGATTGGAGGCCATGAAAAAATGCGAGAAGAGGGATTCCTCACCGGAGTTAGCTTTGCCCCCACTTTACCGTTCATCTCCTCCTCATGCATCTGGCGTTTACGTTTTGGGCAGAACAGCCCATCGCCTCTGGCAAAATTTTCCTCAGCGTCCAAGTATCCGCGTTCAATATGTTCGATCAGTGAGCTCTTTTTGATGTCGAAGGATAGGGCAGAATGACAGCAATATTGAGCTGAGACGTTTGCAGATCCACATTTTGGACAGTATATAACCTTGTCGTAGATTTCGCGTTCATAAGAGTTAAATAAGCAATCTGAAGATTTCCTAAACAATAAGCAACGAGGGTGAAACATTTGACAAAAATGTTAAAATCTAAAAAAGCCATTTCACCAATACTTGCAACACTGCTGCTAATCGTCATAGTAGTAGCAGCCATAGTCGTCGCATACACTTGGATAATGACGTACATGGGTAGCACAACAAGTCAAGCGGGCGTACTCCTCAGCAAAGACAATGTTGAGTGGCTTACGGGACCCCCGAAGCAGATAAGGCTTTACGTAAGGAACACCGGAACGTCGGATGCAATAATCAGCTCAGTGTACATTGGCACTTCAGCCACAAATCTTGCAAATGCGACCATTGCAAGTATGAAACCCACAAATGGTGTTGTTGCAGCCAATGGAGGGGTCGCTCAGATAACAATCACATACACGTGGACAAGTGGAACAACATACTACTTCAGAGTCGCCCCAAAAGTTGGCGCCCCATTAGAGTTTAACATTAAAGCACCGTAAGCATTTTTGCAACTTCCAGTAAGCCCGAATAAGACATGGCGCTTTGAGCGCTTACAAGTACATAGAACACTCTTAAATTTTTTGTCGCCTTTATGATGGAAATATGGATTTTTCTAGGTTTTTGCGCGAGCAAAAGGTGTTTTAGGTTAAGGGGCCACGCTATTCCTTTGGGTAAACTGCTATGTTTCCTCTTTCAGTCACAACTTTGACTATGTATTTGCCTTCGGGTAAAATTATGTCTGTGCGGGTGTATTGTAGGGTTTCACCTGCGTTAATATAAGCGTCTACGTCGTATCTTTTATGGATTGTGGCATTGTTAACCCATAGAGAGACTATGTGCACGGTCACTGCCCCTCCATTTTTAATTTTAAATGTGGTTTTACGCATTTGATAGGCTTCTTGGTAGGCTTCTTCATCTCCCCATGGACCATGTGAGGGGGGCGGGTCAATATATTTTCTTAACGTGAACAGCCACGATTTTTGAGTGTTTCTTTCACCTGTAACGTCGATGTAGTTTGTGTTGTCTCCTTTTGAAATTCCCAAGGTTGGAGTGAAGTTTGAGAAGTTTGTTGCGTTGTCTATGTTAAACCTTACATCACCGTTCCTGTATAATATTGTCTGAAATTTGATTGAGTCGGCGGGTGCTCCGTATCTCGTTGCCTCCCATGTTATCATCATATGGTCGGCGTACCTGTCAACATATATGCCTGCGTTTGAAACTAAACCCCCTGACCTGTCGGTTCTAAGGTCATCCCAGAATGGAGCAGTCATCCATCGTTGTTTCAGTTCGACTAAGGTGTTTGAGTAGTCGTTTGTTGCGGGGGTTGGGTCGAAGATTCCGAAGCCATTGGAGCAAACATACACTCTGCTCTTAAAATCCCTCCAAAATGGAAAGTCAAATGTAATGTTTTGCCATGATCCAACGTCATCCCCGCTTGCAACGCTTGTTGTCGAAGCTCTTTCCGTCCATTCGTATTGAATGTTTATTTTTGTGTATGTTGCATCCAGCGTGCTTGCAATGTCACTTGCGCTTGGAACCGTTGAGTTTCCATAGTAAACATAAATTGTTGCTGAGTCTGGGCTTGCAGGTATCTCCGGCACTTTAGCCCAGAAGGTTGCGTTTGCCCCCTTATAAACAGCCTCACGCCAGTAGGGAATGGCCTGCTCTTGTCCGCTTGTGGTGTTGTACCATGTGAACCTTATGTCGTCAAAGTCAGACTGGTTTATGTGGGTTGTATAATAAACTTTTCCGCTGCTTATGCCACTGCCGTTTACGATGGTTATGCTTATTTGGTAGCCTGTTTGCGCTCCGGCTGTGCTTCCCGTAATGTTATGTTGAACACGATAATTAAAGCCTAAATAATACCATGCTGGCGTAAGTGAGGCAACATCGAGGATTTCAACTTTTTCCTGCATCTTCTCCCAATCAACTTGGTTCATCTGAAACTGCCATAGGAAAACGTTCGCAACAATAATTGTAACCAAAATGAGGCTTAACATAACAACAATAACGTTGCTTATGCCCCGTGCGTCAGCTCCAACCTTCAGGTTAAACCACCAAAAAAGTTAGGACGTTATGAAACCAAAAATGCTTTATGAAGCGCTAATTAAAATTTTGAATCACTTAGTATACTTCTCTTAGCACGCAAAATGCTGAAAAAGACTTAGTTATCCTGTTAAGGATGTATTTCCACGTTTTCATGAGTGGAGCGCTTCGCGCCTTCTTAGAATATTCAGGGAATTATTATAACAGTCTCGGTTTTCCCACTTTTCGTTTAACTATGATGGCGGCTGCAGTAATTATGATTATGGCGGCTAATAATGTTGAAAACATCATTATGGGGTTAAATTCCGTCTGTAAAACTATTGGAAGCTTTGTGTCTTGATTTACGGTGATGGTTTTCGCTTGTTTTTTGTCTTGAAGTTTTGCTATGATCGTGTACGTTCCATCTGGAAGGTTGAGGGTTGCCGCCCCCGTTGTCGTCGTGAGGTTGTAAAGTAGCCTTCCGTCTTTGTATGTTTCTATTGTTGCCCCGTAAGCGAATGTACCGTCCTCCTTGTAAACTTCAACTTGAACTGAAGATATCCTTTGGCTTACGTCAATTATAATTGTAACGGTTGTTTCACCCGTTATTGTAGCTGTCTGCATTTTTGTTGCATTCGCCTTTGAAACTACAAACGTGTATGCTCCCTCTTCCAATTGAAAAATGTAATGACCCGAAGAGTCTGTGAGCCCGTTGTAAAGCATGTAGCCTTCCTCATTTTTAACCGTCACTTTAGCCGTGGTTATGGGTTTGTCGTCGCTCCACAACGCTTTTACAGCGACTTTATATGTTAATGTTGGAGCCGTAAAGTTGAACCTTATATTAAGTTTTTGGCTTTTTGACAATTTAACTGTGGCGGTGCTTGTATATGTTCCGTATTGTGCGTGAACAGCATATTCGGCTTCTGCAAGCTGGGAGAAAACTGCAGCGCCTTTAATTGTGTATTTTATGTTTTTCCATTCGTCGCGGGTAACAGTCACTTTGGCATCTGTTAGGGATTTGTTTACGGCGTCGTAGACTTCTACTGTTAAGTCGTGCACTCTGCATTGTGCAGTATATTTTTTCAAGGTTTCGGAGAAGTTGAATTTGTTTTGATGAACGGTTAAGCGTTGCCACGTTACGTGCACCTCATACGTATTGTAGCTCATTTGCTGGAATGTGGCTTCTCCCTTCTCGTCCGTTGTTTTGCTTAGAACCCACGTTACACCATCCGGCCCCTCCCAGCTAAGTGTCACCTGAGCGTTGTGCAACGGTTTGTCGTCGCTGTCCTGCGCGTAAATTGTCAGCGTGTCTAGGCTTTGACATGTTATGGTGATGTAAGTTGTGCTTGAAGTGAGCGGGTAATAGTTATTTGCAAGTTCCACCCCACTTTTTGCGACAACAATTTGGGCTATGGCTTCTACCGAATATACATTTTCGTAAACCACCATTCCGGAGGAGTTTGTGCGGAGCGGTGGCCATGCGCCGTCTCTGTAGTCTTCCGCTCCATATTTTGTTGTAACTCTGACGCTTGCATCGATGACTGGCAAGCCTGCTTTATCCTTCACCGTTACGACGATTCTGTACGTCGACTGTGAATAGGCGATTGTAGAATACGTGGAAAATATTAGTAGGGTTATGGCTAATGGTATTAATGCGCGCATTTTAACCCTCCAATATTATTGTGGGAGCATAGGACTCCAAAAACATGTAATAGTAATTGTTTACCTCCGTGTAGCCCCCTCCGCCATACATCCACATGGCGAAAATGTAGCTGTAACTTAAACCTGCAGGCGGATTGTAGCTTGACCCTTTACAGTTTACAGCTTCATATTCGATGGAGCCTTGGCGGGCTCCGCCTGGTGCGCTTTCAGTTACGGAGAATCTTGTTCTAGAAGGATCTATGCTTCTCAAACATTGAACGCCTGCCTCGTTAAGTATTAATCCCCTTCCAAACTGGCTGTTCCAGTGGGCAGCCCAATAGCCTGGATATTTATATTCACGGTGGGTTGGGTTTGCATAATTATACTGGTAGGGGCCTGCAACGCCGCCAGTGGTGTAGTTTAGAAATGCATAATTTGTTGGTCCCCCATTCCCCATGACTGAGGCAAACCATAAGCCGTAGTCAGCCCTGTTGGTTTGACTCTGTTTCCAATAGACATGCACATTAAGCTGCAGGTATTTAACGTTCGCTGTTATGAATACAACGGCGTAGGTGTCATAATAATCACTTCTGGGACCAGCCGAAGGGTTATAAACATTCTGAACTTGTGTGGAGTTTAATACTGCTATGAGGCGTACAACCGCCCTTCCGGTTGATTCACTATACCAGTATTTTATTTGCCATTGTCCGTAGGGCCTCCACTCTCCCAAAGAGCTGCCATATGTTCCAAAAGCGTGAAGATTCCATGGTCCAAAACATAGACCAGTAGCCGGATTCATCATAATTAGGGCGGCAACACCGTGGTAATCGTAAGGGTAGGTGGGTGATTTGGT
>Ga0209225_1003968_pt1 | contig 11963 bp, 12 predicted proteins | sample WasSprMetagenome_FD_184732 | JGI IMG/M metagenome (GOLD analysis project Ga0209225, IMG submission 184732) | Sulfidic aquatic microbial communities from Washburn Spring, Yellowstone National Park, USA - WS (SPAdes) (version 3) | ecosystem: Environmental > Aquatic > Thermal springs > Hot (42-90C)...
TTGAGTCGAGGGGCTTCGACCCTAAGGAGGCTAACGTTAGGTGGAACTGGGGAGCTGTGGAGAAGCCTCAGCCCAAGATCGAGCACCTCATAGAACTCAGCAAGCTAGCAGCACAAGGCTTAGCCGTGCTAAACGTAGATGAGATCAGAAGCCTGCTAAGAGACTTCGGATTCAAGCTAGCGGGGTGAAAAGTAATGTGGGATGAAACAGACGAATACATAAGGTCTGGGCATAGGGATCCGAGCGACTTCCAACCAGACACCTTTAGAACAATCACGTTGGACGAGGAGAGGGGTATCAAAGCTATCGTAGCTAAGCCCAAGGGCTCAGACAAGATGGAGATTCAGTCGTATCTGTTCAGCAAGTCTAAGGGTTGGACGCTTGAGAAGGCTAAGGAGTGGTTCGAAGCACATAAAAGCGAAGCAGTGGATCAGCAATCTGAGGAGAACCCTTCTACACCTGCCCGATCTGCGGAGGCTCAGGTAAGCTCCCCAAATCAGTCTACAGAATCTGGGTCGAAGCCCTCACAAGCGAAGGTTGAGAGCTTTAGGTGGGCTGAAGGCATCTTCAAACCTATTAGAGATGCTGTTGAGGAGGGTGGTGGCAGGGTATGGAGGGCTAGGGTTCTACACGCAGACACAACAAGAAACAACGTCAAGTTCACTAGAGATGAGCTGATCAGAGCCGCTAGAAGCCTATCACTCAGACCAATAAACATAAACCACCCAGCACTAGGTTTGAGCGCTAAAGCTAGGTGGCTACCATATCCTCAGAACATGGTGCTTAGGGCTGAGTTTGAAGATGATGCTATAGAGGCTCTCCTACTCATATCAGACCCAGAAGTCAACAAGATGATTGAGGATGGTGAAATAAACGCAGTATCGGTAGAGTGGACAGCACTAAAAGAGCATCTGGTCGATGGTATTAAGCCAGAGGGCGTAATCTTCTCAGCACTAGCCCTACTAACAAAAGACATACCACCAGGAGACCCACTAGCATCAATAATAAAAGGTGAAGCAGCCAGAAGAGCCGAAGCTGTTTGGTCTAGGGTGTACATAAACGATCTACCAGATGAAGCGTTCGCAGTCATACTACCAGGAGGCAAGAAGGATGAGCAGGGAAAGACAACACCAAGATCGCTAAGAAAGTTCCCACACCACAACAAAGATGTCAAAAGCGGAGAAGAGCATGAGACAGTGGACCTACCACACCTCAGAAACGCATTAGCAAGGCTACCACAATCAAAGATACCTCAGAAGTATAAAGATCAAGCAAAAGAGCACCTAGAGAAGCACGCAAAAGCACTCAAAATAGGCGAATACAGAGAAGGAGCAGAACAACTAACAGAGGAACCAGTAGAAGACATCCTAATAGACCACGAAGAGAGAATAAGCGAGCTAGAGGAGAGAGTGGAGAAGCTAGAAGCACAAAAAGTTGGAGAAGGAGTAGCGCTAATACAAGAAGCAAAAACAGAGGAAAAGATTGTCGATGTGAGAAGACCAGCGGACAGAATACTATACGAGAAGTGGCTCAAAGAAAGAGGAAGCTAGAATGTTTTTAAATGATGCCTTATGATCGTTCCTCTGATGGATATTTCCGCTTTAGATAAGCTTATCAAAAACATTTGCGACGAATATGTACAGAGGTGGAAAACGGAAGGAAAGAAGTATAGCAACATTTCAAGCTTTGAGCAGATGTATGCTGAAGGAAATATCACACCTATAGAAGAGGAGAGCCTACTCACTGTTAAGCTCTACTTCTCGAGCAAGACTGATCCTCACATACCATCATCCATACCCGAATTACCTTTGCAAATCCTAAGGCGATTGCCGATTTACTTAACAAGGACTTTGGAAATTCAGGTAAATCAAGATCACTATGAGTACTGGGCGTGGAGCGCTGAGGTTTTTACGAGCCTCGAAGATAGTATCAGTTTACTAAAGAATCTGAAAGATGTTAAACACAATGTTATTGATCTGTTATTTCACACATGCTTAGCCAAAACAGGTTATCCTCCAGTCACACCCGAAGCTCGAACTCTTAACGCAGTGATTCAAGCAGTAATAGATAGACACGTGCAACATATGGTTATAAACAAATTCATTTTAGGAGCAGCTTTAGCATCGATAGCATTAGAGTCCACAATAAGGAACATGATTCTGGTATCTGATTTTGAAAAAGCAAAGAAGGAATTAGGAAAGAATCCTACTTTGGGAAGGGTTTTGTGTGTCTTTAAAAAATATGTGTTACCATCTCTACCGCAAGAATTTCAAAATGATATCAGTGAACTCAATAAGACAATTGAAAGCATATGGGGAGTGGACGGAGGCACATGGGATGCGATAATTCGCGACAAGTGGAGAAATTATCTAATACACGGCAAAGGAAGCTGGGTTCCAAGAGCTTTTGGGGTCATGACAAATTATATGTGCTTACTTTTGTGGCATAATGTACCATCCGAGTTATATGAAACTAAAAGTGAAGGAGGTGCTAAATCGTATTAAATGGCTACATGAGGTTGGGGCTAGGAATTATTGGAGCTTCTACCCGCCATAAACGAATTCGACTACGATGTCTACGTCGCTTTTTCTGCCTCCTTCACCTCTGGCTTGTGAGCCGAATATGGCTGCTTTCTTTACGCCGAAGCGCTTTAACACTGGTAGTATTTGCCCGCTGAGTTCTTCGATGTTTATGCTCAAGGTGGTTCACGTGGTTTGCTGTGATGCTTCTTCTCCGCTCTTCTCTTGCTCTGTTTCCTTCTCTATTTCTTTTTCTATTTCATCTATCGGTTTGGGTGGTGGTGTTGTTGCTAGTGTGTATCCTATCCAGGCTAGGATTCCGAATACTGCTGCCACGGCTACGCTTCCAGTTAGTTTGAGTAGGAGTAGGTCTACTCCGGCTAGTGGTGGTAGGAAGATGAGCCAGAGGTAAACTGCTATAACTATTATGGAGGCAGCGAGTATACCTACACCTATTACGGCGTCCTTATTCATATGCGAAGGTATTTCAACTATATCTTAATATAGTTTTTCTTGTGAAGGTGGTTGTGTATGCGGAAGGCTTTGCGTCTTTTTGCGCGCGGTTTCGTTGATCTTCTACCGTTTATTGTCGTTCTTGCTATCCTTGTTTTTACGCTAGGGTTCTTTTTCCCTGATGTTCATCCTGTTCTTCGCCTCTTTTTTGCTGCCTTTGTTTTATTTGCTTTCTTTCAGTTGAGGCTTAGCTGGGGGTCTTTGAGGCTGGGTTCGTCTGCTTCGCCTTCCTCCGATGCTGTTTGCAGGTCTTCTGGGTTTGGGGCGCTTGGTGGTTTGGTTGCTGGTGGCTGCTTCGGCGCTTCGGTTGATGTGGTTTGGGGTTTGTTTGTTGGGTGCTTGGTTGGGGCGTTGGTCGGTAACTGGTTTGAGTATGTGTGGGTTTACCGAGGCGAATCCATAGCAGTTAGTAGGGCTTTCAGTTGGAGGTCTCTTGAGTACTATGTTAGGTTTGTTTTGATCGGTGTTTGTGTTGCCGCCGCTAGGTTTCTTGAGTCTGATCTGGTTGTGTTCTGTGTGTTTTTGGCTACTTTGGTTGTTTATTTGGTTAGGGGTTATGATTGTAGGCTTCTTGTTGGTTCGTTTATGGTGCTTTTGGTCTTTGCTGCGGTTTTCTTGGCTTTGGGTAACGAGTATTTCGCTAATAAGGTTGCTGTGTGGGCTTACTATTTTCTGGTGATTGGTGTGGTTGGGTTGGTTGTTGAGTATGTGAGGGAGAGTAGGAAGGGTAGGGTTGAGGAGGCTGAGTAGCGTCTTTCCTCCTTCTTGAATGTGTTGCGGCTAGGTATGTTAGGCAGCCTATGAGTGCTGTTAGTGAGGCTATGTAGCCTGGTAGGAGGGTGTTGAACTTTTCGTATCTTATTGTGTAGTCTTCTCTTTGCTTGAGTTGGAATGCGTTTACTAGGCCTAGGTGTGCGATTGGCTTCTCTCCGTTTAGCCTCCAGCCTTCATCGTATGGTTCTGTGAGTATTACGTAGCCTTCTGCTTCGGCTTCTACTTTGATCTCTGTTGGCAAGGTTTGTGTGTAGTTTATTGGTTTGTATACTTTTTGTAGTGTGCCGTTGTTTGCCATTTGGACTAGTTGGCTCCAGTCTTCGGTGTCTATGGGTTCTTTGAGCTGGTAGAGTTTCGCTACGTCTTCTGTGTTTATGTATAGTTTGAGTTTGGTGTTTTCTAGTATGGGTTTGAGGTCGTTTTGGTTGTCTAGGAAGGTGTATCCGCTGTAGTCTACTTCTTTGAGGAGTAAGATGTATCTTACGTTTAGGGGTTTGAGTAGTGCTCCTAGGTTTTTTACTTCGGTTCTGTGGTTGAGTATGTGTTGTATGTAGTGTTGGGTTGGTTTTCTGCTCTGGGTTTCTATTCCAGCCCACTCCATGTTCTCTCCGCTTATTGATGGTTTGTTGAAGAAGGCTGGTGCTGGGTTTGCTGTTATTCTGCCTATCCAGGATTGGTACATGTAGAGGTGCCAGGGTAGTATGAGGATTCTGTAGTCTCCTTTATCTGAGTCTAGTAGTGCTTTGGCTTCGTACCATTCTTCTGGGTAGTTTAGTGTTTTTATTTGGCCTGTGAAGCCGAAGAGCTGGTTGTAGGAGTAGGCTAGTGGCACAGCTAAGATTAATGTTGAGGCTGCTAATGAGATGTATTTGAGGCGCTTAGCTTTGAGGCGTTGCCTTAATCTTTCTGATATGTCTCCTGCTCCTACTCCTCCTAGTGTTGCGTATGCTAGGGTTAGTGTTGCCAGGAATTTTTGTGGTTCTCTCATTCCGCTGAAGAATGGTATGGTGTTGAAGAGTGTTTGGAAGACTGGGGCTGTATATGCTGAAGATATGCCCGCTGCTAGGATGAGGCTGAGTACGGCGGATAGAGCTATTCCTCTGCTAACCCATTTTTCGTTTGGGTGGTGGGTGTTGTGGGTGAGGTAGCCGTGTATGGTTAGCCATAGTATGATTATGTATAGTAGCCACCATCCTGGTAGGGTTTGTGAGACGTATGTGTAGCCTTCTGGGTAGCGCCAGAAGCCGTATAGAGCGGCTAGGCTGAAGAATATGTTCGCACCCGTGCCCCAGGTCTTTGATGCGAATGCTATTAGGTCTTGGTAGCTGAAGTTTTGTATGATTGGCTCTCCGACCGATCCTGTTAAGTAGGGTATGAGCCAGTAGAGGTTTAGTGCTGTGTAGAGGAGGGCTGTTAAAGCAAGATATATGAGAAGCCTAGAGCATCTCCAGCCGATCTCCACAACTCTAAACGCTACTAGAAGTAGGAGTAGTAGTCCTAGGATGAATACGAAGTGGATGTCTAATATCAGGTTTAATGTTAGAAGTAGGGCTAGTTCGACACTATTCTTGAGAGATTGCTCCTTCAAAAGTTTGAGTGCTGAGTTTATGGTGTAAGGTAGTATAGCGTAGGCTAGTAGTAGCCCCAGATGCCCAACCATAAATCTCGTGTATACGAATGGGTTAACAGCGTAGAGGATGCCTGCAAAATACCTCCCATATTCACTTTTAGAGGGGCATAGTCTGTGGGTACCTAAGCCAGCTAAAAGGAATGCTGCAAATAGAAGCACTTTTTCCACAATGTCTGATGGCAAAATTTGGTTTAGGAACCATATCGTTAACCCGAATGGGAGACCGATGAGACCTAAGGGGTCTGCTTCGAATCCGTATGTGTTTGGGAAGCCTACGTTGGGACTCCACGGTAGGTCTAGGGTGATGATGTAACCTGGCTGGAGAAGGTGCCAGAGGATAATAGTGGATAATGCTGCGTATGCTATTAGGCGAGTGGCTAGAAGTTTAAGCATATTGATCAGGCTTCGCCGCTATCTTTGTTGGTCACCTCCTTTTGTTTGAGCATCTTAAGGTAGTCTTCAACGACGGTTTTGTGGTCGAATGCGAGTTGGGGTATGGTGTCTGCTGGGAAGAATTTTGCTTCGATGTTCTCCCCACCAGCCTTCAGCTCCCCGCCAACTATCTCGCACTCGTAGCATATGGTTACGACGTGTTTAACTGGGCTTCTATTGGGGTTTGAGTAGACGCCTATGAGCCTTGTGGGCTTGACTTTTAATCCTGTTTCTTCTTCGATTTCTCTGGTGAGCGCTTCTTCGACGGTTTCGTTTTGCTCGATGAATCCACCTGGTAGGGACCATAGGCCTTTGAATGGCTCTATGTTCCTCTTCACCAATAGGATGTTGTTTTCTTTGTGGATGATGGCGTTCGCTGCTAACGCTGGATTATAGTACTTCTTTTCTCCAAGCCCGATTGCTGCGACCCTCAACCTGTTTGAGAAGGTTTTCGCGTCGTATATTCTTCTCCCGTCTACTATAGCTGGTATCTTCATGAGTTTTATGAATATTTCTGGTGTTAGCTCTTTGAATTCCTCCCATTCTGTGACTATTAGGGCGCATTCTGAGTTTCTCAGGCATTCTTCTACGCTTCCAGCGTATTCTACGCTTTCGCCGAAGATCTCCCTCGCGTTATCCAAGGCTTTTGGGTCATAAACCGTTACTCTGGCACCTTCTTCGAGAAGCTTTTTAACGACTTTTATGGATACTGCTTCTCTCATGTCGTCTGTATCTGGTTTGAACGCTAGTCCTAATACTGATACCTTTTTCCCGTTAAGCTCGCCGATTAGCTCTTTGGCTAGCTCGATCATTCTATAGGGTTGGGTGTTGTTGACTTTGAGTGTGGCTTCGACGAGCGGTAGCTCAAGGTTGTTTTTGAGAGCGAAGTCGAGTAGGGCTTCTAGGTCTTTTCGGAAGCAGCTCCCACCCCACCCTGCGCCAGCCTTCAGGAATAGTGGTCCTATTCTCCTGTCAAGCCCAATCCCCTCAGATATCACCTCGACATCCGCCCCCGGTAGTTTCTGGCATAGGTTCGCTATCATGTTTATGAAGCTGACCTTCATGGCTAGGAAGGCGTTGTTAGCGTACTTCACAAGCTCAGCGTTGACTGGTGTTGTCCTTATTGTTCTTGGCATTTCGCCCCCGTAAAATGTTCTGTAGAGTTCTTCGAGTATTTCTCCAGAGGTTCTGTCGAACTCGCCTATGATTATTCTGTCTGGGTGGAATGTGTCGTTTACTGCTGAGCCCTCTCTGAGGAATTCTGGGTTGAAGCATAGACCCCAGCCCTCACCGCACTTCTTCCCGGAGTGGCTTTCGATGATCGGCTTGACGACGTTCTCCGTTGTTCCAGGTATGACGGTGCTTCTGACGACGATTAGGTGGTAGCCTCTTTTCCCTTTTAGTGCCTGTCCGATTTGCTTTGATGCGTTTTTGACCTGCTCTAGATTTATGCTTCCGTCTGGGTTGCTTGGTGTGCCTACTGTTATGAAGGTTATGTCAGAGTCTTCGACTGCTTCCTCCGGGTTGTTTGTGAAGGATAGTAGTCCGCTTCTCTTGGCTTCTCTTAGTTGTTCTTCTAGTTGTGGCTCGTAGAAGGGAGTCTTGCCCGATTTTACCAGCTCGATTTTCCGAGGGTCGGTGTCGAAGCCTACGGCTTTGAAGCCTCTGCTGGCGAAGCATACGGCGCTTGTTAGCCCGACGTAGCCTAGGCCGAAGAAGGATAGCGTCTTATCTCTCATAGGTTTAGCACCTGTTTGAGCCATTTGATGGTGTGCTTAAGCCCCTCTTCTAATGTAGTTTTCGGCTCCCATTCTAGAAGGTTCATCGCCTTTGATATGTCGGGGCATCTTCTCCTAGGATCATCCGGTCTTGGTGGGTGGAACTCTATCTCGGATTTTGAGTCTGTGAGCTTCTTCACGAGCTGAGCGAGCTCCAATATGGTTATTTCGTTTGGGTTCCCTATGTTTATCACCTCGCCCTTCAAACCCTCCTTCACCATCATCCTGAGCAGGGCGTTTACGGCGTCAGATATGTAGAGGAAGCTTCTGGTTTGCCTTCCGTCTCCGTGGATGGTTATAGGTTTGCCGCTTAAGGCTTGAATTATGAACCTAGATATTACTCTAGCGTATCTCGCGTTTGGGTCGAGCCTTGGGCCGTAGGTGTTGAATAGGCGGGCTATCCTCACATCCACACCATACTGCCTAAAGTACGCTACGCATAGGGCTTCCCCAAACCTCTTCGACTCGTCGTATGGGGATCTGATGCCTATGGGGTTAACCCTACCCCAGTAGCTTTCTGGTGTTGGTATTACTTCGGCATCACCGTAGACTTCTGACGTTGATGTGTAGAGGACTGTGCTGTTGTGTTTTCTTGAGGCTTCTAGGATGTTTAGGGTTCCTAGGCTGTTGGATAGCATTGTTTCAACTGGTTTTTCGACGTAGAGGTCTGGTGCTGGGATGCTAGCGGCGTGAACCAAAAGATCATACTTCTCTTCAACCTTAATGTTTGATACGTCTCCTCTCAGGAATCTGAAGTTTGATAGGCCTATTAGATGTTCGGTGTTTTTTAGGCTTCCTGTTGATAGATTATCGAGCACCGTTACTTTGGCGCCGAGTGTTATTAACGCTTCGGCGAGCCAGCTTCCGATAAAGCCAGCTCCACCCGTGATCAACACTCTTCTATCCTTGACGGAACTCATATCAACCCCTTTGATGAAGGGTTCTATCCCGCCTTCAGGATTTAAGCGTGCTTTATTCATCTTTACTTCGCCTAAAGTATTTGTAGGATGTTTTGATGGCTTCCCAGTAGGTTTCGGGTGTTCCTATGTCGAGCCTCATCTCATCTTCTCCAAGCGGCACGCCTATTACTTCGCGCCCATTCTCTATGAGCTTTTGGATGGCGTCTGTGAGCTGGATTTCGCCGCCCACACCGGGCTCCAAACCCTCTAAAACCTTGATTATTTCTGGGCTGAATATGTAGAAGGGCATTATGGCGAGTTTTGATGGCGGTCTTTCGGGCTTCTCAACAACCCTAACGACTTTAAACGCATTGCCCAGGCTCTTTTCGGCTACTGCGACACCATACTGCCTCGGGTCTTGAACCTCTTGGAGAAGCAAGACAGCCTCGGCTTTATCAGAGAATGCTTCACACATCCTCCTGAGGAAACTGTTGTCTCTAGAGACAATGTAGGTGTCACCTGCGCAGACCAAGAAGGGGTCATCGCCTATAAAGGGCTTAGCCGTTAAAACAGCGTGGCCGAAGCCCTTAGGCTCAGGCTGGTTAACAAACACTATCCTCGAATCCTCGATCATCCTGTAGAAGTTTTCAAGATCCTTCACGAGGCTCGACTTCCCCATGTCGTTGAGGGCCTTAACGAAGCCCCAGTCTGGTGTGAAGTGATCTTCGATCGATCTCTTACCCCTCCCCACGACGAAGCAGAACTCCCTGAAGCCAAAGAGGTAAAGCTGCTCAAAGAGTGCTTGGAGAAGGGGTTTTAAGGCAAGACCGTTAACGCTTTTAATAAATATTGGGAGCATCTCTTTAGGCATCTCCTTACTAATTGGAAGAAGCCTAGTGCCAAGGCCAGCGGCGGTGATGACAACCTTTTCAGCGATCAACTTCAATCAACACCCTACGTACGTGCTTTTAGTTGAGAATTTCGTATCCGTCTTAGGCATTTGTTTAGATCATTAGGGGTAGCCCTTTGATGAGTTTGCCCGTCGTTGGATCCACTTTGTAGCCCATCTGCTCTAAGGCTACTACGCCTATTAGTGGTGTTGTGCCTCTGGGTCTTTTGATGATCGGTGATTGAGCTATTCTATCCTCTATCTTTATTATTGCGTTGGCCACAAGTTCCACTCTTCTGGCTCCCTCTGCGGTTTCTGCTGGGTGTTCGCCTAGGCTCGGTAAAGCGAGCTCAGCGATTATTTCCTCAGAGAGGGCTGGGAAGGTTGCTCCGGTGTCGACTAAGGCTTCCACCTCAGCCTTCTTAACATCATCTAGCTTCAGCTTCCCCTCTAAGTATTGGATGTAGTCTGAGGCGTTGTAGAATGTAGCCTTCACGTAGGTGTGCCCCAACGTATCCGCCTCGGAGAGATGATTGTGTAAGCATCTATAAATGGTTTTGTTGGATATTGGACTTCATGTCTTAAGTAGCTTCATCCGCCTCGTTTGAATCTTCGTAGCCGCGTTTATCGGCTTCAAGTGGTGTGCTGGTCCATTCAAGCTTCATGGCTTCGAGTGCTTCACTAAGCTTTAGGGGCTTAGCCCACGTTAAAGTGTTCGAGCATTTGCTTATGTTGAGGGATGAGTCCCTAGGCCTTTTTGCCCGCCAGTGTAGCTCGCCCATCTCTACAGGCTCTATTAGATCTGGATTGAGGTTGAGGATGTCTGTGAGCATCTTCGAGAACTCGTATCTGCTTACCCTGCTAGCTCCAGCTGTGTGGAGTATGCCGCAGATTCTTCTCTCAGCTATTTCGACGAGCATCTCCGCGAGGTTTTTGTTCAGCGTTGGGGAGACATATTGGTCGATGAGAACCTTAACTTTGCCACCCTTCCTTAAATTTTCTATGAGCCAGGTTGCGAAGTTGAGCTTTGAGCCTCCCCAGCCGTAGATGACGCTTGTTCTGGCTATGCACCAGCTTCTGGCGTATTGCTTCACGAACTCTTCGCCCATCAGCTTCGTGTAGCCGTAGTAGTTTATCGGGTTCGGCGGATCCCCCTCACTGTAGAATCCCTTTTCACCGTCGAACACGTAGTCTGTTGAGACGTAGACGAGGTGGGCGCCGACTTCGGCTGAGGATGCAGCTATGTGCTTGCAGGCTTCAGCGTTCACACGCCATGCAAGGCCCCTATTCTCCTCACATCCATCGACGTCGCTGTAGGCTGCAGTATGTATTATTATATCCGGCTTGATCTTGAGTATCGCTTCTTTAACGCCTTCGGCGTCTATGAGGTTTAGCTTTAAGGCTATGCCTGCCTCCACAGGGTGTTCGTTGTAAGCCGAGAACACTGTGTGCCCGCGCTTTAACGCTAGGTTAACAACCTTACTGCCGAGGAGACCACTTGACCCAGTTACAAGAATCCTCATAGCGTATCCCTGGGTTTAGCCTTCCAAGGTGTTGGATGCAGCACTTCCTCTGTTGCTATCGGTTTCCACCACCACTCGTTCTTTAAGTACCACTGTACCGTCTGCTCTAAAGCTTCGTCGAATCTGTGTTTGGGCTTCCAGCCGAGTTCGCTTCTGATCTTGGAGGAGTCTAGGCTGTAGCGTAGGTCGTGCCCAGGCCTGTCCTCGACGAACTCTATGAGCGACTCGTCCTTCCCCATAGCCTGTAACACCTTTCTGACGACTTCGACATTTTCGTATTCGTTGTAGCTTGAGATGTTGTAGACTTCGCCTGCCCTCCCCTTCTCTAGGACTAGTCGCAGAGCCTCGCAGTGGTCGAGCACATATATCCAGTCTCTGATGTTTCTTCCTTTGCCGTAGAGTGGAACCTTCAGATTTAGGCTAGCTCTAATTATGGTCTTAGGTATGAGCTTCTCCGGGAACTGGTATGGTCCAAAGTTGTTTGTACATCTGGTTATGACAGCGTCCAACCCATATGTCCTGCAATATGAGAGTATGAGGAGGTCTGCGGCTGCTTTCGAAGCTGAGTACGGGTTTGAGGGCTTAAGCCTGTCCTCTTCCCTAAAGGAGCCTTCAGCTACCTCGCCGTAAACCTCATCCGTTGTAACGTGAACAAGCCTGACAATCTTCTCCCTACATGCCTCAAGTAGGTTGAAGGTGCCAAGTGTGTCGCATTCGAAGAAGAGCCTGGGATTTGCGATGCTTCTGTCAACGTGCGTTTGCGCAGCAAAGTTCACTACGGCATCCACACCAGAAACGAGCTTTAACAGCTGCCTATAATCCGTTAAATCGCCCTTTACAAAGGTGTATCTAGCATCCCCCTCAACATCCTTAAGGTTCGCCGGGTTTGATCCTGTAGATAGATTGTCAAACCCTAGTTCCCATCGGATAGTGTTTATCTTTTAGCTTGTTTTCTTTGTTTTTGGTTGAGGGGGTTTGCAGGGTGAGATCGACTTCATAAAGTCCG
>Ga0209225_1003979_pt1 | contig 11938 bp, 11 predicted proteins | sample WasSprMetagenome_FD_184732 | JGI IMG/M metagenome (GOLD analysis project Ga0209225, IMG submission 184732) | Sulfidic aquatic microbial communities from Washburn Spring, Yellowstone National Park, USA - WS (SPAdes) (version 3) | ecosystem: Environmental > Aquatic > Thermal springs > Hot (42-90C)...
ATATGGAAGAAGCAGGAGAAGTAGAAACCTCTGCATCCAAAAGTTTTTATGAAGCATCCTCTAGGTCACCGGTACTTAAAAGGATGAAAAATAGGTAGATGTCAATGAAGGTACTAATAACTGGAATCACTGGTTTCGTAGCTCCATACTTAGCTAAGAAACTCTTATCCCTAGGTCATGAAGTTTATGGCCTATATAGAAGGAGAGCTGATGGAAATGTGCCAAAAAGACTTGTTGAAATGGGCATACTGGATCAAGTAAAACTTGTTGAAGGCGACATGACGGACTTAATAAGCTTGCTCTTTGCCCTAGATAGAGTACAGCCAGACGTAATTTTTCATCTTGCATCTCAATCTTATGTTCCCAGAAGCTTTGCAGATCCTCTTGAGACCTTTATGGTCAACAGTTTGGGAACTCAGAACTTATTGGAAGCTGTAAGACTTAAGGATTTGGATTGCAAAATTGTATTTGCAGGTTCTTCAGAGGAGTATGGTTTACAAATCATTTCTGAAAGACACTACGATTGGGCCCTAAAGAGGTATGGTACTATATTTCCAGAGCCTGAGAGAATTCCCGAACTCCCAATAGGTGAAAGAAATCCTTTAAGGCCTATGAGCCCTTATGCAGTTAGCAAGGTTCACGGGGACTTTCTAATGAGGAATTATTACCATGCTTATGGTCTGAAGACCATAGTTTCTAGGGCTTTTAACCACGAAGGTGCGGGTAGAGGGCATGAATTTGTTACTTCCACGATAGTTAGGCAATGTGTCGCATTAAAATTCGGTGAGCTGGATAAGATAACTATAGGGAACGTCAACGTTTTTAGAGACTGGAGTCACGTAGAAGATATTGTAGATGGATATATCTTGTTAGCTGAGAGAGGTAAGCCTGGAGACGTCTATGTTCAAGGATCTATGAGAACCAACTCCGTTCTCACTTACATATTATTAACACTTCAACACTTAGGTTATAATGTAAAAGAAATTGAAACGCTTAAGGGAGAGAAAAAGGTCAAAGATCCAGCTGAGATAAATGAAGATCTAGTTTTCAACTTCAAATTTAAGAAAACCTATGTAGATACACTATTGATGAAAGGGGAGCTAGAATATGGCTTAGAAGATGAAGGATTGAAGGTAAAAACGGATAAGGGTGACGTAACTATCTACTTTGATCCAAGTAAATTCAGGCCAGCTGATGTTCCAATACTGATGAGTGATACAAGAAAGATTCAAGGAATAGGATTTAAAGTAACAAGGTCTTTAGAGGATATAATTAGGGATCAAGTGAACTACTACTTAAATCCGGAAAATAGAAAGAGAAAGATAAAATAATTAAAAGGCAAACATATGAGAGTACTTCAAGTGCATCATAACTCTATCTTTGGCGTAGGGGGGCATGAGCTTGTTATAAGGACGCTATGTGAAAAGCTAATAGAGCGAGGATGGCATGTTTCGGTCATAACTCCATCGCATAAAAATGTGGCAACTGCATACACAACTCCCAATGGTTTACTGTTAATAAGCCTTCCAACCTATAAGCTTCATAGCCGTGTTCACATTTTAAAGCCACACGTCTTAAGGGAGGCAATCAGGGCAATTAAATCTGCTGAAGTAGTTCATATTCATTCACCGGACGACCCATTCACATTCCTAATGGGGTTTCTATCAAAATTGTTGGGAAAAAAAGTTGTTACAACAATATTAGCATATGCCGATGATTTAAAGCATCATGAAAAAATTAAACGTTTTTATGGACTTACTATTGTCATGCTACAAACCCTTGCAGTTTATTTTTCAGATAAGGTTCATGTTATAAGCACATATGATCTGGCAAAGATGCACACTTTTAAAGATAACCTTGTGCTCATACCTCCTGGTGTAAACGATAAATTCTTTAAGAGAAAAGTAAACCATGCTAATGTAAACACGTGCCCCTTAATATTGTATGTAGGTAGAATTCATAAGGCTAAGGGTATAGATATACTCCTAAAAGCTATTAGCATTATAACTAGTAAAGGGTATTATGTTAAACTGAACATTGTAGGGCCAGATGACGGCTATCTTGAAACTTTACAGAATTTGGTTAAAGAATTAAAAATAGGAGCCTATGTAGAATTTTTAGGAGAAGTCTCCGAAGAGAAGAAAATGGATCTAATAGATCTTTCAGATTTAATAGTTATCCCAAGTCTGAGCGATATTGTTGAAGCTTACTCCTTAGTTGCAAGCGAAGCTTGGGCTAGGGGAAAATGGGTTGTTGCCTCAAACGTTGGAGCTTTAAAATATAGGGTTAAAGATGGAGTTAATGGTTACTTATGCAGGCCAGGCGACCCAATCGACCTTGCAGACAAAATCTTAAAGCCACTCAAAAATAGTAGAGTTTTAAGGCCTCCGCCTGATGTTTGGAGCTTAGATAAAACAGTCGATTCATTCGAAAAGCTGTATATAAAGGTCTTGAATTCACATTGAGGATAGCTATTGTTACTCCGTTCTATCCACCCTCTATAGGTGGAGTCGAAACAATAGCCAAGGATACCGCTGAAGAGTTAGCTAAGAGAGGGCATGACGTCTCTGTGATAACTACTACTTACGACAATAGATGGGTGAAGATAACCGAACAGGGGGTATTTTTCACGAACAATGTTAAAGTCTATAGGTTGAATCCAAGTTGGCTTAAGATAGGGTACGCAACTATAATAAATGGATTGAAAGATAAATTGGTTGAGATAAAGCCTGAAATCGTTCACTGTCACGACCTGCATCCACACCTATTTCAAGTAATTAAGTGGAAAGACGAGCTAAATTGCAAGGTTGTTGCTCAGTTGCATTGCCCAAAAGCTACCGGTATCGATCATCTACCAGCTAGATTATTGTTTAAGCCCGTTGTCTACTACCTTAAAAAGGTTCAGGATGAAATAGACGCATTTATAGCTCATACGGATTTTGAGGAGGATTGGCTTAAAGAAGTAGGAATAGAGGAAGTCAAGATATATAAGGTTAGGTTTCCATGTGTTCCTAAAAGCCTGCTAGAAAAATATCAGGAATGTCCATCGAACGACTATATTCTATACGTTGGCAGGATAAGCTGGAGAAAGGGCATCCACACCCTCTTGAAGGCGATCTCTCTAATAAACCTTAACAAATTCAAGGTTGTAATTGCAGGGCCTAGAGATGAAAAATACTTTGAGAAGATCTTACGCTTAACTGAAAGCTTAAGGTTAAATGATAAAGTGGAATTCATGGACAAGGTTTCAGAGGATAAGAAATATGAACTTATGAGTGGGTCTGCCTTCTTTGTTTCTCCAAGCATTAAGGATTATTATCCAATTACACTATTGGAGGCTCAGGCATTAGGTAAACCGGTTATATCAACAAATGTTGGAGCAATACCTGAAATCGTCTTGAATGGAGAAACGGGCATTCTTGTAGATCCATACGACGTAGAGGGGCTAGCCAAAGCCATTAAGCAACTTATGATAAACAAAGAGAAAAGAAGGGAGATGGGCGAAAATGCTAGAAAATGGATTGAAGATAATTTTCTACTAGAGAAGACGATAGACGGCTTAGAAGAAGTATACACCAAGATTAGCGCGTGCTAATGCAAGTAATATAAGGTGAAGCGATGAAAGTCTGTGTAGCGATCATCGAACGTAATGAGAAACATTATATCGAGCGAACGTTAAGCAGTATACTTTCTGCAAGCAAACATCTCAATGCAGATGTATACGTTATAGATGGGCACTCAACAGATGGTACCATAGAATTTATAAGAGAAAGATTTCTCCCTCTTGGCGTTAAAATACTTCTTGATGAAAATAAAGGTCTTGGCGCTGCCCATAATTTTGCTCTTTGTAGAATACCTGCTGACATCATATTTTTTACTTTTGGTGATGAGTATGTATCAAATCAATGGATATCATCTGCCCTCAGAAGATTAGAAGATCATGAAGTAGGTGCTGTCTTCGGTCCATCATATATTCTTAATTCGCAAAAACTACTTGAGAAATATGCTGATCAAAAACTTAAACGATACTTTTCAAGCCTAAAATTGAAGCCGCATTTTCCCTACGCAGCTGCCACAAATTTAGCTATCAAAAAAGATATTGCTTTGAAGGTTGGAGGATTCAGAGATGACCTTATTGATGCTGATGATTCTGAATTCACCTTTAAAGTTTCTAAGGCTGGCTACAAAGTTGTTTATGAGCCGAATATGATCGTTTATCACCAGAAGGCTAATGAAGGTGAGCTAAGGACGTTAATTAGGGCTACAATGCTAGTATCTTTCGGTTATGGCCAAGTTGCCGCCATGCATGGAATCAAGTGGCATCCTATATGTCCAATATATGCACTTGTACTTCCAACAAGCCTCTTATGGTTTATCTTGCTGTTTATGCAAACATTAGCAGCGATATACATAGCGCTTCTGGTTTTTACGATAGTCTGTAACTATTTTGCGTTCCAAGCAATAAAATATAAATCTAAGGTATTATTATTAGGCATTCTTATTGAGCTTACAAAGTTGCCATTTGCTGGAATATCCTTCCTTCTTGGCTATATATATCAAAAAAGTAGAAATAGATTTCCTACATTCGCCTATATAATAAAGAAGGTATTTGATCAAATACGCCTAAAAAGAAGATGCAACTAGCCACGAGAATAATTTATAAATTCCTAAGAAATCATTAAGAGTCTAAATGTGACCATAAGAGTGGGTGTTTCAAAAATGAATGTGGGAATAATTTCAGATGTCAATCTTTTGGAATATATTGGAGGTGCAGAGAGATGGATAATAACGTTAGCTTCTGAACTGCAAAAACATAATGTAAATGTAACTATATTCATGCCAAGTAAAAAGTATTCACGCAATCGTGTTTATAGTATCCAAACAATAGCTCTTAAATCCTTTTACAAAAGCTTTGGTTTTGAAACAATAGCGCATGGTATACCGGATCCTATAATGAAAAAACAGTTAGCCAATGTATTGAAGAGTTACGATGTAGTTATATTTAATAACCTGGCCATCATGTTTGCGCCATACATTAAGAGTGCTAAACGCATAGGAGTTATCCACGATTATTTTCCAGTGTGCCCCCTTAGACTAGCATCATGTTTAGATAAGGCGATGAACATTTCTCCCGGTAATTGTAGTTATTGTTTATTTAGAGAAAATGGTTTTAAAACATTGGATCTTTATATCTTCAAAAGTTTTATCAAAAAATCTTTGTATGCAGTAGATGATGTCATTTTGCAATCGGAATCTCATTATATTAATATGAATATTCTTGATAAAGAAACACTTTATAAAAAACCACACATTCTAGGACCTTTCTTAGATAAAGAAGTAGAAGAGATTTTAAAATCAAAGGGCTTACCACCTAAAAAGGATATAGCCATCTCCTATGTTGGAGGGTTAAAAATGAGTCGTGGATTCGACAGGTTTGTTAAAATAGCTTTAAATATTTTAAACTCATCTCTCATTCCCATAAGCTCTCTTCATATTCATGGCAGGCTTGAAGAAAGAAAGATGTTACCGGACTTAACAAGACTTGTTTATCAAGCGAGAAGCAGGGGATTGAACATACATATAGGTTATATTAAATATAAGGAACTTCTTGAAGAATTTCGAAACAATTTAGATATTATTATAACTCCATCTAGATGTCAAGAAGTTGCTTCACTTACAGTCCTCGAAGCTTTCGCTTTAGGATCAGTTGCTTTCTCCCTCAGAAAAACCTATGGACCTTATGAATATTCATTAAAAATCTTATCTCAAATCTCTCGCGATCTCACAGAAAGATATATAGACATAGCAAATGAGCTTTACATGCCCATACTAAACAAAAATAACACTAACCTTTCTGCTAAGATCTCTGACTTTATAAATGTGTATGCTGATAATAACTTTTATCAAGTGGCCGGTAGAGAAGCTATTAAAATTTCTAGGGAAAATCTTAAAGAAATGCTGAGAATAATTCTCAGCTAAGAATGGTTTAAGTTAAATAATGCTAACTATAAATATTGAATATTTGAAAGATATGCTTTTTAATATAATAAAGGATATTGATCATTCTTATCTTCCACCAGAAACTCTTACCTTATTATTCAACAAAAATATAGGAAAATCTGAGAGAAATATTTTTAAATTAAAAATAATGCTACTAGAGGCTAAAAGGTTACAGAATAAGCTTTCTCAAGTTATTTTTGTTAAAACTTTTGACCTTTTACCATATCTACATGCAGACATAGATGGAATTATTTCTATGAAATCTTTAAATGACGCCATAAAGAAGCTCAAGGAATTAGGGTACCTTTGTAAGAAAAAGGATTTTCACAGCTATACTTTTGTGAACATGAAAAATAACGTTGAATTTGAGTTAGACTTTAAAATAGGCTTAGATGGGGTTTGTCATTTGAAGTATGAAGATATAAAACCTATAATAATGTCGCATGAGGTTTACAATAAACTTTTGGGCGAAGAATTTCTCTTTAACGTTCCAGATATACACTCACAGATCCTAATACGACTCATGAACATTTTAGATAATAAAGTAGTTCAAGTACAGGATATTCTTGAACTCCACTTGTTAGGCTTAAAACCTAGAGAAATAACATATCTCTTAGGATCTATTAGTCCACCATATCCTAAAATTTTAAGACTTGAAGCATATGTTAGGGTTCTGGATGCTGTTTTGCCATATACCCGCCTAGAAATTAAGCCTTTGGAATTAGCAGGCCACTCTATCCACTACTTAAGAACGTTAGGAAAAATTAAGTTTTCAAAAACATCATGAGAAAACTCTTGTGTCTCGGTCGCGTTATTATTTAGTGCGAGAGTGGCAAGTATTCCGTCGCGTATCCATTTGGATCTGCCGCATTTTCCACAAAACATTAGCATATTTGTAGCGAACCCGCGACATTTATATAGAGGTTTTTCATAGATTTTAACATGCCATTCTACCGTGACGAGGAGATTATTAGAAAAGTTTGGGAGTTGAAGCGGAAGCATCCGCGTTGGGGTGTTAGGAGGATAGGCGGAGAGATAGGGGAGTCGAAGGATAAAGTATACAGAGTTCTGAGGCGCATCAAGAAGGGAGATATAGAGGTCACGGAGGATAAGAAAGTTATTGATCGCACAGAGCCTAAGGAAATAGTGGCAAGGCAGAAGGCTAAGCTTGAAAGAGCTTTAAGCCAGGAAGAAACATCCAAGTCAAAGCAACCCCAAGTTGGAGGGAATCCTCAGAAAACTTCCTCAGATCCTCTGGAAGAAGTGCTGGAAAGTGATTGGGAAATTGAATGCGATAAATGTAAGGGATTATTCAAACATACCTTTACTGATGAAGAAATATACAATCTTATAAAGAATGGATTTGCTTACGTTAGTTTCCCTGAATGTAAGGATTATGCGCCATGGGATATTGCACAGTTGTTTCCCACCGACCATCGAGTATTCGTTAGACTTTCAGATGTTTTCAGGGCTTACGTCCAGAAGTCAAGAACCATCATTTATACAGAGAATCAAAAGAGATTTCTTACTTATGGGTGGTGGTACAAACTCCTAAAGCCTAAACGATATGCTGAAATGCTTAAGCAAGTCGGCCATTCTGAGGATAGATTTTTCAACGTTTTTCTCTTAAAAAGTGATCTCGAAATGAGAGGAATAAAGGTAGAAAAGGTTATTTATGTCTTTGGTGTATTTTCTTGGATTTACGACTTAGGAGTGTTGCCTCTTTTAATAAATCTAGGAAATAAGTTAATAAGAAAGAGGATTGTAGAATATAGCACTCTTAGAACTAGGGAAGTATCTCGAGTTTCATTAATAAATACTTTAGTTAAAGTTTACAATGTTCTAGCAACCCCCCTTCTTATTGTATTAGAAATGTTGGATAAACCATTCGAACACTTTGGGATTAGCGATGGCATAATACTGCTAGCTAAAAAGGAAAAAGCTAGCTGAGTGTGTCGGATATGTGGGAGAAGAAATATGCTTTCATAATTGTGGTACTCACAGTATATTTTTTAAGGAAGATTTTGCCTTATACCTTTAGCCTAGGATTGGACTTTGAGAGTTTAGGGCATATCAGTTTTATATACTCCATTATTAAGGAATACAAACTTGTTCCATACATGATCTCTCAGTATGTCTATTCATCTTATCCACTATATCACATATTTAATTTTATTTATCTAAATCTAGCTTTCAATGTAGATATGAGTAATATCGACCATCTATACTCTATAGAGCACACTATTACCTTAACAGTATACGAGATCAATTTGATGTTATTTATAGATATTCTTCTTGTAGGTATAATGCTGTTTTCAATATCAAAGACAATTAAACTTAGTGGAAAGCTAACTTTATTCTTACTATTATTTTTCTCATCCGATGCAATTTTCTGGTACACATATGATCCTCAAGGTTACGTCTTTCCCTTCTTCTTTATAACATTCTACTTGATCATAAAAGGAGTTGTGAAACAGAGATCAAATGAATTATTATTAATAATATTCATAATTGCTTTAACAATGTCACATCCACTTCTAGACTCATCATTGTTGGCACTTTTTGTTGGAGTGCTGTATGTTCTATATTCAGTGGGTGATGAAAGAAGCAATCGTTTCATAAGAGTTAAACTTATGGAAATTGGTCTTTTTCTATTTGTTATCAATTTTTTGTGGCTACTCTATAATGCTTTGCCTGAATTAAAAACATATTATGATATTCTCACTTTCTCACTAAAAATATCAGAGATTACATTTTATAAGATAACTTCTCAGCCCTCCAATGTTCCTGTAATTTTTGTACTATCACGTTATGTAAATATATCCATATTTTTTTCATTAGCAATATATTTGTTAGGATGTAAAGGTAAATTATTCATTAGAAAATTGCTATTTAAATCAAAGCACTTTAATATTCAAGATTCAATACTGATGTTTATTTTAATAGGTGGAACATTCTGGCTTTCTTTTTTCACAAGAGGAACTGCCTATCTTTGGACAGAAAGAATTTACTTATATGTAGCTTTCTTCATATTATTATTTTTGTTAGAAATTTATCGGTTGAAACGCAAAATACTTAGTATGATATTAATTCTTTATGTTGTGACTGGCCTTCTATATCCTACAGGATATGTATATCTCTCTCCACAGTATCAGAGAAATGATGCTCAGAAGAGTACATTGGTAACTAGATTTTTTGAAGATTATAGCAGTTTTAATCCCGACACAGATTTATATGTGTTTTATAGACAAGATAAGGAAGGATATCCCTTTATGCTTTTCTCTAAGAGAGGAGCGTTTTATGGAAGGAAGGGAATGTATGAGGTTGACCTCGAAGAATTTCTTAGACCAATCTACCAATTTTACATATTTTCTAAAAACTATACTAAATTATTTATTTCTTATAAATCATTAGAAACGTTTATTGCTACACAAGGGATGTTTCCCAATTCAGATAAGGTATTGGATCTAGGTACGCAGGGAATTTTTATAAAAATAAAGCCATGATCCTACATCTTGCAAATCTTAGGGCTTACAACGAAGCCGTGCACGTGCAATGAAATTTTGGCGTGTAAGAGTTGAGATAATAAGAATAAAGCGTTGAGGCATGAAAATTTTAGTGTTATCAAATCGTGATATAAATACTTGGCAATTATTTGGAGAAGATATATTCATTAGGAGGCTTTCAGAAACTTTAAATGTTTTTAACTCAGAAGTTACATTAACGACCGAGAACAATTACAAAGCTTTTCGAAAGCCTAACGTTGTTATCCTTAATAATGTTAGCTTCTTTAAGTATGGTTTTTACTTTAAGAGGCTTGGTTGCAAGGTTGTTGCTCCGCTGTATTTTTCTTGGAACAACGACTCAAACTTTCTAGAGAACTTTAAATCCTTAGCCGGAGACGTTATCAATCAAGCTTTTGTAGATAAGTACATAGTAACACATGAGAGATTACTTAAAGAATTTAGTATTAAGGGAGTTAAGAAGAGCAAGCTGCACTTAATAGAGCCATACTATTATTGCCAATACTGTGATCCTTCACATATGAATCTTAAAGGGAAGTTTAGAGATCTGGAATCTGAGGTTAGGCTTGTTTATATAGGCTCTATAAGTCCTGTTAGAGTACCTTTAAAGAATATTTTAAGAGAACTTAAAAAGCTAAATAAACTGAAAGTCTCATTCAAATTATATTCGACTAGAATTGTTCCTGATGAACCTATAACTAAAGATCTTAATTATAGAAAAGGAAATGTAGAAATATCAATAATTCCGAAAAAACTATCTGAAGCTGAGAAGCATGAGGTTCTGTCAAGCTCCCACTTCTTCCTATTCACACCTAATGGCAACGTTACAATGAATCCATCCATGTCCCTCTTAGAAGCTGTATACCACCTAGCAGTGCCGATAGTTTCAGATAAATTGTCAGGCTCTGAATATTTGCCTAAAGTAAACGTAGTTAAAAATACAAATCAAATAGCCTCTAGGATAATTCAGACCAGAGAGTTGCTCATGAAAGATAATTATCCTTTAGAAGCATTACTCAATAGTTTTTCAAGATTTTATAATGAGAAGAGGTTTCTACACCAAGTTAAAAATCTTATAGAAGAATTAAAATGTACAAAACAATAATTGTATGTGGGTTGGATGGAAGTGGTAAAACAACCGTAGTTAAAGCTCTAAAGAATTATCTTTCAACAAAAAAGGTGCTAATTGTATGGTTCCGTTGGAGAGCACTATTTACGTATGCATTATACCTTTATTCGAATATAAGAAAATTGTATAAATGGGTTTATAATCCAAGGATGGGAAAATCATTCAAAATTAATGAATGGTATAACGATCAATTCCTAAAAACCGTTTATCCGTATTCGTTGATTTTTGATATGCTAATTTTTTACTTCATGGTGAAAATTAAAGCCATGATTTTGAAGCCAGACTTTCTTGTGTTTGATAGGTACTTTATAGATGCCATAGTGGATATTGCATACGAGACAAGGAATCCTAAGATTCTAGCCTCTGTACCAGCACGTCTAACTTATGCTTTGATCAAAAAAGCTAATTTATGTGTTGTGTTAGATATAAATCCGAAAGTAGCATTTAAACGAAAGAAGGATGTACTATCCATAGAAGAGCTCATGCATAAGCGTGTAATTTACAATTATATAGCTAAAAATTTTAGACTTTATATGATAGATACTTCGAATTATGAACCTAAGGAAGTATTGAGCAAAATAATAAACCTTTATTAATTCTAGGAAATTATCCATTTAAAGTTAATAGCTTTGAAAGGAACTACAACAGCAAAGCATGCATGCAGAAGCTCTTAGAGCATGTAAGGACGAAAGAATACAAGAGATCAGAGCGCTCGAAAATTATGCTGAGGCATTGGCGGCAGCTTCCCATGCGATCTACAAGGAGAAGATTTACACGCTGAATGACTATTTCACAGTTAAAGAATGGATATCGAATGAATCCTTAAGGCTTGCTGAGGAGCTCTACTGCGAACATGCGTTAGAGCTTGCAATGGAGCTAAACAGAAGGATTGAAAGCAGTTCATTGAGCTTGCCTTATAAAAATCCCAGTGCCTCTATGGTTTCTGCTGTTATCGAGAAAACTTTGCACGGATTCTCTTATGAGAGCAACCTTACCTGATGTGCTAAGAACTATTCAAAGTCCTCACATAGGTAAAATGATGTTGTCGAAATTCACTAGAGAAACTTACTAGGAGATACTGGACGAAGCTACAAAGATAGCAACGGACTTTAGGGCTTTTCCCAAAGTTAGCTAGGTGCTACAATTTAAAGTTGAGCTTCTGAGAAGTGGATCGAGCCATCCCAAATGTCATTAGGTAAGAGGCTAAATGAGCTATCAAAACGAACTAGTAAGAACGGCTAAGGTTGCGACTCACGGTGCCTTATTTCTCCTCAGCGGGCAGGTC
>Ga0209225_1003982_pt1 | contig 11931 bp, 9 predicted proteins | sample WasSprMetagenome_FD_184732 | JGI IMG/M metagenome (GOLD analysis project Ga0209225, IMG submission 184732) | Sulfidic aquatic microbial communities from Washburn Spring, Yellowstone National Park, USA - WS (SPAdes) (version 3) | ecosystem: Environmental > Aquatic > Thermal springs > Hot (42-90C)...
TGCAAAACATATCCAATTCCTTCTTTAAGGGAACTTGACCTAAACGAGGGCATTCTTCTCTTCTATCCTTTATATATTGTATCACTCTTCTATCCCATTCCCTTTTTCTTGGATTTTTAGGTCTTCTGGGGAGAGGTCGTAGCGCTGCGGGGTTATAACCTGAGTCTTTGTACATCTTTTTCCATCTGTATATTGTGCTTTTTGAAACGCCAAAGGCTTTCTTTGTTGCTTCTATTCCATGCTGTTCGGAAAACTTTATTACCTCTAGCCTAAACTCAACTATCTCATCTCCTTTTAAATCTCTTCTCAAATAAAACTTACCTCTTCTCATATCTTCTAAGCTAACTTTTTATTTTTAAAAAATCAACTATCTTCCTTCCTCTTATCTTTATCTATGAATTCCAATATCTTTTTGAAATTATTCAGGTTTATTGAGGGAGGCTGTGTGTCTTTGATTAAGAAACTAAAAAATCTGTCATTGCGAGCCCGCCGTAGGCGGGCGTGGCAATCTCGTATTTCCAAAAAAAGGATTGGGAAACCTATCATTTAAAAAATAGATTGCCACGCCTGAACGCTTCTGGCGTTCAGGCTCGCAATGACAGAAAGGACAAAGTCGCTCCGCTCCTCGCAATGACAGCGGAAGGAGTGAAGATTGCCAAGGGGACGCACATCTCCCAGAGGGAGATGCCTCCGTGAACGGCAATCTCTCCCCTAAACTCTTCCTTCTTGAACATAAAATTCCCATAAGCCAAATAGTAATTATTCGTTTCGGGCAACCCCCAATTCCTCGCCTCCTCCTTCCCAATCACGAGAACATCCTTCTCCTTCAAATCATATCTTCCTGTGTGGCTTAGAAATCTGGCGCTTCTGCCAACTGCATCCCGATACATCTCCGGTGGCACGCTAACCGCCCTTCCCACCCAAGTGCTTCCATGGTCAGAAGTTATCACCAAAACGGCTGAATCCCTCTTCACGGAGGAAAAAAGCTCCTTCATAGGCAGAAATTCATACTTCGTCTCAACGAATTTGAGAAGCTCCAACTCGGATTCGGCTACCTTGCCCGTTAGATGAGTGAGCTCGTCAGCGAAATTTAAGATGAAAGCCTTCAAATCCGCCCTCTCGCCCAACGCCCTTGCCCAATCCTCCCTCCTCTTACAGTAAATAACGCTCTTTTTCCTATCTATTTTCTCCCTAATCCAATCTCGGATAAACTGTTCCTCCATTTCGTTATTTGAAAGGGCATAGCTTCCGTATCTATTAACTATCTGGAAAGGAAATTCCCCCGCGAAGATGGAATTGCGGGAAAAGGGCGTTGCGGTTGGGATGATGGAGAAACATCCCCTATCAAGGAAATCGTAGCCCTCCATTTCCCTCCTTATATTCTCTTCCATAATAGCCCATTGGGAATAGGTCATACCATCTATGACGAGAAGATAAACGGGCAAATCGTTTTTGAGATAGGGACGAACAGCTTCATCCAAAACATCACAGGATAGCCTGGGACGAGGTCTTTTCATCCAATTCGCATAGTTCTTCAAAATGAAGCTGATGAATTGGGAATTGAAATAATCCCTTACCCTTATCCACTCCTTGAAAAGCTCGGAATCCATAGGGACTTCCATAAAATTCTTCCATTGAAGGGCGAAATTCCTCGCCAAGGATAGCCACTCCTCCGCCTGCTCCTCCGCGCCCTTCTTCACATTCGGGAGGGAAGTTTCAGAAATAAAACTTATACAATTTAATATAGCTTCCAACTTCTTTGAGGATTTCCTCTGCTTCTCAAGGGAAAGGGCGCAATCCAATGCTCCCTTATGCCGCCTATTCCTGCAAAGATGGCTGGCGGCCTTCTCGCTTAGAAGCTGGTAGAATCGCTCCGGCAGAAGGGGAGAACAAATTGGCTTCCAAGGGATTTTATCAACTACTTCCTCCCAATTAATTCTCTCGCTCGCCTCCCTTAGCATCTCGCTTGGCTTCAAAGAGATATGGGCAAGAAGTTCCCTTGCCCTCTCATCCGCTCCCAAATCGGTTCCAATTTCCCCCTCCAACGATGCAAGGATTAGCTCCTGCAGAATTTCGAGAAATTTCTCCCTTTGGAAGAGTTCCTCAAAAGAATAGCCGATAGATAGCAATTCCTTGAGATAGGGCTCAATGAAGCGAGCGGGAATTCCCTCGCCCTTTGAATGGTAAGCAATGAGGAGGTTGAAGGCATCACCGATTGAGGGACTTATTGGGGCTTCCAGCAAATTGCGGAGGAGGAACTCAATCGTCTCATCGTAGCCTTTTCTATGCTCATCCACATTGGGCGCTACTTTCTCAAGTAGTTCCCTGCGGAGGAGGATGTCATCAACTATGGGATGGAGGGAAGGGAAAAGGGTTGAGGGTTTGATAATGAGCGGTTGAGGGCAATATCTGCGAACATCGGGAGGTATCACGCTTTCCTCTGAGGAGATGATGATTGCCTTGGCGGGCTGGTTCTCCTCCATTTTCTCCCTTAATGGCTCGTAGAAGAGGCGGAAATCCACGGGATTATCGTAGGAATGGAGGGAGAAATCGGGAAAATATCTCCCAACTAACTCAACAGAAATACCAAAATTGTCCACAATCCAGAGGAATTTCTCCCTCTCGTATAATCTCTCCTCTATCTTCTTTCTTATTATCTCGGATAATTGCATAGCTTCCTCAATTCAATTTTATCCTTATCCTCACATTCTCTCCTCTCTTGATTATATCCCCTATCGCCCTCTGAATTATCTCCAGCAAATCGCTCGGCTTGTATATCCCACCATCCCTGATATAGGGACGAAGGTCTAACTCGTAAATCTCCACCTTCCCCAATCCCCTTTTCAGGAGCTCAACAACCTCCTCGTCAAGCTCAATAGGCTCTCCTTTAAGAAGGCTCTCCAATTTCTCCCTCTCCGCTGGTGTTCCCTTCGCGAATTCCTCCCTCAATTTCTCTTCCCTCCCCCTGAGCTCCTCTACAGTAGCGTTCCATTCCCTCTCCAATTCCTCTCTCAAACGCTCAATTTCCTCCCTCAAACTCGGGGGGTTGGCGGGATTTAAGCGGCAATTGGGGCAGAATGGCGTATTTTGAAGGCTATCTTTGTAAAGTTTCGAACAGCGGTGTCTCTCTATTTTCTCAATTTGTTCCTTTATGCGCCGAGCGGGATTTGAGGCGCCAACCTCGCCCATTATCTGCCAAATCCCCTCAAGGCAGGATAGCCGAGGGTCTGAGCTCAAATCCTCCAATTCCTCCCAGACCTTTGCCCTCTGCCCCACAATCTCCTCGTGAAGAGCGGTATATCGCTCTATATAGCCTCTCTTGAAGGATTCCAACCTATGTAACCAATTTTCAAGAAAATCCCTCTCCCAAATCTTCTCTCCCTCCAGCTCGGAGAGAAGGTCATCCCTCTCTATGAGGAACCTATCACCTTTGGGGAGGGAAACCTGCTGAAGATAATCTATCTCCCTATTCACCCTCTCCTGCAATTCGGAGATTTTAGAGAGCCTATTGAATTCATCTATTGCGTTCTTGTATTCCTCAAATCTATTCTTGATTAAATCGTTCATCGTTCTGAAACCTTCCTCAGGTGAGGGATTTTCTTTTATGACTTGGAAGAGATTTTCTAATCTTTCTCTTACCCTGCCTAACCTCTCAAGGAGAATGGCTTCGTTGAGCGGCTCATGAAACCCTTTAAGGAGCGTCTCCAATCTATTCAAATCGTATCTTCCCACTACCTCTCTCAACTCGCTCCAAAGATTTGACTTTTGCTCAGCCGTATCAGCCTTTGCCTCTTTCCCAAGGATGATTTTTGCCAATTCCAAAACCTCGGGATAGACGATGATATCCAGGAGCTTCAGGAAATAGTCTTTGATGTAATCTTTGTTGAGGAAATTGACGCCGATGAGCTCCCCAAGGTCTTGACGGAAGAACTCCTTCGTCCTTCCTTTTAAGCTTATAATCCCCTTCCAAACGAGGGCTAAAATGAGGAATTCAACCAGTTCGGAGGTTAGACCATAAGGCTTTGAACGAAGCGTCTCCCATACATCGGAAACTTTTACAAAGTTGTTTTGTTTGAGCTTCTCCATTATCGCTTTGTAGGGGTCTCCTTCCTCCGGCACGTAATATTTCCCCTCTTCTTCTCTAATCAAGCCGGTTTCGGAGAGCTGATTTATGTAATCGTTGAGGGTAGGGGAGGGAGGAACGAGCTCGGCTAAACGGCGAATTGAGTCCCTCAACATTTTCCTATTTATCTTTCTCGGGAAATTTGGATGACCTGGATAGAGCCCATTCAAAAGTTTTTTGACGCTTTCCTCAACAGCATCCTCAAATTTAAGGGGGAGAGGTGGTTGAAGGTAGGAGAGATTGCCCTTTTTGAAATAAATCTCCTCCACTAAATCGTTTACCTCTTCACTCGCTTCATTTGACTTATCCCTCAATCTTCTCCGCACTGAATCCTCTAAGTCCGTTTTAAGAAGGCGGGATATGGCGAGCTTTCTTTTCAAAGAATTCAATTCCTCGGCCCTCAAGGGAGCGGGACGCCAAAGAAGGATTCTCTCATCTATCAATTCCTTTTCCGATAGATAATCCTGGGGAAGATTTGGTCTGAGAACGAGTAGATAGAAATCTAGCTCCTCGTCCTCTTTAAATGCTGAATTCACTTCCTGGATGATTGTCCTATCAGCATCCTCAACGAATCTCACCCTTCCTTTTCTCTCCGTGTTCCGCCAATCCACCCTATAACTGCAGCCGCTTCGCTCCATACCCTTAGGGGCACCATATCCCTCCTCCAAGCTCCTCCTAACCATTTCCCAAAGGGCTGGTTCTTCATCGCCAATCCTCGCTACCTCCCTATCTATCAGCTTCTCAATGTCCACTCCCTCCGTCCTTACTACATAGATTGCCTCCTCGCCTGTTCCCGATTCAAGAAACAAGTAGCTGCTCTTCTCATATAACTTCTCCATTTGGTGGGCGAACTCCTGATAAGTGAATTCCGTCATCCTTCTATAAAGGATTAGCTCCGCCAATTCCTTACAGGTTGCCTTTTCCTTAGCGATGCCGAGAATTACGAGCGCCTTGACGGCTTTCTCCATCCAATTCGCCACATCCTCTTCCCCAAACCAACGGGGGATATTGGCTTGGAAGTGGGGGACAACATCCCTTATGTAGGAAGCGAAATTCACCGAGGACCTCAGCTCGTCCTCCAGTGCATCATAAAGCTCGGATAGGGTCACGAGGGTATCAGCGGGTTCGTCCTGAATCTTCAGGGCACTTTGGGAGAGGAAGGTAAGCAGGGTTCTCGGTCCCACCTCTCGCACAATCTTTTCGTAGATTCGCAGGACGAAGGGATGAACGGGATAGAGGTCCACGAAGGAGGCTTCATCGAATTGAAGGTCGGGGAAGTAATTTTCCCGCAGGGAGGAATAGAGCTTTCTCAATTCCTCAACCTGCTCGCTATTTTTCCTCAAAACCCTCTCCCTCGCTACTTTTTGGAGATTTAGATAGGGAATGGTGAGCTTTTCGAATCTCTGGCTTATTCTATTTATGTTATCCCTTTCCGCGCCCGCTTTCGTGGGGTCAAAGATATCCTCCTGAAGTGAAGCCAAGACGAAGAAATCGTAATTTCTTGAGGCTTCGCCCAACTCCCTGAGAAAGCCGATATCCCTTGCGAAGCTATCCGAGCCTTCTCCCTTTGCCCTGAGGAAGTCAAAGAGTTCATCTATGACAAGGACTATGGCGACCCTCTTCCCACATTCCTTTTCAAGGATTTGCAATGCCTCTTCCATAACGGACTCCACTTCCTCCCCAATCTTCGGGAGAACGCCAATTTCATCAAAGAAATTCCTCACGATATCCAAGGCAGTATCTAGATTATTCGTTTTAGTGTATTCCCATCTCCCTTCCGGGTTTTCCTCAGCCCAAAATTTCTTTAGATAGGGAAGAAAGCGTGGGTCGGTTTCCGCGGTTCTGATATATTTTCCGGGGGCGAGGAAGACCGGGATTTTCAACATCTTGCTCAATCCTTTCTCCATCTCTCGCCAGATGTAATCTCGCAAATCAGTTTTTACGGTAGGAAGGGGAATCCATATGGTGGCGAATTTTTTCTCCTGGAAATAAGGGGCAAGGGAACGGATTTTTTCGCTTTTTACCATATTCCAAAGCTCGGGATTGGAGAGGAGTTCTCCGAGAAAGGCGAGGAGATGGCTCTTTCCGCTTCCATAACTTCCGATTATGAAGAAGGAATTTTTCTCTCCTCTTTGAAGGAAACGCTCCAAAAGGGGGATTATTTGCCGCTCCAATCTCTCATCAGCGACGAAGGTTGCGACTATTTGTTCAGGGTTATGTTGTCCTATTTGGATTACTTCGTCTACTTTCTCAATTTGCACTAAATCCCTGACTTTCATTTTTCTTCACCACTTAAATTTTACGATTTTTCCTTTTTGGGGCAAAATCAATGTTATCCCCAAAGGAACCATTGGTTTTTATTTGTGTAAAAAAATCGGAGTTTACAATCAAGCAATATTGGGAAGTTTCCTAAGGTGTCTCAAATGTTATGGGATTATACAAAAGATTTACAAGATTTCATATTCCTTGTATAATTCAGAGAGGTGAAAGGAGGAAAGAAAATGAGGAATTATTTGTTCGGATTTTTATTTCTTGTCTTCTGTGGGGTTTCCATCTCCTTCCCCTCAGATAGGGAGAAGAACACCTTTGTAGCCCCAAACGAGGTTATTTCAGAGAGCTATATCTGGGCGGGAAATGTCCTTAATTTCAACGGACACGCTTTAAAAGACCTCATTCTCTTCGGTAGGGAGGTGGTTGTGCGGGGAGTGGTTGAGGGGGATGTGATAGCCTTCGCCCAAAGGGTAGAGATTGAAGGGGAGGTTAAGGGAAGCGTGAGAGGGGCAGGAGAAATCATTGATGTGAGGGGGAAAATCGGAAAAAATGTCAGCTTGGCGGGAAAATATGTCAATATCTTAAAGGGGGCGGAGATAGGATGGGACCTGATTGCGGGAGCGCAGAGGCTCTCTGTTGAGGGGAAGGTAGATGGTGATATAAAAGGAGGAGCAGGGGAGGGGATTTTGGCGGGAGATGTGGGAGGAAATGTTGAGTTAAAGCTTCAGGAGCTGACCGTCTTACCACCAGCTCACATAAAGGGCAATCTAATTTATTCCGCCTCTCGTGAGGCGATAATCCCCGGGGAGGCGAAAATAGAGGGAAAGGTAATCTTCAATCCCCTTCCTCTCCAGCCTCCCAAACCGATAAGGAAAGGAACCCCGATAGCCTTGAAGCTATTTTGGCTTTTGAGCCTTATCGCCACGGGAGCTTTTCTCGTCCTGCTTTTCCCAAGGTATTTGAGGGAGATGGGAAGCGATATGCTTAATAGACCTTGGCTCAATATTGGATGGGGATTTGTCGTTCTTGTAGTGGCGCCTGTAGGTGCGATAATAATAGCGATAACTCTCATCGGGATTCCTTTGAGCTTGATGAGTTTGTTTATTTATTTCGTTGCCATTTATCTCTCAACTCTTATCGTGGGAACCGCTTTAGGGATGAAAATTTTACAGCGTTTATTGAAGAAGGAGGATGTAAATCTTTATCTCTCAATGATAGTGGGAATTATCATCTTCTATATCCTTCAAAATATACCGATTGTCGGTTTGATGATATCATTGCTTGGTGTCTGCTGGGGGCTTGGAGGGATAAGAGGCGCTTTAGGGAGAAGAATAATAGCGGGGCGTTCGGCGAGCGAGTAATTCGTTTCCTAATGAGAAAATACAGGAGATTGCCAGGGCTTTTCGCAAGAAAAGCCCTGGCAATGATAACCATACCATTGTTATTGCGAGGAGCGAAGCAACGAAGCACTCCCTTTTGAGATTGCCACGGCCTCCCTTTTGGAAAGCCTCGCAATGACAAAAATGAGATTGCCACGCCCGCCTTCTGCGGACTCGCAATGATGGTCAGAGCGATTTCCGTCTAAGAATGGGTGTTTAAAGTTGAGAAGGGGCTTGCATCTGGGTATAATAAAAATATGCTTGTGATAACTGGCTCAGCTGGATTTATAGGAAGCGCCCTCGTTTGGGGCTTCAATAGGAGAGGGTGTGCTGATATTTTAATCGTTGATTCCTTGGGGAAGGATGAGAAATGGAAGAACCTGCTGAACCTGCGTTTCCAAGATTTTATGGATAAAGACGAATTCTTAAACCGTCTTGAGAAAGGGGAGCTGGAGGGGAAGGTAGAGGATATCATTCATATGGGTGCTTGCAGCGATACAATGGAAAGGGATGCCGATTTCCTTCTCCGCAATAATTATGAATACAGCAAAAGATTGGCTTTATGGTGCCTGAAAAGGGGCAAGCGTCTCCTTTACGCCTCCAGCGCCGCCACTTATGGAGACGGGAAGATGGGCTTTTCCGATGAGCACAGCCTTTTGCCCTCGCTCCGCCCCCTCAATATGTATGCCTATTCCAAACATCTCTTTGACCTCTGGGCATATAGAAATGGCTTTTTGGATAAGATGGTGGGATTGAAATATTTCAATGTCTTCGGACCGAACGAATATCATAAAGGGGAGATGCGCTCCGTTATACACAAGGCTTATGAGCAGATAAAGAAGGAGGGGAAGATAAGGCTATTCAAATCCTACAATCCCAATTTTCAGGATGGATGGCAGATGAGGGATTTCGTTTATATAAAAGATGTGGTTGAGGCGACGATTTTCCTTTATGAGAATAAGAAGGCGCGGGGGATTTACAATATCGGAACGGGGAGGGCGAGAAGCTTCTATGACCTAACTATGGCTGTTTTCCGAGCGCTTGATGTTGAACCCAATATAGAGTTCATAGATATGCCGGAGGAGATAAGGGATAAGTATCAGTATTGGACACAAGCGGATATCAGCAAGTTGAGAAAAGCGGGATTCACGCGGGAATTCACCCCCCTTGAGGAGGCAGTGAACGATTACATTAGCAATTATCTCCTCAAGCCTGACCCTTATTTGGGAAACGAATTTGAGGAAAGGAGATGAGATAAATGCTTTTCTTCTTAACTACTTATCTTACCGCCCTACCCCTACAGGTTGAAAGCTATACAGCCTATAGGGTGGAAAAGGCGCCTCTTATAGATGGTGATTTGCGCGATTGGAAGGGGATTCCCTTCGTTGAGGTGAATTATGATATAGAGAAAGGGGGAAGGGTTAAGCTGAAAACCTATGCAAGGATGGTTTGGGACGATGAAAATCTTTACATCTCCTTTGAATGCGAGGATAAGGACCCTTGGGCGACAATCACGAAGCGAGATGGATTTCTCTGGGAGGAGGAAGCGGTGGAGGTTTTCCTTGACCCAAGGGGGGATGGGAAGAGATATGTGGAGTTGGGGGTAAATCCTTTGAACGCCGTTGACGATATTTTGATAATAAGGGAGCCAAAGTATCGCTGGCTTTTGAATTGGAATCTATTTGATTTAAAGACGGCTGTTAGGAAAAGGGAAGGTGGTTGGGATGTGGAGATAGCCATTCCCTGGTGGAATTTCCTATCCTTTGAGGTTCCCCTTCCTCCCCGAGATAAGACCTGGCGCATCCAGCTTTGCAGAGTGGATAGACCAGACCATAAAACTCCCATTTGGCTCTCCTGGTCTCCCACTCGCCAGACATTCCATAAGCCGGAGAACTTCGGCAAGGTCCTTTTCACCTCGCAAAGAAGATAGATGGGAGAATTGAAAGATGCCTTCATTTTAGGGTTCCTGCTGTTTGGAGTGATGAATTCCCTTTGGGGAGTGCCCTTCCTTCTTGCTTATTGCCTCAGCGGTGGGAGAGGGTCATTTTACTGGACATCTCTTTTCCTACTGGGAAATTTCTCCGCCTATCTTTTCTTCTTTCTCCTTTTCCTTTATTCAGGAGGAAATATAGTGGGGATAATTCCCAATTTAAAGCATTTTTTCGCTCTCTTGATTTCCTTCTTTTCCCTGACTTCCGGTTTTTTAATCCTTCTCACCGTGGCAACGCTTAAAAAAGGGCTTATCTTCTTTATGAATGAATATCTGATAAGCGGATGGGTTATTTATCTCTTTGGCTTCTTGATAGGGCTCTTTCTGGGGAAGAGCGCTGAGGGCGCAAGCCTCTATTTTAATTCCTTGTTTGCCCCCAGAAAGGGGATGATTGCCCTTGCTGGATTCCTCTCTTGCCTCGGGACATTCTTTTCCCCTCTCTACATCCTTACTCCCTTCTTCCGCGTTTTCCCCGTATATGCTTACACCCAGGGGGAGAGAAGGTTCTGGGGCTCAATTGGAGGATTGATTTTGATGATTATGGGTTTGGTATTTTTCTTCCTGAGATGAAGTTTTGTGAAATTTTTCTTTCATAGCGGGCATATGAAAAGATGGGATTTTTGAAGTAAGGATATAATATAATTTTAAGGGGATTTCTCCTCTTTTAGCATCTTGTTTATTTCTTCCTCAAAAATATGTCCTTGGAGGGTTACCTCAACCTCTTTTATCCCCTCAACGCTAAGTGCTTTCTCCTTAATCTGCTTTCCGATGAAGAGAGCAAAGGGTGGAGGGCAGAAGGGGGCGGTGAGGTGATAGGTTATTGAAGCCTTATCCCCTTCAACCTTCACTTCATCAATAAGCCCCGCCTCAAGGATGGAGAAACCGAGCTCGGGGTCGGAAACATCCTTTAGGGCGGAAAGGATTTCCTTTTCCTTTTCCGATTGATTCGCCATTTTTTTCCTCCTTTTTACTTTTTCCTCACAATCATATGACGGAGGATTCCCTCTTGAAGCTTGAGGAATTGGTCAAATTCCTTCAATGTATCGCCAGTTGTCCTAAAGAGAATGACCACATAATAGCCCTCCGTCTTGCGATTGATTTTGTAAGCGAGCTTTCTCTTCTCCCATTCCTCAACATTTAAGACCTCGCCTTTAATCTCGCTTTTGACCTTCTCAATGATTTTCTCCCTTTCCTCATCGCTTAAATCGGGGTCAAGGATGAATATAAGCTCGTAAGTATGTTCCACGCTATCAACCTCCCTATGGACATTTTGGCTCCTCCCTCAAGAGAGGAGCAGGGATTTTTAAGAATTTTAATACAAAATCGGGGATATGGCAAGTTTTCCGGGAAAGATTTAGGGTAAAGCATATTTTTGGAATAAGAGCAAGAGAGGGATGGTAATAAATAAGATAAGCCAAAGGCAGATAGAGATTGATAAAAATATCATCAAAATGATTTTTTGCGTTTTGGGAAGATGGTTTCTCCCTATGGCAATGATGGTGTTGAAAACGAATATCAGAGCGGAGAGGGAAAGAGCGATTAGGATTATGAAGATGGAGATGTTTTGGGGAGGGATATGGATATGAGGGGGAGGAGATTTATCTTCTCCTATTTTTTGGAGAAGCCCGATGACGGGATTCCAAAAGGTGGTTAAAGCGATGGTATAACAACAATACCATCCCGCCAATACCATAAAGAGCTTAAGCCATTCCTTTAATATCTGCCATCTCTCAATAGTTTCCATACCTTCGCTCATAACAATAATATCTTAAGCACGATTCTCTTTTATTGTCAATATTTTGTATAATTCCATAATATTAGGGAAAGGAAGAATCCCTTTGAGATTGCCACGCCTCCCTTACGGGAGGCTCGCAAGGACAAAAATGACGAAGTCGCTTCGCTCCTCGCAATGACAAAAGGGCGGACTGTCATTGCGAGCCTGAATGCTTCCGCATTCAGGCGTGGCAATCTATTTTTTAGATGATAGGTTTCCCAATCCTTTTTTTGGAAAGACGAGATTGCCACGCCCGCCTTCGGCGGGCTCGCATCTATGGGTATAGGTTTTTGGGCACCAACATTTCCCAATCTATTATATGCTCATATAACCCGGACATCAAACCTTCTTCTGCTTTCCAGACTATTCCCCTTTCTTTTAGAAACTTTTCTAT
>Ga0209225_1004004_pt1 | contig 11879 bp, 11 predicted proteins | sample WasSprMetagenome_FD_184732 | JGI IMG/M metagenome (GOLD analysis project Ga0209225, IMG submission 184732) | Sulfidic aquatic microbial communities from Washburn Spring, Yellowstone National Park, USA - WS (SPAdes) (version 3) | ecosystem: Environmental > Aquatic > Thermal springs > Hot (42-90C)...
TGTTAAACATATTGTTTTTGCCTCCTCATCAGTCGTTTACGGCAACGCAAAAATCCCAACAACAGAAGAAGACTCTATCGCTCCAGTCAGCAATTACGGCGCAGCAAAAGCCGCTTCCGAATATTACGTATCAACCTATTCTCACCTCTACAGCATAAAAGCGACCGTACTAAGGTATGCTAACATTATAGGACCGAGACTAACACACGGGGTAATCTACGACTTTTATCACAAGCTAAAGAAAAATCCAAAGAGACTGGAAATTCTAGGAGACGGAAAACAAAAGAAATCTTACCTCCATGTAAGCGACGCAGTAGACGCAACTTTATTGGTTGCCAGAAAAACTGAAAAACATAGTGTTTTTAATGTGGGTTCTGAGGAAACCATAACTGCAGAAGAAATCGGCTTTCTAGTTGTCTCTCTATTGGGTTTAGAGGATGTCAAATACGAGTTTACCGGAGGAAAAATAGGTTGGCTTGGAGACGTGTCCTTAATGTTATTGTCAATAGAAAAACTGAAAAGTCTGGGCTGGAAGCCCAAATTCTCCATTGAAAAAAGCATTAAAGACACCATAAATTGGCTAAAAACCTACTTTCCATAACCGATGATTCCTTCAAGCTCCATTAGTTTCTAAAACACTTGAGTAAATCATCTTTTTCTTTTTAATCCGATCAGCTCGACGGAGGTATAAGGTAAAAATGCGGCGAAGATCGTAGAGAGGGGTTCTGCTTTCCTTAACTGGCTTCCTTTACCTAGAACCATGAACCCCTCGTCTTTTAATTCTTTAACGCTATATTTGGAGAGGTAGAGGCAGTAAGCCTCGTTCAATGGAGCACCATTATTAGGACACCGTATCAGTATAGCCTTTCCTATCTCTTCAAGATTTTTCAACAATTCCTTACCTTTATCTTTATGTAAATATTCCAACAGGCTCCAGACGATGCACAAGTCGAAAGCTTTAGGTTTAAATGGGAGATGTGTTAAAGAGCATAGAACATAATCTTTATGTGTTCTTATTCTTTTGCTAGCGTGAATAAAACAAACGTCTTCGGAAACCCCCACACTATAGCTGTGGGCTAGACGAGGTAAAAAATTTAGAAGAAAGGGTTGCGTGATTGGCACTGTACCTACATCGAGGACATTTTGAAACGACCCAAATAAGAGATTTAATACTACGACACCAGCTTTGTTTAATACCCGTCTCAATGCGTTTTTCCATGTGTTTATTAAATAAGGTCCGGTAAGTCTTAAACTTACAGTTCCCGTAGTTTTATGTATTACAGCGAAGCTATCCTTATGTTTCAGAGCTAGCCTCAAATCATCTTCTTCTAATCTTCCGATGTTAAGAATAGGTGCAGTGGATGAATTGTGATGAACAGACAAAGGCAACACGTATGTTTTTAATCCCCTTAAATAAGCTCTTAGACAATAGTCAGCAACATATGAGTGAAACTTGAAACCTTCATCAAATTTCAAATGCTCAAAAAGCGATGTTGGGGTAATAAGCAATTGCTCATCTAAAGTCATTACCTCTATTGGAAGTTTTATCGGTCTTCCCCAGACTTTTCCCCTATCTACAATAAAACCCCTAGGATAACCTTTATGGTCGATGCCCGCCACTCCCGCCGCTCCTAAATCTTTCAATGATCCCAGGAAGCGTTCGGCTTTTCCTAACCAATTCTCGTCGGTTAGTTTGACATCTTGGTGAACAAACATTAAAAACTCCCCTCTCGCCTTGAGAGCCGCTCCGTTCAAAGCCTTGGTTAGAGGAGAGGGGACTCTATTATCCACCAAAATGAGTTCAAAGGAGGTTTTCTGAAGATTAAGACTTTGAAGCAAGTTCAGCTCTAATGCCTTTTCATCATTAAATACACATATTACTGAGAACATGGCACCTTCACCTTCTGGAGCGAAACCCCATTTCCATCAGAGACTCAATTTCTATGTTTAACTTCTAATTTATGAAAATTTTTGGTGGAAATCTAGCTGTTCTTTCTCCACTATTGTTTTCCACCATTCCACATTCCGCTTATACCATTCTATAGTTCTTTTTATTCCCTCTTCAAATTTGACTTTCGGCTTCCATCCAAGCTTCGTTATTTTCTCTATATCCAGCGAATACCTTAAGTCGTGCCCGAGTCTATCTTCAACAAACTTTATTAGGCTCTCTGGTTTTTTGACGAGCCTTAATATAGTCTTCACCACTTCAATGTTTTTTAGTTCCTGCTTCGCTGCTATATTGTAGGTTTCACCGTTCTTGCCCTTATGTAGTACCAGATCTATTGCTTCGCAGTTGTCTTCAACATAAAGCCAGTCCCTAACGTTTTCGCCTTTCCCATAAACCGGTATAGGCCTGTTCAACAGTGCATAGATTATTGTTTTGGGAATAAGTTTTTCAGGATGCTGATAAGGTCCATAGTTGTTGCTTGACCTTGTCATTACAATCGGTAAACCGTAGGTTTCGAAGTAAGATTGGCATAGCAACTCTGCGCTTGCTTTTGTGGCTGAATATGGATTCCTCGGTTTAAGTTTATCGTCTTCTTTGAAGCTTCCTTCTCGGATGTGTCCATAAACTTCGTCTGTGCTTATTTGCTCGAATTTTGAGATTTCATGTTTTCTTGCGGCTTCAAGCAGGTTGTAGACGCCATAAACATCTGTCAAAACAAATGTTCCAGCTTCTATTATGCTTCTATCAACATGAGTCTCAGCTGCAAAATTTACTATGTAATCGCAGTTTTTAATTGCTTTTTCAACATCTTCTTTTTTGGCTACGTCTCCCTTGATAAACGTTATTTTATCCCAAATGTCTTGAAGGTTTTCTTTTCTTCCTGCATATGTGAGTTTGTCTAAAACAACGATTTCATAATCCCGATATTTCTCAACTATGCGGTGTACGAAGTTGCTTCCTATGAAACCCGCACCGCCAGTCACGAGGATTCGCATTTTGTCACCCATGTTTGAGCCATGGCGCCAATTTCCAATCATAGGGAATTTTATCCGTGTTTGGCGGAAGCCTATGTTCATCTGGTTCCTTGTAATTGTATAATTCAGTTGGTATGTTAATTATTAGGGCATATTCTTCAGTTATTGTTTTAAACCCATGCCAAACTCGCGGCGGAACCTTAACCATGAGAAGGTTTTTTTCGCCTATTACGAACTCGTTTATTTCACCTTTTGTCTTCGATTTTTCGCGATCATCATATAAGACAAGTTTTATCATTCCTTTAATGCAGGCAATGTTGTCTGTTTGTTTTTTGTGCATGTGCCACGCCTTAACAACTTGCGGGTAAGCTGCCGTTACGTATACTTGACCAAATTTTTGGAAGTACTCCCAGTCACTCCTAAGAATCTCTATCAGCCACCCTCTTTCATCCGCAACCTGTTTTAACTGTTTGGTTACAACTCCTTCTATCATTTTCTCATCTCAAAACATTACTCTTGAATTTTCGCCAATGATAAGCCTATGTCCTTTTGGACCTTTTTGGTTTGCTATAACTTCGGAGTTAGCGCCTATTATGCTGTCAATTATTTTTGTGTTGATTTCTATTATGCAGTTATCCATTATTATCGAGTTCTCTATTTCGCCGCTTTTTATTTTAGCGTTGTTGCCGATGGACGTGTAAGGGCCTATGTAGACCCCGCTTTCTATTAACACGTTTTCTCCTATTAAAGCTGGACCGCGGATGAGAGCGCCTTTCTTTACGATTGCGCCCTTTCCTATGTAAACTCTTCCTTGGATGGATGTTTTATCCTCAACTGTTCCCTCTGTTTTTGGTTCTATCTCGTCTAGAACCAATATGTTAGCCTCTACTATGTCTTCCACAGTGCCCGTGTCTTTCCACCATCCTTCCACAATTCTGTAGCCCACGTTGTAGCCTTCTTCTAACAGCAGTTGTATTGCCTCTGTTATTTCGAGTTCCCCCCTCCAAGAAGGCTTCAGCTTTTTTATCACTTTGAAAATTGCTGGTTTGAAGAAATATATGCCAGTTAGCGCGTAGTTGCTCGGCGGTTTTTTCGGCTTTTCAATAAGTCTAACTAGTTTTCCTTTGCTATCTAGTTCTGCCACGCCGAATTGCTGCGGGTTTTCAACTTCGCAGAGCAGCACCATCGTGTCATAATCATTTTCTTGGAAATCCTGAACAAATTTTGATATTCCTCCTTTCAGTAGATTATCACCCAAGTAAACGACGAAGGGACTTTTGCCAACAAATTTTTCCGTTAAACCAACAGCATGCGCTATCCCCGCTGGTTTTTCTTGGAATATGTAGGTGATGTTGACGCCGAATTTGCTTCCATCTCCATAGTAGCTTTTTACTTTTTCCGGCATAATGTCGCCGAGGATTATGGCTATGTCGCGTATCCCGGAATCTCGCAAGTCTTCTAAGACGTATTGGGATATGGGCTTGTTTGCCACGGGGATTAGTTGCTTCGGACCAGTATGTGTTAACGGTCTTAGTCTTGTGCCGTGTCCACCGTGGAGAATCACTCCTTTCATGCTTCTGCCTCTTCCCTCATTAATTTTAATCCTTGTATTATGTTTAGGGGTTTCGTTTTTAGCTGTTTTTGTATTTTATCCGTGTTCAGAGACGAGTCTTTAGGTCTTTTTGCCACCCAAGAAGCTAGTTGACTCATTTTTATTGGTTTGATAAGACTTGCATCTAAGTTAAATGTCTTGGCGATTTGAACTGCAAAATCGTAGCGGTTTATTCTCTCGCTTCCCGAAGCATGATACACTCCATGTAAGTCTTTTTGTAAAGCTTCGATGCTCATTTCCGCTAGGTTGTCGGCGAGTGTTGGTGTGTTAAAGTGATCTTGAACAACAGCGATTTCCTTATTCTGCTTGAGTTGGTTGATTACCCATGTTACGAAATTTTGTTTCCATGGATGCCAGCCGTACAAAACACTTGTGCGCAATATAACGTGGTCTGGACAATGTTGGATTACTTTCTTTTCACCTTCAAACTTCGTGACGCCATAGTAATTGATTGGGTTAGGCTTGTCTTCTTCGCTGTAATTGCCTTTTAAGCCGTCAAAGACATAGTCAGTTGAAATATAAACAAGCTTTGCACCTACTTTGTTACACGCAAACGCTATATTCTTTGCACCTTCGACATTGACTTTCCAAGCATGCTCCTTTTCAATCTCACATTTATCAACATTTGTCTCAGAAGCAGCATGCACCACCATGTTTGGCTTAAACTTTTGGAAAATGGTTAAAACCTCTTCGACGTTTGTAACATTAAGTTTTAGGGATTTTGAGTGTAATGGCTTTGTGCTATGTGTTGCTATGACAGTGAAATTTCTTTTTGCGCAGCTAACTGTTTTACTGCCTAATAGTCCACTTGCACCAGTAACCAGAAGCGTCTGGTTTTGCTGTTCCAACTCTTATCCATCCATTTGAAAACAGCAGCAAACAATTAAACCTATTTAAAATTTAATATTCTTTTTCTTTTAGTCAGAAATTACGAAGCCGTTTGAGGTTCGAATCTGAGAACCTCTGAAATGGATCTGGATGAAAGCCCAGAGAACCATGATCCATATTTTATGTAAGTTTTTAGGATTTGCGAGTACAATTTCAAAATGGGGATTTTTATTACTGGATAATTTTTTGCCATGCAATTTAATTTTCTAAGCCAATTTCTCAACGCACTGCCTAAGAACAATCCATTAATAAACTCTCTCAGTATAAGTTTGTCGCGTCTTGCACACGCCGTCAAGAGATAAAAGGCAAATTTCTCTAAAAGTTTTAGAGGATAAAACTTGTCATAAGCAATTATCACCGCAATCATGTTTCTCCACGGAAAATACACCATTATATGAGCGTACCTTTTTGTTGTGACTGAACCGAAGTGCCGGCCAGCTACAATTGGCACATAAGCAATCTTTGAACCAGTACACCAAAGTCTAAGTCCTAATTCCAAATCATCGGCATACATAAAGAAAGGAGAGAAAAAGAGACCACTGCACTTGAGCAAGGAGTCAACCCTGTAAACCGCGTAAGCACAGCTGATGTAACTGACAAACGTTTTCTTGGATGCTTTGAAGTCACGCCCATAAACGTATGTGTACCAAAAGTTTGTTACAAAAATTCCTGCCGAATCAACTTTTGCGCCGTCCCAGTTTAAAATTAAGCCTTGGGCTCCTCCTATGTCGCTATTATCCTCTAAGAAGTCGACAAGTTTCTTTAAAGAATGGGGTTCAGGCAAAAGGTCGTTGTTTATTAAGGCAACATACTTGGCTTCCTTGCTTCTTTTTGCAAACGCCATGTTATTAGCGGCGGCAAAACCATAATTCTTAGGTAGCTTTAAAAACTTGAAGGTTATATCCTTGGGTGCAGATCTTTTCACCATGCTTTCAATGTACTCGAAGCTTCCATCAGTAGAGCCGTTGTCGACAATAATTATCTCTAAAGGTCTATAATCCAAATTGATAATGCCTTTTATAGATTCTGAAATAATTGTTTTAGTCGCAAGTGAATTATAATTTACAGTAATCACCGTAACTAACGGTCTACAAGTCTTATCATTTTTAAACTGATCCATCCCCATCACTTAATTGCATTTAGCGGTGCTATGTCAGTTGTGCAGTCAGTCCATACGTACGCGAAGGATACAACGATTAATAAATTACTTTAACCCCAAAAGAACCTTGCGGCATTCTGCTGCTCCATTATAATATAGATGATCGTGCCAGCAAAGGTGATTGTTAATGGTATAGTGAAGGTACTGAATTGTTATAAATCAGATTGGACCTATTAACGTATGATACACGCAAGACGAAACTGCAACGGATGCCTTGGTGAGAAAGCGTTGACGAGCTTTCTGATGGATAAATTGAAAAGTTTAGTCAAGGAGAAACTATTCAGAAGAATGCTCCACAGCATGAAAGTTGAACAGTTGCTTGCAAACAAAAGCGACAGCCAAAAAGCGTTTTGCATCGTCCACTGGAACGCTCCACATTTTCTTCTCCTCAATGTCAAGAGAATTGAACTTTTGCATCCGGAAGCTAAAATATACATCCTCGACAATGCCTCCTCCAACAATAATCTTAAGACAATTTTAAATGAATTAAAAAGCTACGAAAACATCACACTATTTTCCAATAAGCATGATTATTCTAAAACATGGGCTTGCCACATAATTGGTCTACAGTTTCTCCTAAATTATGCGGCTCAGAATTCAGATTCGATTGCGACATTCTTAGATCAAGATTGTATTCTTGTTAGGCGTGTCGACGATCTGGCAAACAAGCTTAACGGCAAGGATGTTCTTTTGATAGGTGCGAGAGATTATGTGGAAATACCCAGAGATTACGGCCCACTAAAGAAAGGAAATCTTAGAAACTTTCCCAACGCTGTTCACGGCTCATTTATGATAATGCAACCCGTCGTTATTCACGATCTCTTCGGCGATCAATCTCTTATAAATGGTAAATCTTTTGAACCTTATCATGGAATTGCACGGAAGACAGCTGGCAAAATATTGTTTCTTGAAACGCAAATGCATGATAAAATTCCTTTATTGACACGTTATACTTTCGGGGAGAAAACATATGCTTGGCACGCATGGTACAGTTCGAGGATAGTCGGAATGAAAGACATAGGGCATGTCGACTCTTTACCGGTATCATGGCTTAAGGAATGTCTCAGAGAAGCATACGAGTTTATGGAACAATTGCCACTAGAATACGAACAATGACTTTTATAATAAAAACGTTTTAAGAACATGCAAATATTTATTGTGCGCCAAGCACAAAAGAAAACGCTCGGGGGGCAATTAATTGATTGGCGAAGTTGATTTAGTGATGTGGACCAAGAATGGCGCAGAAACCCTGCCCATGGTTCTTAAAAGAATTAACAGCGCAATACCCAGTGAATTTGTTAATAATAAAGTAATTGTAGATGATAGGAGCACAGACGACACGATAAACATAGCAAAATCTTTCGGTTGGACCATCATTTTTAATGAGGGAACCGGAATAAGCGAAGGAGCTAACACTGCGCTTAAACATGTAACATCAAAATTTTTTATCAGTTTTGAACAAGACCTACTCCTGGCCTATGATTGGTGGCAAAAGGTTCCAAGACTCCTAGAGGATCCGAAGGTTGCAATAGCCTCTGGTGTAAGACTGCCGAATCAACCGCTGACGCTCAGGAAAATACAAGAATACATCAATGAAAGGTATAAAGCAAGTGAAAAGAAAGGAGAATTCATTTTGTACACGAGAACCCTCGACAATACAATTTACAGAACAGAAATAGTGCGGCAAATTGGGGGTTTTCCAAAATTTTCCGGCCCGGCTGGCGTAGATCAAATTTTAGCCCAACGCATTCATTTAGCTGGATTCAAATGGAAAGTTAATTATGATGTAGTTTCGGTTCATCTTAGAAAGGGGCTTCGAGAGGAATTAGCACACAATTATTGGTACGGCACATGCTTAGACGAACTGGAGCAAGCATTATTCAAAAGAAACGCAAATGTTCGCAAAATAATATTGCGTTTTACTTTTAGCCCGTTAAGAGGTTTACATATGGCTCTAAAAAAAGGAGAACCGAGAACTATATACATTTATCCACTCACTCGATTAGCTATTGTAAAAGGTATCGTTGACAAGAGAAGAAAGTCGTTTAACCGCGGAATCTTTCTAAAATGGTGCATTTAACTTATTAGCATCTGTAAAGTTTTTCTACAAATACAGTAAAAATACAGCCTATAGGAGAGAGTTGAAGATTAATCGCCCACTGATCTCGGTAGTTGTTTGTGCGCATAACGAGGAAAATTACATTAATAAATGTTTATATGCGTTGTTACAAGCGTTAAAAGGATTTGAAAGCGAAGTGATACTTGTCGCGGATAGATGCACAGACAAGACTGTGGAAAAAGCTAAGAAATACTCTATCAAAATTATTGAAAAGTCGTGGAAGCGTTGGCGAAACAGTTACTCTGAGTCGCTGCAGACGGGATATATGAATGCAAAGGGTTACTACTTTAGCATAGTTGACGCGGATATCGTTGTGCCATTAAACTTTTTTCCAAAGTTAATCGCGCTTATTAATGAGAAGGCAGTATCCATTGCCGCACAAGTGACAACATATCCTGATACGTTTTTGAACAGATTCATGAATGCTTGGGAAAAGACTTACAAGTTTGCACCTTTAGGTCAAACACCTTATGGAGCTGCGAGAATAATACTAAAGAAAGCGCTAGATGAGATAGGCGGATTCAGAGACGTCCCAACGCCGGACACCGACATGGATATTAGATTGACAAAACACGGGTACAAAAGCATCTATAGTAAGGATGTAAAGGTTTATCACATAAGACACATAACGGTAAAGTCGACGATAAATGGGCAAATCAATTGCGGAAGAGGGCGCTACGACCTTGGGGTAAGCCTCCCAAAAACTATAGGTCACGCGTTATTACGCATTAGGCCATTCACTATTTATGGATGGTTCTTGGAGAGGCAGCAACACAAGATGACAGCCGTTAAGTCACTTTGAGACATGCTTCATTTCAATAGTTTACCTAAACCATTGCGTAAAGTGAAGTTTGGCTTGTATCCGAGTTTATGTTTAGCTTTTTCTATATTCGCCCAGCTCCTTTTAACATCTCCTCCCCTCGGCTCCACATAGATTGGTTCAACATTTTTTAAACCAAATTTACCAATTAGAATCTCTGCAAGTTCTTTTATTGAAGTTTCTTTTCCAGAGCCTATGTTGATTTCGCCTGTGCACTGTTTGGAATTCATAGCTTTGTAAAAAGCGTCAACAACGTCTAAAACGTAAACAAAATCCCTAGTTTGCAAGCCATCACCAAAAATTATCGGTGGCTTGCCGGACCTTAGTCGACGAATGAACTGTGAGATGACACCGCTGTAAAACTCGCTTTCCTGTCTTGGGCCGTAAACGTTGAAAAGTCTGAGGGAAACAGTTTTTAAGCCGTAGAGTTTGTGGAAGACTTGGCAGTACTTTTCCACAGTGAGTTTTGAAACGGCATATGGCGATAACGGGTTTGTTGGGTGTTCCTCGTTTATTGGAAGGTATTGCGGTTCGCCGTAGACGGCGCATGAAGACGCATAAATGAACTTTTCAATACTGTTTTTGACGCTTTCCTCTAGAATGTTTAGGGAGCCGCAAACATTTACTTGGTTAACAAGCAGGGGGTTTTTGACAGAAAATGGAACATCAACGAGCGCTGCCAAGTGGAAAACAACTTCAACGTCTTTCACAGCCTTTTTGACTAGCTCTCTGTCGCAAATGTTGCCTTTAACAAAGAGGAGACTTCGATTTTTCAAGTCAAGATTCTCAGTTTTCCCAGAAGACAAATCATCAAGAACCACCACATTATAGTCTTCCTTTAAAAGTCTTTCAACCAAGTGGCTTCCGATGAAACCAGCACCACCAGTTACTAACACGCTCATAATTTTTCCCTTCAAAGTCCAAGAATTAGGTTAGCTAAGTTTTCAGCTCCGTCTGGAAACTTTGGTCGGGGCATTCCCTTTGATTTCTCTATCGCGTCTAACAAATTATTTACAGTGATTTCTGAAACCAGCACTGCATTTACTTTTTCCACCAAATACTTTGCGTCTTCAACGCCGGCGGTTCTCGTCCATTCTGGGTTAGGAACAACAACAGTAGGCTTTTTGTAGATTAGTGCCTCCAAAATTGTGGAACCAAAATGTGTAACCACCACCTCAGCGCCGGCAACAAGCTCATAAAACCGTGTAGAATACTCGAGGATTTTCCACTCAGGATGCCGCTTCTTATAGAGCTCTGGATTTACTTTGCCAGTTTGTAAAACCACATTTTTTAAAGCGCTTTCGGAGATTACGTCAAAAAGTTGCTTATGTCCCAGTGTGCCACCTGTTACGAGGATGTAGCCTCCATTCCATGGTTCCGCTTCTGGCTTCGGAAGCAAGGGTCCAACAACCACTCCTCTTTTTAACAGTTTTTTTTGCTCTTCCCAATGCAGCGCAGTGATGGTTGAAAAAGGTTGTAATAAAAGCGCGGTTTTTGAAGCCTTCGTAAAGCGAACAGAGCTCTCGATGTTAATTAGTGGTATGCCTTTCATCCAAGCAAAAAAACTTGGCGGTATACAAAAGTTGCTGCCGGTGCTTATCACCGCATCAAAGTCGCCAGAGACTTGCTTAAAAGATTCGAGAAAAGCTTTTGTTAGTTTCGGAAGGAATTCGCTTGTGGGTGTTTTGGCTTCTCGCGGCTTCAAAAGAAAGTCAACCGTGCCAAACTTGCTGAGTCTTTTCTGACTTAAAATGTCTCCTTTAGGGACGAGGAAATGCATTTTAGCTCTGCCGTGAAGCCTCTGAGCTAGGGCGTAGCCATATCCTGTGTGACCGCCGCCGCCTGCCAGAATCACTACATTTTTAGTTGCCAATCACAGCCATCTCTCTTTTTCTGAGGCGTTATTTCTTTCGCAACTACATAATCAACAATAAGTATTTTAAAAACGTTAAGTGCTCTTTAAGGTTTAAAGAAATAAACTTGGTGTAAGTCTTTGGCAAAGAACGAGATTAGACTGCAATATTCCGGTTTTATAATTTTTGCAGCCAAACTATTTAGTGTAGTTTCAGGCTTTGCTTTTCAGTTTATGATTGCGCGAAATACGACAACGGATGAGTATGGCTTGTGGTTTAACATAAGCGACATATTGGGATATTTTACTCTGTTAGCTGGGGTTCTTCCTTTTTGGTCCATGAGATTTGTAGCGAGAGGAAAAGTTGGGGCGGCTAAAACAGGTGTTGTTGCAAATTTAGTTATTTCTGTAGTGGCTACAGCTTTTTATCTTTCCATTGCGCCCTTCATAACGTCCTTACTCAACATACCCGAGCGGTACCTTCTGCTTTATTTTCTAATTTCAGTA
>Ga0209225_1004006_pt1 | contig 11873 bp, 9 predicted proteins | sample WasSprMetagenome_FD_184732 | JGI IMG/M metagenome (GOLD analysis project Ga0209225, IMG submission 184732) | Sulfidic aquatic microbial communities from Washburn Spring, Yellowstone National Park, USA - WS (SPAdes) (version 3) | ecosystem: Environmental > Aquatic > Thermal springs > Hot (42-90C)...
GCAAAATAATAGAAGACTCCTTTAGAGAGGGAAAAATTAAAGTTTTAACAGCCACGCCTACACTTGCTTTCGGCGTAAACCTTCCCGCAAGAACAGTCATCATTCAGGATTATAGGCGATACGAGCCCGGATACGGCTATTATCCCATAAGCGTCTTAGAATACAAACAAATGTCAGGACGCGCTGGAAGACCGAAATACGACAAAATTGGCGAGGCAATTCTAATCGCTAAAACTGCTGACGAAGCCGATTACCTCATGGAAAGCTATGTTCTCGCAAAGCCCGAGCGAATCTGGTCTAGACTGGCCGTGGAAAGAATTTTAAGGTCTCATGTGCTTGCAACCATCGCAGCAGACTACGCCCACACCGAATACGGGATATACGATTTTTTTGGCAAAACATTTTACGCTTTCCAATACGATGTTGGCGCTATAAAAAACATCATAGCAAGAATCCTCAAGTATCTTTACGATGAAGAAATGATTGATATCAGCGGCGAAAACATTTACGCCACAAGATTCGGAAAACGCGTAAGCGAGTTATACATAGACCCAATTTCGGCGGTGGTCATCCGCGGCGCGTTAAGGCAAAAACCCATGTTCCTAACTGATTTAAGTCTTCTCCACATGATTGCCCACACACCAGACATGCGTCCCATTTTACGTCCCTACACAAGTGAACTTGACAAAATAGCGGTTTTTCTGGAAGAGCACAGAGAGGAACTCCTAGTGCCGGTGCCAAATGAGTGGGAAGACCGCATAAATTATGAAACGTTTCTAGGCGAAGTCAAAACAGCCATGACGCTTAAGGCATGGATTGAAGAGACAAGCGAAGACGAAATCATATACCGTTTCCGTGTTCAGCCAGGCGACCTTTACAGAACCGTTGAAAACGCCAAGTGGCTGCTATACGCAACAAACGAGTTGGCAGCGCTTTTCGGCAACAAAGAAGTGCAGCCCTTAACCCTAGAGCTCATGGAAAGAGTGGAAAAAGGCGTTAAAAAAGAACTCTTACCCATAGTTAGACTAGAAGGGGTTGGCAGAGTCCGCGGACGCATCCTTTACAACGCTGGATACAAAACAATAGAAGACATAAAACATGCACAAATTGAAGACTTGATGAACTTGCCGCTGATAGGGCCGAAGCTGGCAAAGAAAATTAAGGGACAAGTCGGAGGTTTCGTAAAAAAGGGTGTATGGGAAAAAATTGAAAAAGAGGAAGAATGGAAACAGAAAGCCCTAACAGAATACTAACAAAGTTTTAGGCTATTCCTCTGTTTCTACGCTCTTTCTTGGTTTTTTCCACCATAAGCTCGACTTGCTTTAACGCTGTGCCCAGATAGTTTCGCGGGTTTAAGGCTTCATCAATTTCCTTCTCGCTTAATTTTCCGCTTACAACCTTATCTTTTAAGAGAACCTCTTTGAAGGAGAGCTTTTCCAGTTCACTTTTAATTGACAATTTCCTAAGAAGCTCGTGGGCTTCTTGGCGGCTCATCCCCTTCCTTGTTAATGCTATCATAACAGCCTCAGACATGGCGCGTCCCTGGGTTAACTCGATGTTTTTAAGCATTCGCTCTTCGTCAACATGCAGGTTAGCCACAATATTACTCATCAGGAACAGCATGTAGTCAGCCAAAATGCATGCTTCTGGAATAATGAAGCGTTCAGCAGAAGACTGGGTTAAGTCTCTTTCATGCCATGTTACAACATTCTCCAAAGCTGGAATCACAAGGCTTCTAACTATTCGGGCTAAGCCGCATATTCTCTCGCATGTTTCTGGATTACGCTTATGGGGCATTGTTGAGCTACCCACTTGCCTCTGCTCTTCAAAAGGCTCGAAAAGCTCGCCTATTTCTGGCCTTTGCAGTTCCCGAATTTCAGTTGCAAAGTTTTCTAAGCTTGAGGCTATCAAAGCTAAAAGGCATATCAGTTCGGCGTGACGGTCCCTCTGCACAATCTGCGTGGAAATATCTGCGGGCTTTAAGCCTAACCTCCGCATGACTAGCTCCTGAATTTTGGTGGCGCGCTCGCCTAAACCCGCCTGTGTGCCTACCGCACCACTCATTTTTCCAACCAAAACGCGTTCGCGGCACTGTCTAATCCTTTCAATATGCCGTGAAATTTCATGCATCCAAACGGCAAACTTGAAGCCTAATGTTGTTGGAAGGGCATGCTGTCCATGGGTTCTGCCCATCATAAGCGTTTTCTTATACTGTAAAGCCTTATCCATCAAAACCTTCTCAAAATCGTCTAGTCGCCTTTCAATAAGCTCCAAAGCCTCTTTTAGTTGTAGAGCCGTTGCCGTGTCAACAATGTCGTAGCTTGTTGCGCCAAGATGCACGTAGGCGCCGCTTGGACCACTTGCTTCTGCTAAAGCCCTAACCAAAGCGGCAACATCATGTTTAATTTCCCGTTCAATCTCTTTTACACGAGCCAGCTTAACATGTTCCAGCGAAGCTGCAGCCATAATCTTTTCAGCATCTTCCCTAGTTATGTTGCCGACCTCAGCGTGCGCCCAAGCCAAGGCAGCCTCAACATCCAGCATTTTCTGAACTCGAAATTCTTCTTCAAAAATACGCCTCATTTCAGGCGTTCCGTAACGTCCAGTGTCAATGGGAAGGATAGGCAAACAGTAACCTCCGCAAAAAGATAGGACAATTAAAGATTAATGCTTTTTCTGTTTAGCAACCGCATGTTTTAGACTTCCGCGTACCAGTCAACTTCCACATCTGCATTTGCTGCATGGGGTATTGCGATGATTATATGTGTTGCGTTTCTGGAGCTTACATAGGCGTCAGCAGCAGCCTCGTTTCTTCCAGTCGCTATGACTATTTTAGGGGTTCCGATAAGCGAATGCGCCACAGTTACATTTGTACTTCCGCTAGGTATTGTGGCAGTCCCACTGTTTTGGCTTCTTTGACCATTTTTTGTATTAACTATCATGTAAGTGTCATGGACGTTTAATGCTCCGGAAATGGTGGTGTTCTCCCACATGTGGAGTTCGTAACGATTTATGCTTCCATTTAGTAATCGTAATCCAGCTTTGTCCGTAGGATGCCCTAAGGTTTTTCCTCGAATATAACATCCAGCTGGAGCGTGCATAGCATCACCCATTTCTATGCCGTAGTGACGGTTATTATAGAAGTTGCCATTGAGATACACATCATTATGTAGTACTATAACGCCGCTTTTATTGTTGCTTTCCGATATAATATTGGTGAACATAACTTGGGCATCAATGTAAAAACCAGCTTCCCCATTTCCATATGCATGTAAATTTGTGCCTTGACACCCGCCTCCTCCCCAACATGCGAAGCCAACAAGGCGATTGCAATAAAGCAGAATATCGGTCAGGTAGCTGTCATGTGGGCCAAGCATTCGCCATCCTCTTCCGTCGTTGAAACACGAGCGCACGTTTGAAAAAATCCCTTCCATCGCATCATCAGGGCTGCTGACTGATGGGCTACTGCTCCATTCAGTCCATATGCCATCCTCTTTGCAGTTGTAAACAGTGACATCTTTTAACGTTAGCTTTCTTCCATAAAGTTTCACGCCGAAACCTCTTGTTTGTTTTTCTTTGTTTCCGTCAAGTTTTAAACCATTAATTTCAACTTCAACAACTCCGCCTGTGGAGTCTGTGCCAGTTAAATAGTCAAACCCTTCGGATTTTATCGCGGCATCTATGTTAGCATTGTCTGCAACGGTTATTTTGCCTTGAAATTCCAGAAGAGTATATGACCTCAAAATAATAGTGTTGGAAATAACGAATTCTCCTTTCAACAGGATTTTTTCCTTCCATGTCCTTCCCACAGTCAAAGAGTCTATTGCCGACTGGATAACCCAGCTAGCGTTTGTCCCAGTGAACTGGATTCCAGAAGCATTTGCAGCATAATATTTATGCCCTTCACGCCAGAGTATGTAGCTTGCTGCAATAGGACAAGTGACAGGTCTTGAAAGCATATAAACCAGAGATGCCGCTAACAAACCAATCATTAGAAATTGAACAATAATAACAATGAGAATTATTTTCTTTAATTTTTCCATCGAAATAATCACCATTCATTTCTGCATCACCATAGTGGACCATTTAAATTTTTAGGCACTCAGCAATTTTGTTGCAAGCATGCTAAATAAACCTCTGCCGATTCTCGTTTTACAAGTTCTTTACATTCACCTAAACCAAATGCATGCCTACTAACTCTTTACTAAAAGCCAATATTACATTTCAAGCTTCAACTACACCGAAAAGGGCATCAATTAATATTTTAACACACAATGTAAATTCTTAAGCGTGAAAGGTTTCATGAAATGAGGGCGATTGTGGCCGTTTTAGACAAAAAAGGAGAACATGCCGTGCAAAAGTTAGTTGCAATGCTTGACGCCTTAAAGCATAAAGACGCTGACGCTTTTGGAATCGCCTCATCCACCAATTTTGAAATAAAACCAAGCCTAGCACAACTGCAAAACCGAGACTTCAAAGCTTCAGCGGCTGTCGGGCATGTTTTTTTAAGAGTACTATCTCAGGACAAGCCGCAGTTCATAGCGCTGAAAAACGCTGCAATGGTTTTTGATGGAAGAATTTATCAACCACCAATTTCCTTTGACTTTTCCGCTATTGCTGGCAGGTTGGAAACTAATCGGGAAGCAAATGTGAAAGCCGTGATTGGAGATTTTGAGGGAAGCTTTGCCTTCGCCATAGCTGAGGCTGAAAGGCTTATTGTCGGTAGAGACTCTTTGGGCTTATATCCCCTTTACTATGGCGAAAATGAAGATTTTTTAGCTGTTGCATCTGAATGTAAGGCGCTTTGGAAAATCGGCTTGGAAAATGTGAACTCTTTCCTGCCGGGGCACATAGCCATAATCGACAAAAAAGACACCATTGTAAAGCCAGTTAAGACCATTAAAAAAAGTTCGGGTGTCAGCCGCATAACCATGGAAGAGGCTGTTGAAAAGCTGCAGAGGCTTTTGCAACAGTCTGTTGAGGAAAGAGTTTTAGGCCTAAACGAGGTTGCAGTGGCTTTTTCAGGTGGTTTAGACAGCAGCCTGATCGCGTTGTTGGCGAAAAAGGCTGGGGTAAAAGTGCACTTAGTCCATGTAAGCCTCGAAGGCATGTCAGAAACAGAGCAAGCTGAAGAAGCTGCCGCTTTGCTTGGGTTACCCCTTTATGTTTGTCTTTACAGTGAAAAAGATGTAGAAAAGGTTCTTCCCAAAGTTTTATGGACTGTGGAAAGTCCAGACCCTATTAAAACAAGTATTGGGATACCAGTTTTTTGGACTGCTGAGAAAACCGCTGAAATGGGGTTTAGGGTTTTATTGGCTGGACAAGGGGCAGATGAACTTTTTGGAGGTTATATGAAGTATTTAAACGCGTACCTGCATTATGGAGAAGAGGCTGCCCAGAGAAAAATCTTCAAGGACGTTCTAAAAATGTATGAAACCAATTTTGAAAAAGACAGCAAAATATGCTGTTTCCACAATGTAGAGCTTCGCTTACCCTTTGCCACATATCAGCTGGCAGAGTTCGCATTAAGCCTTCCATTACAACTAAAAATAGAACCAGCAAATAACACGTTAAGAAAAATTGTGTTGAGGAAAGCCGCTGAGAAAATGGGGCTGTCACCGCAGATAACAAATAAACCTAAAAAGGCTGTCCAGTACGCCACAGGAGTTAGCAAAGCCCTAAAGAAATTGGCAAAAAGGAATAAACTATCTCTAAAGGAATATCTCCAAAAAGTCTTTCAAGCATCTCTCAATTATTTGAATTAAACATCACAAATAGGGAGTTGCTTAAAAATAAAAAGTTGGAAGGAAGTTACTCGATAACTTGAATGGCGCCTTCTGGGCACTGGGCTTCACATGCCCTGCAGACTAAGCATTCCTCGACTTTTACAGGGACAGATTTGCCTTCTTGTATTTCATAAACGCCTACAGGGCATGTGTCCACACATGTGCCGCATCCAGTGCACTTGTGATTGTCAACCACTATCTTCACCATTTCACTTCCTCCTTCAACCAGATTTCCTTCAAAAAGGATTGTAAAATAAAAGTCTTTAGGTTCGCTAACGCATTTCCTCACGGAGCCTCATGAGAATTCCGTTTATCCTAGTTTCAGCGTTTCCTTTCCTGCGCTCATAGTCTCCGAGAAGTTTGCGATAAGCCTCTAAGGAAAGTTCTCCTCTGCGGTGGCGCACCTCAATGCTTCGGATGTTTGCCTCAACCTCGTTAATTTCAGCCTCAGCAACCTCAAGCTGGCGCATCAAATCCGCATAACGTCCGCCCGCCGCCCGCAACTTCTGTTTCAGATCATCCAATTTTCTAGACAAAGTTTCTAGACGCGTTTCCAAAGTTTTCCTCTGCACTTTATATCTTCGCCTAGGAATTCTGCCCCTACGCAATCCAGCTTCAAGAGAACTCATTTCTAAAACTATTTTCCGCTTCTCGTCGTAAGAACTTACAAAGGATCTAATAAACTCTGGACTAAACCGCGCCGCCACAGTGGGCACAATAACAGGCGCTGGTGCCTTAGGTCTTTTCAAAATCGCAACAACAGCACATCCTATGGTTGCCAAAGCCCAAACCCACAATGTAGGACGGAAAGATAACCATAAAGGATTATACTGGTAAACAATTTCCACGGTAAATGTGTCTAAGAAAAATAATCCTTGCCTACTTACAGTCACTTCTTCTTGGAAGACTCTTCGGGATATACCGTAATCGCCATCATAGCTTAGTGTCGCTATCTTGGCGCCCTCAGGTAAAACGAAAGTTACGTATGCTTGTTCTATGTAGTAATTCAAATGTTTGACAACGGTTAAAGCAAATTCTATACCAGACCCATTTTGCTTTATGTAGACGGATCGGGGCAAAGTATATTTCACGACAAATAGGGTGGATCTACCGCTTTCTAATGGTAAAACTAAACTCATCTGGTAACAGTTTGTTTCAGCATCAACCAAAGTTGGAGCCGTTTTAGCCTTTCTTCCAAATTCGTCCTCGGCAGTTATATCAGATGCATTAGGAGGCAGAATCACGTTAACAGAGGTAATTTCTTTAGGAGACACGTTTTTTACATAGTAATTATCGGACACCTCTATTTCGCCAAAGCCCTCTATCCTAATTTCTCTCCGCAGCTCTTCCACAATTAGCAATTGAATATCCTCACCACTTAATGCAAAAGTTATATTCGCAGGCTCATAGGTGAAAGCGGAAAGGTTTCTTTTTGAATAGTTAAAACCATCAACTGTTCCGTTTATGTACATCGCATTTGGGGGCAAAGCAATAGAGGTGTTGCATACAAGCGCCGTTGTGGTGAAACTTGGATAAGCTGGAAAGTTCAATGTGTAGATACTTGTGTTTTGAGCGTTTTGCGTGAGGAGGCTGTTCGAAAGCACAAATATCACATTAAAAACTTGGGGGGTTGCCTGTTGAGGAACGTCGACCTTAAAGCCATAGAAGCCAATACGGCTTTCTAAGGGAACGTTTGTGGTTACCGAGTATCTTTGGGTTGGATTAGCAGAATTATAGGCTAAACAGCGTATAACAAGAGAACCATACTGATATGGAAAACCAAGAAGAAAACCACTAGACGCGGTTCCATCTATTTTGATGGTGTCGTTTATTAAAATGTAGCCGTTGTACATAACCTCCACTCTATGATTAACCCATTCTATAGCGTATGTGTTGCCAGCATCTTCAGCTTCAGCGCGTTTAACATAGAAGATGTTTGAAGCGAGAATTAACCCTATGGCCGTAAGCAAGATAAACGCAGCGACTTTTATTTTCAAGTGGTTTCCTCCGCGCCTTTCTTGAATCTGGCTTTCTAATATTAGAGACCTATTTATTTAACTTTTAGAATTTAGGCTTTCAAATATTGTGCAAGTTATTAGAAAAGGCTTCTGGGGGTTCAAATTTCTATCGGGAAAATGCAACCATAACGAGTCTAAAGCCGTTTCTCAGAACCCTCCGTGCTTTAGATAGTAATCATCCTCTTTTTTGGAACCGAAACTTCTAACGCCGTTTTCTTTAAGTTGTTTTCTTAGCTTCTCAGCATATTCTCTTCCTATTTCGCCTCTTCTCTCCAGGTATGCTATTATCTCTTCTGCCTGTTCTTCCGTGTCGCATCTTCTTATGAAATCAATTACATCAGGGTCATAATTGGTGAACCGTTTTGAAGCGGCTTTTTCTCCAGCTTGAACCTCTGTTCTCACAGAGGTTACAGCAGTTTTATTTTCTCCAGATTCTAACTCTTTTGCTAAGTTTGGAAACAGTTTTCTGAATGTTTCTTTGTCGAATTCCAAAGTACTACCTTCACGCTATGATTGTGAATTCATTAACAAAATCTGGTATTTAAGCATCGTTTAAGGATTAAAATTAGACTGGAGGAGCAAAAACTTTACAGTTTCCCATGAACGTGTGCTTCTCGATTGGACATTTAAAGATTCCAAAACATTTTACATTTTGATAAAAGTTAACGTTTAATCGCTTTCTCGTATAATGCTATAGTCCTTTCAGCAACTTTTTCCCAAGTAAATTCGTTCAATACACGTTTTCTTCCATTTTTTCCAAGCCATTTCCTTTTTTCCGGACTTTCTAAAGCGCTTGTTATCCCCCAAGCAATGTCTGAAGGGTTGCTTGGATCCACGTGGAAACCGCATTGTTCTTCCCCGCAACAGATGACGACTTCCCTCATGCCGCTAACTCCTGCTGCGCCTACCACTACTGGCCGTTCCATGCTCATTGCTTCTAAAGCCACTATTCCAAAAGGCTCGTATAGGCTTGGGAAGACAGCCACGTCACAAGCAGCGTAGTGTAAGATGCGTTCTTCTTCGGAAACAAAGTTAAAGTTTAATTTCACAGAGTCTTGAAGCCTCATGGTGTTAACCAAGTTTTTTAAGTATTCTTGCATATCGCCAACGCCGACCACTACCAGTTTGGCTTTCGGATATTTTTGTAAAACGTGCGGCATAGCCATAATGAGTTTGTCAACACCTTTAACGCCTACAAGCCTTCCAAGGAAAAGAATAAACAGGTCGTCCTCTTTTATGCTGTAAGATTCTTTTAATTTCTTAATTTCTTCAGCTTTAATGGTTTCAGGATTATACTTTTGAGGGTCAACACCGTTGTGGCAAACTTCTATTTTTTCTTTTGGGAAACCAAGTTTTACAAGTTCGTCTTTCATGGCGTAGGAAACCGTGATCACTAAGTCTGCCGCTTTAGCGCCTCGAAGCTCAATGCTGCTTACAACTTCGGAGCCGTTTCCAAGGGTTCTTCCCTTCTCCGTTGAATGAACATGAAAAACTAGCGGCAGCCCAGTTTCTTTTTTGATGGTTATTCCAGAAATTACTGAAAGCCAGTCATGTGCAACCACGATATCGTATTTAAAATTCTCTTTTCTTACAAGCTCGTTAACAAGTTTCGAAGCACTCAAATAGTTGTAGACAAGGATTTTTGAGAAGAGCTGAATGCCCCTGCCCCATTTTTTAACGTCGTCAGCCACCACATCCGGCAGAGAATCGGAAATGTCGATGTGAAGGGGACGGTGAATCTCTATGCCACGCCAAATTTCCCTTGTAGGAAGGGTGCCCTCATCATCGTTCATTGTAAAAACCGTAACATCATGGTCCATCAAAACAAACTTCCTCGTGATTTCAGCGGCATAGGTTCCTAAGCCGCCAACAATCTTCGGCGGGTACTCGTAGACAAGCACAGCCATCTTCATAATGCTATTCACATCTTTGCGGTTTTGTGAGCTTTAATGTAACATAAGGGTTCTTATTTACGTTTTCTAAAGGAAAGGGCACTTTGTAAAGTTAAGTCTCGGATAGCCGCTCAAAAGAAAACTTGAAACATTGATTATTCTTTTTGGTTTCTTCTATAAAATCTACCCTGTCGCGAGAAGAATTAGGCATACTATTTGTGGAACCATGAAAAAGGGGAGTGCGAGGAAACAGCATTCAGTACTTTAGATCGGCTTGAACCTTTTCTTAAGTTTCTCAAGAACCTGCGGCAAAGTCGTATATTCCATAGCCTCAACGCTAAGTCTAGCTGGTTCAAACTCGCCCATGCGTCTGAGCATTGAAGCGTATTCCAAAGCTTCCTGTCTTGCCAGACTAAACGCTGGATCAGCAAACAAGTCAGCTATCAACGGTTTTCCCTCATTATCGTTTGCTATTGAACCGTTGGCAACTTGAAAGCCTAAAGCAACAACTCTTGGGGGGCCATCGAACAAAGTGCATTTGGCATCTTCTAACCCAACAGGCATTAATGGGCCCCAGTGGCTTCCCCGCATCCATCCCGCCACTAAATAACTGTGCATAAAAGGTACGAGGATTTCTCCGACTGCAGGCAGTCCATGCTGTGCGCGCACTATCATAACTGGATCGTCCTTTCCAACGTATTTCCCAGCGATCAAAGATAGTCGTGTAACGCTACTTGATGCACATATTAAGTCGTCTCGGGCACGCCAAACCCTTGAAACTACATAACGCTCCACAGTCCCTATTAGGGCAATCAGCTCGTACATTTCTTCTGGACATTTAACGACAACGCTTTGGCTTTCTTTGGCGTCCATAACTTCAAATTTGAAGCCGCCAGCCATGTTTGGGTCAATAACGAGGCCTGCTGTGTTCATGGGGTCAGCAAAAATTCGAAATAGGGGCAGGTTAAAGCTTCCAGCTGAAGTTTTGTCAGCTGCGAAAACAATAATGGGATCGGATTTCCTTTCCTCTATTTCCATCTCAGCTACTCCAGGGCCTAACCCGCGAACTGTACCGCTGAAGGCGTTTTTCAATAAGTCTTGCCCAGCCCCGTAGAGTTTCAGCTCCATAGCCTTTTTTGCCGCTTCTTGAAAAGTGTCCCAAGCAAGTTGGTGAATTTCATGGTTTGATTCTCCTTTCTCGTGAACCATGAGAAGTTGAAGGTCGTCTCCAACATTAAAAACGTAGTAGCTGTTTATTAGGCCGTTTTCCTTAGCCCTTTTAAGGTTTTTTTCACCTATATCAAGTAAGGGTTTAGGAACCACGTGATGCCCTGCTAAGGAGCCCACATCGCATTTTATTAAGGAAATTGTGGTTTTTCTAGCCATACACACCACTTTAAAGGAATATGGTTTAAAGTTAATCCTTTAGCTTTTAAAAGATTTCCGAAAGAAATAGGAAATAGTTAACATTATAAGTTAAGAGTGGGAAGCTCCATGGATGAGTTAAGAGTTATTTCTGTAAAAATACCTGAAGAAGTTTACAAGGAAATGATTTTGCGAATCCCAGAAGGCGAAAGAAGCAATTTCATCAGAGACGCAATAATGGAAAAACTTCAGAAAACACCGAAGCCTGACAGAATTCTAGAGTTGGAGCAGAGAATAGAAAAAATAGAGGTGGAATTTTCTAAAATAAGGAAGTACCTTGCAGACTTAGAAATGCTAACATATGAACGGGGAGGAACAAACCCACACAACTTCTGCATAGACGAAATAGACCACAAAATAATAGACTACTTAATACACTATAAAGGCGCAACAACACCAGAACTAGCCGAATACCTAAAAACAAACAGGTGGCTAGTTCTAAACAGACTACGAAGAATAGAGAAAAACTCTAAAAAACAGCTTGGAAAACCCATAATAGAATACTACCCAGGAGAAAGGTCAGGCAAGAAAAAAGCCTGGTGGATAAACGAAGAGTTTATAGAAGGCTAAACAGCAAACGTTGAAGCGCCGGGTAAGAGTTAATTCCAGCAACGCGTTAACATTGTTTTAGGGCCCGTAGCCCAGTATGGATCAAGGCGCCGAACCATCGTGCAAAACGTGGTGCGCAGGCCTCCGGACGCTCAAAGAGGAAGAAAGCCGGAGAACAGGGGTTCAAATCCCCTCGGGCCCGC
>Ga0209225_1004014_pt1 | contig 11861 bp, 9 predicted proteins | sample WasSprMetagenome_FD_184732 | JGI IMG/M metagenome (GOLD analysis project Ga0209225, IMG submission 184732) | Sulfidic aquatic microbial communities from Washburn Spring, Yellowstone National Park, USA - WS (SPAdes) (version 3) | ecosystem: Environmental > Aquatic > Thermal springs > Hot (42-90C)...
AATATAGGAGACATGAAAGTTTACATTCTAACCAAGAGGGGTGGAGAACTACTAGAAGCCTTAAAGGTGATAAGGAAATATATGAGTTGAAGACATTTAACTAAAAATGTGTAAGCCTTCATACAAATTTAAATATCACACAAAATTTCAATTCCATAAATATGGATATAAGTCTGAGATCTAACTTAAATCACCTGTATAGGTGGCATGCTACAGCATGTCCCGGTTTCTCTTCATGGAGTTGAGGTCTCTCCAAACTACACTTCCCAAACGCATATGGACACCTAGGATGAAACTTACATCCTGGTGGAGGATTGGCGGCGCTTGGAACCTCTAATTGCACTGCAGATTTAACTCCCCCCTCTGCTATTATGGGTTTTTCCGGATTGGGTACTGAGGATATTAGTAGTTGTGTGTATGGGTGAAGGGGATTTGATAATACATCATTTGTAGATCCAGATTCCACTATTTCACCTAAATACATTATTGCTATCCTGTCAGATATGTGCCATGCCACCCCAAGGTCATGCGTTATAAAGAGATATGTTAACCCCATCTTGCTTTTCAACTCCATTAAAAGTTTAAGTATAACCCCTCTTATTGAGAGGTCTAGCATAGAGACTGGTTCATCTGCCACTATGAATTTTGGTTTTAGGGATATTGCCCTCGCTATGGCAACTCTTTGTCTCTGACCTCCACTCAGCTGATGTGGATATTTATCTAGGAATTGTTCACATGGCGTTAAACCAACACTCTCCAACAATTGACTGGCTTGCTCCAGCTTATCCCTACGATTCCTAATGAGCCCATGAACTTCAAGGGGTTTAGTCACCGCATCCACAACCCTTTCCCTTGGATTTAGGGATTCATATGGATCTTGAAATATTATTTGGGCATTCCTCCTAAATGCCTTGAGCTCACTCTTATTCAGCTTCATAATGTCTTTCCCCTCGAAAAGTATAGTGCCAGAAGTTGGTGGAATTAGCCTTAAGACCACCCTTCCCGTTGTGGTTTTCCCACACCCACTTTCCCCCGCAAGACAAAAGATTTCATTCTTCCTAATATGGAAAGACACATCATCCACTGCTTTCACGTAACCCTTAGAAAATAATCCCTTTCTAAATGGGAAATATTTCTTTAAATGATTAACTTCCACCAACGTTTCCATTTAATCTCACCTGTATAGGTGGCATGCTACAGCATGTCCCGGTTTCTCTTCATGGAGTTGAGGTCTCTCCAAACTACACTTCCCAAACGCATATGGACACCTAGGATGAAACTTACATCCTGAGGGGGGATTTATGAGGTCTGGAGGTTCACCTGGAAGGAAGCTAAATGGTTTAGGAGGTTCTAACGGTAGAAGTATGGAGTTCAGTAATCCACGAGTATAGGGGTGTAGGGGGTTGTTCATGACTTCACGTAAATCACCAATCTCCACAATTTCCCCAGCATACATAACCATAATCCTATCACTTATAGATGGAAGTATTGAAATATCGTGCGTTATGAAAATGATGGATAAACCAAGCTTTCTTTTCAATTCCACTAATAAGTTGAGGATATTCCTTTGAGTCACCACATCAAGAGCTGTTGTAGGTTCATCTGCTATAACTATTTTTGGATTACATAGTAAAGCCATTGCTATTACAACCCTTTGCCTCATCCCCCCACTCAACTCGAAGGGGTATCGTTTCATACGATCAATAGGTACACCAACAAGTTGAAGCATTTTAGCAGCCCTCTCCACAGCTTCAGATTTAGTTGTATTCTCATGGAAAATTATGGCTTCCACCATTTGATCCACAATCTTATGAACTGGATTTAGAACATTCATAGCCCCCTGAAATACCATTGCTATCTCTTTCCAACGTATCTTCCTAAGCTCCTCATAGTCGATTTTCGTTAAATCAATTTTACCATCGTAAACTATTCTACCCTCAACTATCCTTCCAGGTGGTTTAATCAATCTCATTATTGAAAGACCTAATGTCGATTTCCCACATCCACTTTCACCCACAAGACCAATAGTTTCCCCCTTATGCAAATTGAAGGAAACATCGTCCACAGCTTTAACAGTTCCCCTAACACTCTCATAATATGTTTTGAGACGTTCAACTCTGAGGATTTCCATTTATCTCATCCTCCTAAGTCTTGGATTCGCCACCTCATCTAAAGCGGAGCTAACAAGGTAGAAGGCTGTGCCAAGTATAGCTATACATAACCCTGGAGCTAAAACCCACAGCCAAGATCCCATGAAAAATGCATTTCTAGTATTAGCGTAATAGAGTATCATCCCCCAACTCTTCTGCGTTGGGTCTCCTAAACCTAGAAAACTTAACCCTGCCTCTGAAAGTATGGCTCCAGTAACTCTTAATGCTGATTCCGCCAATATTATTGGAAACATGTTTGGTAATACCACTTTAAACACTATACTCAAATCACTCATCCCCACAGCTTTACATGACTCAACGAAGGCCCTCTCCCTCAAACTTAAAGTTTGCGCCCTCACAACTCTAGCCATACCACCCCACCCCAATATGCTCAATACGAAAATTATGTTGATGATGCTTGGTCCAAGATATGCTGCAAGAATTATTATTAATGGTAGGGATGGAAGGGCAAGGAGGACATCAACACCTCTACTAATGATCTCATCTAATATACCCCCATAATATCCACTTATCAGCCCCACACATATTCCAATAAGTGTGCTGAAAAATGCAACCGAGAATCCTACTGCTAAGCTTACCCTAGACCCATATATAACTTCACTTAAAATATCTTGCCCAATATCATTACATCCAAGTGGGTGATTAATGGATGGCGGTTCATAAGGTTTACCAGTTAATTTCCAAGGATCATACGGGGATATTATATCCGCAGTAATAGCTATAAATGTAAAAATGAGGATTACAGTTAATCCAATAAGCCCCCTCCTATTATTCAAGACTCCCGTAACAATTTCATTTTTAACTATCTTTGAGAGGAATCCCATCATCTTGTATACCTCACCCTCGGATCCACGATTAAATATATTAAGTCCGCTATGAGATTAGCCAATATCACTGTTAGTGAAAGTAGGAAGAAGGCTCCTTGTAAAACTGGATAATCATGATAAGTTATGGCCTCATATATTAAGAGACCTACCCCTGGATATGAGAACACAGTTTCAGTATATATGGAGCCACCCACAATGAATCCAAATCTCAATGCCACCATCGTGATTACTGGTAGAAGGGCATTTCTAGCGGCATGATTCAACATTATCCTCCTCTCAGGCAACCCCTTAGCCTCAGCCATTAATATGTAGTCTTCAGCTATAGTGTCTATCATGGAGCCTCTGGCTATCAATGTATATGATGCATATCCAGTAATGGTTAAAGCTATTACGGGGAGAGCTGCATGTCTTAGGATGTCAAGTATGTATTCAATGGGGGTATTGTAAGTTGCAGCTGGCGTTATGGCATGACTTAATGGGAATATGGGTATAATATATCCGAAGACATATAGGAGTATCATGGCTAACCAGAAATATGGTATCGCCCAGATAAACATGGATATTGATGCAACAAACACATCAAACCTACTCCCCCTCCTCCACCCCGTAATTATACCCAACAATATGCCGAAGCTTGGAGTTGTCACTGAAGCTATCCCCAACAGGAATAGCGTCCAAGGGAGTCTCTGCATGAGAAGCTCCCAAACAGTCATTGGATAGTATCTATATGAGTAACCAAAATTTGCATGTAAAAGCGTTTCCCTAAGATAAGCTAGAAACTGCTCATGGATTGGTGCATCTAAATTGAATCTCGCCCTCAACTCCTTCACAATATCCATTGGAAGCTGATATTCATTCACAAGTATTCTTGCAGGATCACCTGGCATAGCCCTCGGAATCAAGAAGTTCAATAAGAGGAGGATTATGAAGGTGAGAATTGAAAAGGATACTCTCCTCACAATATAACCCTTTACGGAAGACATCTTAAACACCAAAAATATAAAATAAAAATGAATTATATTTACGCTTTCCTAGCCCTATATCGATAAGCAATGAATCCAGAAGCCCCTGATACTACAATTAGAATAGCTATTACACCCCAAACCCACATTGGAATATATGGAACTGGAACTTCCACTTCCTTTACTGGTGGAGGAGGTATCAAGTGAACCGAGCGTAAAGCCGTAGCACCAGTAACACCCCAAGTTGAAACGTCACCTGCACCCCAACCAGTAAACTTATCCACCCTATAAGCTAATATGCTATGTTTCGTGTACAGAGCAAGTAGAGGTAGATCTCTCGCTATGATCTCCTGAATCTTATACACTATCTGTATCCTCTTCTGTAAATTCATTTCCTCACGCTGCGCCACCAACAATTGATCCATCTCTGGATTCTCATATCTCATCCAATTCCTTGGAGCATAAACGCCTAGAGGTCTTGATGCTGAACTATGGAACCTCTCAAATAAATGCCAATCCACCTCCAATGGTACTCCAAGCCCCATCAAACCTAAATCGAAATCTCCAACCCCCTCCCTCTCATCCACAGTTCCAAGAGATAAAGCCAAAACCTTCACATCTATCCCAATCCGCTTAAGCCAACCACTTATAAGTTCAGCTGTTCTTTCAAACTCAGCTCTACCAGAAATTGTTAGTATAGTGCCTGAAAGCTTCGTACCATTTGGTGTAACTCTAATACCATCAGGACCCTTCAAGAAGCCCAGCTTATCAAGTATCTCATTGGCTTTAGTTAAATTGAATGGTCGATAGGTAATTTTAGGATTCCTCCATACCCCAAGGTAGTCTGGCACCCACCCATCCGGAGCTGGATCAGCATATCCAAGCATGACAGTATCAACAATAGCCTTCTTATCTATGGCGTAAGCTATTGCCTCTCTAACCTCCCTCACACTCCAAGGATACCTCTTCAAGTTGAAACCAAGAAATCGTATAATGCTCCCTGGAAGTATTTCAACTCTAATCTTCGGATCCTTAAGGAAGGTGGGCACAATTGCCGGGTCAATAGTCACCGCAGACACTGTATCCACATCCCCAGCTTGGAGGGCAAGCATCATAGAGCTCGTCGATTTATAGAGGACAAATATAACCCTATTCACGTAGGGTCTTCCACCCCAATAAGCTGTATTAGCCTCAAGCTCCACAGAGGCTCCAGGCGTATACTTCTTAAATTTAAATGGTCCTGTACCTATTGGGTTTTCCATATTTTTAAACTCAGTTATATTAACCTTTGAGAATACGTGTTGAGGCACTATCGAGTAGAATGCACCCACATAGTATAGGAAGGGGGCCCAAGGCTTCTTCAACTTAAATACAACTTCATAATCACTTGGAGTCTCAATACTCCCAATATAATCCCTCAACTTATACTTATCCAGCTTAGCTGTATATGTGGAATTTATTATAATGTCAAATGTGAATTTCACATCCTTCGAAGTGAATTTAGTTCCATCATGCCACGTAGCATTCCTAACCAATATAAACCTCCACGTTAAACCATCCGCAGAAACAGTGTAATTCACAGCCAACCCTGGGTGATAAACACCCTTCAAATCCATCCTCAATAGAGACTCATATATCAACCCCACAACAGACCCTGAAGCCGCCATTATACGCGTATATGGATTGAAATTGTCAATTTCATCAGGCAAACCTATTTTAAGATCTCCACCAGTAGGTATCTGCGCTGTAGCGGACTCGTACACTAAAGGCGAAAGCATTGACGCAAACATGCAGAAGAGAAACAGACATATTTTCATATAATTTCTAGAAGTCACTTGCTTCACCAAAATAAATATTGAGAGTTACAATACATATAAAATTTACTAATAATTAACCCTTTTTATATAAAAAATGGTGAAATCTAAGTTAGAATACACCCATTTACAGATTGATGGAAGTAGCATCAAGTAAACCTCCATCAACACTATTATAAGCATGATTCACATTTTATTTGATGACAGCATATATGGATGATGTCTCGGTGATCTCATGGTTAAAGCTTTGAGGATCAGGGTTGTGGGTGTAGTTCAGGGGGTTGGATTTAGACCATTCATATATAGGCTTGCCACAAGCCTAAACCTTAAGGGGTATGTTGTCAATCTTGGTGGTAGTGAAGTTGAAATACACATTGAAGGTGAGAAAATCGAAGATTTTATTAAGAGGATGAATTTGGAGAAGCCTCCACAAGCAAAGATCCTTAAAGTCATCGTTGAGAATATTGAGCCCATTGGGTTTGATAGATTTGAGATTAGGGAGAGTATGAGGAAGGCTACTGTTAGGAGTATGATTCCACCAGACATAGCCATATGCGAACATTGTGTTGAAGAGGTTTTGAATGACAATACAAGATTCCACAATTACCATTGGAATAGTTGTGCATGGTGTGGACCTAGATTCTCAATGATGTACAAGATACCATACGATAGGGAGAATACAAGTATGCATGTCTTCAAATTCTGCAATGAATGCTCATACGACTACTCAAACCCAAATAATATTAGGAGATTTCACGGTCAAGGTATAAGCTGCCCAAAATGTGGACCAAAAACACATGTATATGATATGGATGGATTGGAGGTTAAGGTTGAAGATCCACTTGATTTTGCTGTTGAAAGGATACTTGGTGGAGGTATATTGGCGGTTAAGGGGGTTGGAGGATACCACATAGCATGCCTAGCTTCGAGAGATGATGTAGTTGCTGAATTGAGGTTTAGGAAGAGGAGGCCAATGCAACCCTTCGCACTCATGGCCAGAGATTACAGTATAGTCCAAGATATTGCAATTCCACCTGAGGGGGCTAGGGAATTGCTGGAATCTCCTCAGAGACCAATAGTCATCATGCCTAGGAGGGGTGGAGCTAAAGTCTCTGAGCTCGTGGCTCCAGGATTGAATACCATTGGAGTTATGCTACCATACACGGCATTCCAACACCTACTATTAAAGAGGATTCCAGATGGATTCCTAATAATGACCAGTGGGAATCCACGTGGGAAGCCCATGTGTAGGAATCTTAAACAAGCACTCAGAGGACTTAGGGGGATAGTGGATTACATAATTGATCATGATAGGGAGATAGTTCATAGAGTTGATGATAGTGTAATTAGATTCACAGATGGTGAACCAACATTCCTTAGGAGGGGGAGGGGGTATGCGCCTGAATGGATTGAAACTGGAATTGAATTGAGGGATTCCATAGCCGTGGGAGCTGAACTACAAACTGCTGGAGCTGTTGGATTTGAAGATAAAGTGATAGTGACACAATATATTGGCGATATAGATGAAGCAGCTCAACTTGAAGAACTTGATGGTGAATTGTCATGGCTAATAGAGACATACCACTTAAACCCGGAGATAATTGCCATGGACATGCACCCACTATACAGTAATAGGAAGCTAGCTGAAAATATGTCAAAGAGATTTAACGCCAAATTAATTGAGGTGCAGCATCACCATGCACATAGCGCTTCAATTATGGCTGAATATGGATTTAAAGTTGAAGATAAAGTTGTAGCTATAGCTATTGATGGAACTGGGTATGGGGATGATGGTGGAATATGGGGTGGAGAAGTATTATTGGCAACATACACATCTTATAGGAGGATTGGAAGTCTAAAACCATTCCACCTACCAGGAGGAGACACAGCAGCAACATACCCAGTTAAACCATTGATAAGCTTAATGGCATCGACAGGATACAGCTGGGATGAAGTCAACAATATACTTGAGAAAAGGGGGTTAATGAATACACTACCACATGGAGTTAAAGAGGCAAACATGACTTACATGATGGCGAAAAGTGGGAGGGGGGCATTGGTTACGAGTATAGGGAGAACCCTAGATGCCCTCTCAGCAATACTCGGCGCATGCACATTAAGAACATATGAGGGGGAGCCGCCAATGAAACTTGAATCAATAGCAGACGGGGGGAGGGAAGTACCATACAAACCAAGAATAATCGACGTGGATGGCATATCAAGAGTGGACACCACAGACCTATTAAAATGGGTTATAAATGGATTGGAATCAGGATATGATGTGAGGGATCTTGCAAAGACCGTGCTGGTAAACTTTGGGAGAGCTCTTGGAATCATAACCTTAAAAGCGATTAAGGGGGCTAGGAATATCAAGCAAACGGTATTGGCAAGTGGTGGGGCTGCAGTAAACACCCACATAATTAGGGGGATTAAGGAGGCATTAAAGGAAGAGGGTTTAGAAATCCGCCTCCCAAGGAAAATGCCGCCTGGAGATGGTGGAGTAGCTCTGGGGCAATTAATGATAGCCAATTGTAAATTGGAGTATGAGGGGGTTTAGTGTGGTTATTGAGGTTTAATGGTTAAATCCTCCAACTCCCCAGCAACCTTTACAGCTTCCTCAATAATCTTCTCCTCATCCACCACCCTAATAACCCCATTAACCATTATGGGTTTACCATTTATGATTACGGTATCCACATCACCACCATTTAGACAGTATAGGATCGTGTAGTATACGTCTTTTATGGGGATAACCTTAGATTTCCAAGCATTCAAAACTATGAGATCAGCCTTTGCACCTTTACCTATGAATCCAAGATTATTGAAGCCTAAATTCATGGCTGCATTAACAGTTGAAGCTTTAATTACATCAATGGGTTTCAATGCAGATGCACTACCATACTTCAAATTCTGTGCCGCCAACATGAACTTCATCTCCCTAAACATATCTAAATCACCACAACTCAAAGGTCCATCTGTAGCTAGAGATATGGATGCACCTCTAACCATCAAATCCATTATGGGAGTAATGGCTTGTCCACCACGCATCTTAGTGAAGGGGGCATATGCAATTCTAGCCTTAACCCTACCAAGGAGATTCAATTCATATTCATCCATAACATAGGAGACGTGGGCTAGAAGATGTTTTGCTCCTAGAATGCCGAGGTCATCAGCCAACTTTATTGGCGTAACACCATAAGACTCCTTAACAAACTTAACTTCATCCCTAGATTCAGATAAATGCATATGTATTGGTATGCCAGTATCCATGGATACAGATACAGCTTCCCTCAAAGTCTCAATACTACATGAATATAGCGAGTGAACCCCAATCATCGTGGATAAAGAATCACTGAAGTTGAAGTATTTCTTAGCAAAGGATAATGATTCTTTTAGGCTATGCTTAGGAGGCCCCTCATGTAGATCTATAACTGTTTTAGCTAAAACAGCCCTAACACCAGTCTCCACAACAGCTTTAGCAATCTCCTCAGCATAGAAGTAATGGTCGGCGAAGGCCGTTGTACCAGACCTTATCATTGAAATTATTGAGAGTAAAGCCCCAACATAAACATGCCTAGGTTTAAGTTGAGCTTCAATACCCCAAACCCTCCTAAGCCAATCAAACCCAGAAACCCCTGAAACAAACCCCCTAAAAATGGACATGGGTGAATGGGTATGGGTATTTATGAGTCCAGGCATAACAATACTCCTAGAATCACCATAAACAACCTCAACACCATAATCCCTAACTAAACCTAAATCTCCAACATCAACTATAACGCCACTATCAGAATCAACCACCACCACACCATCCCAAAAAACCCTTGAATATTCATCCATGGTTACAACTATGCCCCTAACCCCAAACAACAAAGCACACCAATAATATTTAACATGCAACAAACATTTAACCATAAACCTTAAATCATGCATCCAACAAAGGGAGGGTAGAGGTGATTTATATCTCGCATAAAGTTAAGAGAGTAGCCATCCTAGCTGGACCAGAATACGAAGACCTGGAATTACACTACCCATTATTAAGGCTTAAGGAAGCAGGATTCGATGTGAAAGTTATAGCACTCACAAAAGATCCAGTTAAAGGTAAACATGGATTAACAGTAAAACCAGATTTAACGTTTGCTGAAGCTAAACCTGAAGAATTTGATTGCGTAGTAATACCTGGAGGATGGGCGCCTGACACACTTAGGAGATATAAGGAGGTACTTGACTTCGTTAAGAATATCGCCGCAAGAGGGATAGTAGCAGCCATATGCCATGGACCACAAATACTAATATCAGCAGGACTCCTAAAAGGTAAACGCATAACCTGCGTATCAGCCATCAAAGACGATGTAATAAATGCTGGAGCAGAATACCTAAATGAACCCGTAGTTGTAGATGGAAACATGATAACCTCAAGAATACCCTCAGACCTACCATACTTCTGCCAAGAAATAATAAAAGCACTACAAAAGGAATAGGGAGATAAAACTCGCCAAACCAACCCTCACCCACAAAATTCAAATCAAATTTTTAAACAACCGAAAAAGAATAATCAACAAATTAAAGTATACTTAACCCCCAATAATCCCTTAAAACCCTATTAAGATCCTCAACAACCCTCCCCCTAGGAGGTTTAAGATTAACCTCAGGTTTTAAAACTTTAATGCCAACTATAGATTCAACATAGGCCTTTAAACCCATATTTAAACCTTCACCATAACCCCCCTCGAGGACGGTTACAAAGGATTTAACCATCCCAGAATGCATTAAACCCATGATCATAGAGGCTATAGTGGAATATGTGACTTCAGTGGCTTCCAACATTGTTAATGGATCACCTGCATGGGAGTCAAATCCAGCTGAAACCACAACCCCCTCAGGCTTAAAAACTTCAATTAAAGGTTTAACCACATTATCAAGCAACCATAAATATTCAGGGTCACCAGTGAATGCTGGTAGTGGTATATTGATTTTAGATCCCTCAGCACCAATGCCACCAACATCCCACACACTTCCAGTTCCAGGGTAAATCCCCTCTTGATGAAGATCCACATGCAAAACTTTAGGTTCCCTCCAAAATATGTCTTGAGTCCCATTACCATGATGAGCATCAAAATCCAATATAAAAACTCTCAATCCAGAATCAAGCATGGCCTGGGCAGCTGCAGCGGAATTGTTGAATATGCAGAATCCAAGGGTTGGAGCACCCATAGCCCAACCATCCCTACCAGCATGATGACCTGGAGGTCTAGGCATAATCAGCCAAGGCTCACCAGACTCTAGGGATTTAATTGAAGCATAATATGATGTGGAAATAAACCTAGATGCAACTTGAAAAGTTTTCCCAGTAACATACGTATCTGAATCTATATAGTGAAACCCCCTCCCACACTCCTCCTCAATAAGGGATATATAATGCTTCGAATGAATCAACTTCAACTTCTCAAACTCACCCTCAAAAGTCCCATGAACCCTAATACCACTCCAAGCTTCAGAAGCCTTTAAAACATTAAATGCATCATCAACCCTCCTAGGATGCTCAGGATGCCTACCACTAGGATCTGAATGCAACCTATGAACCTCATCATAAACCAAATTCAACACACAAAACATCACTAAAATATTATATTTAATGTATTATATATTGCAATTCACAGCAACTCAATATCTATCAGTAAGGAATTAATAATTAAGAGGAAACATAAAGAATTATGATGATGGAGCATGTCTGGGATTATTTATGGTTTTGTAATCATTCTAATGGTTGCTAGTATGAGTATTAAGCCTAATATAATTTTTAGGGTGCTTTCTGGTGCTTCAGCTGCTAGGCTAGCTCCCATGTATGAGCCTATCACTGTTGCTATGCCCATGGAGACTGCTACGATCACACCGTAACTGTTCATGTGACCCATCCTCTGATGCTTTAATACTCCACTGCTGATTGTTGGGATTGAGATTAGTAGGCTTGTGGTCCCCGCCAACTTGATGTCCGTACCGAATAGGAACATTAGGATTGGTATTCTGAATTCCCCTCCAGCTACACCAAACATTCCCGAAATCACCCCTATCACTAAACCGGATAAG
>Ga0209225_1004019_pt1 | contig 11849 bp, 14 predicted proteins | sample WasSprMetagenome_FD_184732 | JGI IMG/M metagenome (GOLD analysis project Ga0209225, IMG submission 184732) | Sulfidic aquatic microbial communities from Washburn Spring, Yellowstone National Park, USA - WS (SPAdes) (version 3) | ecosystem: Environmental > Aquatic > Thermal springs > Hot (42-90C)...
TCCCTCAATCTAATCGCAATCATCTGGCGAATGCGTATTCGGAGAGCTAAGAAGTGGTGAATCTGTTTAATAGGATTTGCTTTTTATTTTAACGAGAGTAAAATTTTAGTAGCATTTCAGGGAAAATATGTTTAAAAGGAGGCTAGCGAAAGCCTTAAAATGAAAGAAACAGCAGAAAATCTTGTCTTCCCTTCTGATTTTGTTAACAAAATTATCAAGGGAGACTGTTTGAAACTGATGAAGCTCATTCCTAATAACTCAATAGATGTAATCCTCACAGACCCGCCTTATGGCTTAAACAAAAAGGGGATCAAGAACGATGTGGACTTATCTACATTTTATCGAGTCTTACCAGAGTGTTATCGTGTGCTAAAGGATAACAGCTTTTTTATCACCTTCTTTAGCACTAAATTTTTACCAGAGTTATTCAAAAACAATCCTTTTCAATACTTCTGGCAAATCGTTCTATATTGCCCAGAGGGAGAGGTTAAATCTCCAATTGGGGTTACCAAGTTTATGTCTTGTTTCGTTTTCAAAAAAGGCAATCCCCGAATTAGCAAGCTGGGCAAAGATATTTATGTAGATACTCCTGGCAAGATGGTTGAACCCGATGAAGGTTTTATAAACCACCCCACGCCGAAACCAAAACATTTTATAATGGAAATTTTAAAGATGTTTACAAAGGTAAACGATTTAGTGTTGGACCCTTTTATCGGAAGTGGAAGCACGGCAGTAGCATGTTTATTGCTCAATAGGCGATTCATAGGCTTTGAAATCGAAGAGAAATATTGTTCAATAGCTAACGAGCGGATTAAGAAGGTATTATCAAAAAGTTCTTACAGCACATAAGGGGGTGAGAAGATGAATATGCCGGCAAGGATATACAACAAAAGTGGCAAATTAATAGTTGAACTGCCATTAACAAACCCCACGGGGAAAATTCGCTTAAAGCGAAGAAATGAAACCACAAATTATGGTTTACCAATCGCTGCGAGAAAAGAGAAGTTAACATCAAATGATTATATAGAATGGCAGATATCTTATGCTTCTTCACCGCCTCCGAGAGAATCGGAAGTAAAGGAAGTCATCCTTAGCGATGGTAGGGTTGGGTGCGAATTGACAAAATTATTATGGGAAGGATTGCGGTTGGACATTCTTTCTGCTGAGGATATCACAGAAATGATGAATTTCGTGAGTGGCGTAAGAAAAGATGAAACGCTTGAGGAAAACGAAAGAATTATAAGAGAGGAAACCCCCATAGAGATAAAAGGTGGCTTTAGAAAATTCATTGAAAAATCTCCCCTTTTTCTCAAGCGAAACGAAGCAGCTCGTTATTTTGTTGAAATAGCGCTAAAACACAAACAAAGAGCTGTGGGTTTGCAAGCTATGGTGTATCTGTGCATATATATCGAAAACTTGAAGGATTACAAGGGAGATATTTTAACTGGTAAGATGGCGGGGCCCAAGGAGTTTGGAATATTGGAGGTTACAAGCAAAAACAAGGAGATTATTAGTGACACGGTTAAAGCTTTTGCTTTAGCATCCCGCACGCATAACAACGATATTCGGAGTATACTAAAGCAAATAGAAGAGAAATGGAGACAATAGATATTAGTAGGTCTCAACAAGCGAGAAAGCATTTTGCACGAAAAGAAAAAGTGAGGGGACAATTCTTTACCCCACCTGAGGTGGCGGATTTTATAGTTTCTTTTGCTGGGAAATATGTAGCTTCTGGGGGGAAAATCGCTTGCGACCCCGCCTGCGGCGACGGTTCATTCTTATTAAGCCTGCTTAAATATGGTTTCCAACCTTTGGGTGTAGATATAGATGAAGAGGTTATAAAATTTTTGCCGCAAAAGATAAAAGGTTTCGTTATACAGGGCGATGGACTCCTCCTCGAGGAGGATGGAAAGTTTGATTTAGTTGTTGGTAATCCTCCTTTTTCCGCAAAGTATGGCAGAGTTAAAGGGGAAATCTTAAAGAAATTTGAGCTATGCAAAGGGCCCTCTCAGGCGATAGAAATCCTTTTTCTTGAAAAATTTATTAAGCTATGTAAAGATGGCGGAGTAATTGGCATCATCTTGCCCCACGGTGTTTTTTCTGATATTAGGTTAAGTTATGTTCGCGAATATATAACCTCCAATCTTACCCTCATCGCCGTTATCTCTCTGCCAAGAAATATATTTAAAGCAAAAGAGAATAAGACATCCTCAAAAACTTGCATTTTGATAGCTAAAAAGGAAAAGAAGCCTCATTCTAAAGAAGTAATTTTCGCCTCAGTTGATTCTCTAAACGAATTGGTTACAAAAGATATAAAGAAGATGATAGTCGCCGAACCCCAACAGTTCCTTTATCCCGAGTTCTATTTAGATAGAAATCCCATATTGGAAAAATTGCCGAAATTGAGGGATTTTAAAATCGAAATTATTCAGGGTAGCGCCATATATGGTGAGGGAAGAAAGTTTTCCTCTTGCGGTATTCCTTTTATCTCGGCAAGAGTAGTCACACCTTATGGGATAGATTTTTCAAAAGACAATAAATTCGTTGAATCAGGCAGTTTAATGGATAAGAAAAGGGCTTATTTAGAGATAGGAGATGTTGTATTTGTGAGAGTGGGAGTGGGTTGCATTGGTCGCACGGCGGTGGTTACCAAAGAATGCGAGAAAGGGATAGCCGACGATTGGATTTACATAATACGAAATAAAGACAGTCGTTTGTCTCCTTATTACATAGCTCTTTGGTTTCAAACCCCTCTTATCCAAAAAGAGATTAGAAGACTTGCCCGTGGCGTAGGAACGATAACGATACCCATAAGCCTTGTGAGAGAGCTCCCTATTTTGCCATGCGAAGAAAATGTTAAAAAGAAATGTGAAGAAAAATATAAAGAAATAATATTTGGAAGAGAAAACAACGACTTGCCAAAAGCGAGGAAAATCCGAGAAGAAATCCTTAAAGAATTAGAAGAAACTTGTCTAAAGCAGTTAAATCTAATAAAATAAAATCTATATGACGATAGCGGAAAGGATTATCTCTTCAAAAGTTGGCAAGGAAGTGCATTCCGATGAGTTCGTTATGGCGAGGGTTGACCTCGTCTTGGCGAATGATATAACCGCACCCCTCGCCATCAAAGAGTTTCAGAAGATGGGGGCTAAAAAGGTCTTTGATGGAAGCAAAATCGTCCTCGTTCCCGACCATTACACTCCCTGCAAAGATGTTCAATCAGCTGAAAATGTCAGGCTAATGCGAGAATTCGCAAGGGAGCAAGGCGTTATCTTCTATGAAATAGGTAGGGGAGGCATAGAACACACGCTCTTACCCGATGAGGGACTCGTCCTTCCCGGCGATTTAGTGGTAGGAGCTGATTCCCATACCTGCACTTACGGCGCTATCTCAAGTTTCGCAACGGGCGTAGGCTCCACAGACGCCGCCTTCGCTATGGCTTTCGGCGAGATTTGGCTTCGCGTCCCCAAGACTATGCGTTTCATCTATTATGGAGTCCTCCAACCTTTCGTTGAGGGCAAGGATTTGATTCTTTACACTATCGGCAAAATAGGAGTTGATGGAGCTCGCTATAAGGCTATGGAGTTCTGCGGAGAGGTAATAAGCAAGTTGAGTATGGCGGATAGGTTCACTATGTCCAATATGGCGATTGAGGCTGGCGGTAAAACGGGTCTCATCCCCGTAGACCAGATAACGATTGATTATCTTAAAGGAAGGGCGAAAAGGGAATACCCAATCATAGAGCTTGGAGATGCGGATGAAATCGTGGAAATAGATTGCTCTCAGATTGAACCTCAGGTCGCTTGTCCGTTCTCCCCAGCGAATGTGAAGCCGGTGAAAGAGTTAACTCATATCCGTATAGACCAGGTGGTGATAGGCTCCTGCACGAATGGAAGATTGGAGGATTTAAGAAGAGCGGCAAGGATATTGAAGGGAAAGAAAGTTCACCCAGATGTTCGCTTGATTGTCATACCCGCAACGCAAAGGATATGGGAAGAAAGTCTCAAGGAAGGTCTATTAGATATATTCTCTTCTGCGGGAGCTGTGGTATCTCCTCCCACCTGTGGTCCTTGTCTCGGAGGACATATGGGAGTTTTGGGGAAGGGGGAAAGGGCGGTGGCGACAACGAATCGCAACTTCCCGGGAAGAATGGGGCACAAGGATAGCGAAGTGTATTTGGCAAGCCCCACCGTTGCGGCAGCCTCCGCTATTAAGGGAAGAATAGCACATCCTGAAGAGGTGATATAATTGAAGATAAGGGGAAGAGCGATAACGGTTGGCGATAATATAGATACAGACCAGATAATACCCGCTGTCTATTTAACATCCACCGACCCAGCGGAATTGGCCAAGCATTGTTTGGAAGGGTATGACGAGGGATTCCCCTCAAAAATCAAAGAGGGAGATATCCTCGTGGCTGGGGAAAACTTCGGCTGCGGTTCATCCCGTGAGCACGCTCCTTGGGCGATAAAGGGAGCGGGAATTCAATGCATAATCGCCAAGTCTTTCGCACGCATCTTCTTCAGAAATGCGATAAATATAGGTTTGCCAATCGTGGAATGCCCTGAAGGTCTGGAAGCTGAAGATGGAGACGAGATAGAAGTGGATTTTGAGGAGGGGAAAGTGAGGAACATCAGCAAGGGGAAGGAATGCAAAACGCAAAGCTTTCCTCCCTTTTTGCAAGAGATAATAGATGCGGGCGGATTGATAGGTTATGCGAGGAGGCGTCTAAGTGGCTGAGTTCAAGATAGCGGTCTTGCCCGGAGATGGGATAGGGAAGGAGGTTGTGAGGGAAGCGGTTCGTGTTCTGCAGGCGATAGGAGAAAAATTCGGGCATAAATTTCATTTCAGGGAAGCTCTTGTAGGCGGCAGCGCCTACGATGAGACAGGTGTTCCCCTTCCGGAAGAGACGATGGAGATTTGCGAAAAATCTGATGCGATACTTTTGGGGGCGGTTGGAGGCGATAAATGGGATAATCTACCTCCCAATCTCCGACCGGAGGCGGCGCTTTTAGCCTTGAGGAAAAATTTTGACTTCTTCGCCAACCTTCGCCCCGTCATTCTTTTCCCTCCTCTTATAGATGCCTCTCCCTTGAAGAAAAGCGTATTGAAGGGAACGGATATGATTATCGTGAGGGAGCTCACGAGCGGTCTTTATTTCGGGAAGCCCAAAGAGAGAAGAAAAGCAAATGGCGAATGGGTGGCTATTGATTCAATGGTATATTCAGAAAGCGAGATAAGGAGAATCGCTGAGGTAGCTTTTAAAATAGCAATGAATCGGCGGAGGATTGTTCATTCAGTTGATAAAGCGAACATATTGGAGACATCTCGTCTATGGCGGGAGGTGGTGAACGAGGTAGCCAAGGATTATCAAGAGGTGAAGCTCTATCATTTTTATGTTGATAATGCGGCGATGCAAATTATAAGAAATCCTCGCCAATTTGATGTGATATTAACGGAGAATACCTTCGGCGATATCCTTTCCGATGAAGCGGCGATGCTCACAGGCTCCATAGGTATGCTTCCTTCCGCGAGCATAAGGGGTGATGGCTTCGGGATGTATGAGCCAGTTCACGGCTCCGCACCCGATATAGCGGGCAAAGGGATAGCGAATCCCATAGCCACGATTTTATCCTCCGCGATGATGCTTCGCTTTTCCTTTCAATTGGAAAAGGAAGCGAAAGCAATAGAAAACGCTGTATTAAGGGTTTTAGAAAAGGGTTACCGAACGCAGGACATTATGAGCAGAGGAAAGATACTCCTCTCAACGCAGGAAATGGGAGAGAAAATAGTGGAGGAATTGGAGAAAAAAGAGGGTTAAATTGGCTAAAGAATTTGAACTATCGCCGGGGGAAAGGAAGGCTCTTTTAATTATATTATTTCTTGGAATCATCGGAACGATTTTAACCGCCTGGAGAACAAGCAGAACAAGACCACCCCAAGCTAATTTTAATTATGTAACTATCCAAGTAGAAGGAGCGGTGGTGAATCCAGGGATATATAGATTGCCTATGGGTGCAAGGATAAAGGATGCTATCCAAGCGGCGGGAGGTTTGAGGACGGATGCCAACACAAGCAAGCTTAACTTGGTGGCGAAGCTGAAGGATGGACAGAGAATAAGTGTTCCTTCACAGCAAATCTATCCTGCCCAGAATTATCCTTCTCCATCCTATCCTCAACAACCGCAAATGAATTGGCAGAATCCCTATTATCATCAGCAAACATCTTCAGGGATGATAGATATCAACACAGCGACGAAAGAAGAGCTTACCTCTCTTCCCGGTATAGGACCAGCGTTAGCGGAGAGAATAATTCAATACCGTCTCTCGGTTGGGAGATTCAATTCTGTTGAAGAGCTCCTTAAAGTCCCCGGGATTGGCGAGAAGAAATTAGAGAAGATAAAGCCCTATATAGAGGTTAGATGATATTAGGATTTGGAGCAAAATCAAAAAAACTCTGGAGAACTCTTTAAGACCTGAATTTAGAATTGTTTTAAGAATCTGAGGTCGTTTTCCAGGAAAAGGCGTATATCATCAATGCGATATTTAAGCATCGCGATTCTCTCCGCACCCATTCCGAAGGCGAAACCCTGCCATTCGGATGGGTCATAACCCACATTCCTTAATACTTGGGGATGGACCATACCGCAGCCCAAAATCTCCAACCATCCCGTATAGGAACAGACTCTGCATCCTTTACCACCGCACATTATGCAGGAAATAGAGGCATCAGCGGACGGCTCGGTGAAGGGGAAATAATCGGGACGAAAGCGCATCTTCACATCTTCCCCGAACATTTTCTCGCAGAAAAGGGTGAGAACCCCTTTCAAATCAGAGAAAGTTATCCCCTTATCAACCATTAGCCCCTCAACCTGATGGAATGTATGGGAGTGAGTGGCATCCACTTGGTCTCTTCTAAATACTCTACCGGGAGCGATGATGCGAATGGGAGGCTTTCTTGCCTCCATAACCCTTATCTGCACCGCTGATGTTTCCGTGCGAAGGAGGACATCATCCGTTATATAAAAGGAATCGTGTTCATCCCGAACAGGGTGTTCAGGGGGAATGTTGAGGGCGATGAAGTTATGATATTCCGTTTCAATCTCCGGTCCCTCAACGACCTCGAAACCGAGCCCGATGAATATGTTTTTGATCTCGTCAATTACCTGCGTTAAGGGGTGCTTTCTCCCGAATTGGGGACGAATTCCCGGTAGGGTAACATCTATTATGTCCCCTTTACGGGAGATAGAGCGGAGGAAGGAGAGGCGAGTTTCAATCGCCTCGCTCAGCTTATTCTTTAACTCATTTAAAACTCTTCCTATAAAAGGGCGCTGCTGGGGCGGAAAATTGGGAATTTCCTTAATCATCTGGGTTAGTTTCCCCTTCTTACCGAGGAAACTAACCCTTATCTTTTCGACTTCCTCTTCGCTTTTAGCAGAAGCGAGAAGCTCCTGTGCTTCCTTTTCTATCGCTTTTATCTCTTCCTCAATATCGCTAATTGCCTTTTCCATTATCAGACTGTAGATAAAGCCTGTTTAGCTTTCTCCACCAACGAGTGGAAGGCTTCTGGCTCCTTTATCGCCATATCCGCGAGGGCTTTCCTATTGATTTTTATTCCCAGTTTTGCGAGAGCGCCCATAAAGAGGGAATACTTTATTCCCTCCGCACGGCAGGCAGCGTTTATTCTCGCTATCCATAGCCTGCGGAACTCCCTTTTGCGCTCCCTCCTATGGCGATAGGAATGATAGAGGGCATGCAGGACGGCTTCGTTGGCGTGAATGAAGCGCCTGCTCCTTGCGCCGCGAAAGCCCTCCGCCATCTTTAAAATCTTCTTATGTCTTCTTCTATTTACGATTCCGCCTTTAACTCTCGTCATTTCCAAACCTCCTTATTTATAGGTAAGGAATCAGCTTCCTTACCCGCTTCTCCATAGTCTTGTCCACCTCCGCCTCCTGGCGAAGGCGTCTAACTCTCGCCTCCCTCTTCTTAATCATCAGATGGTTGAGGCGAGTATGCCTCCTCAAGAGCTTACCGCTGCCCGTCACCTTGAACCTTTTGGCCGCGGATTTCCTCGTCTTCAATTTCGGCATAGCCAAAACCTCCTTTTCATTTCTTCTTGGGCATCAGGAGAACGCTCATCCTCCTGCCCTCCAACTTTATATCTCTTTCCACTATAGCATAATCTTTTAATGCTTCTTTGATTTTGTTAAGCAACTCCTCACCCCTATCAGTGAATGTCAATTCCCTTCCTCTGAAATAAACAACAACCCTTACTTTGTGTTTCTCCTCCAAGAATTCCCTTATCTTCCTCATTTTAACTTGATAATCGTGGTCGTCTATGAAAAGCCTGAACCTTATCTCCTTTACCTCTTGCGTCTTTTGTTTCTTTGATTCCTCCTTCCTCTTCTTTTCCTGTTCATATTTATACTTTGAGTAATCCAAAATCCTACAAACAGGCGGATTAGCCTGTGGTGCCACCTCCACCAAATCCAACCCCTTTTCCCTTGCTATTCTCTGCGCCTTCTGAATTGGCACGATACCTATCTGCACACCGTTTTCATCAATCAGCCTTACTTCCCTCGCCCTTATTTCCTCGTTTACTCGCCAACGACGCTCGCTAATAGATTATCAACCTCCCTCTATTGAATTTAGATAATATCCGTTTCATTTTCATTCGTCAAGTGATTGATAAACTCCTCAACGCTCATTTGAGGCAAGTTTTCTCCGCCTCTCTTGCGAGGGGAGACGGTTTTACTTGCCATTTCCCTATCGCCAACAATCAATGCATAGGGTATCTTTGCCATCTGTGCTTCTCTAATTCTATAATTAAGCGTTTCGTTTCTCGCGTCAACCTCAACTCTAAAATTCCTTTCCCTAATTGCTCCCGCTACCTCTTCAGCGTAAGGGATATGCCTTTCCGCTATCGGCAAAATCCTCACTTGAATGGGAGATAACCAGAGGGGAAGAGCTCCTGCGTAGTGTTCTATTAAAGTCCCCATAAATCTCTCCAAGCTCCCCAGAACCGCCCTATGCACCATAACAACTGTGTGCTCTTTCCCATCCGCGCCTATATAGGTTATATTGAATCGCTCCGGAAGATTGAAATCCACTTGAATAGTTGGTCCCTGCCACAATCTTCCGAGGGAATCCCTAAGGCTTATATCTATCTTCGGACCGTAAAACACTCCCCCTCCTTCATCAACGATATACTCTATTCCCCTTTCCTCAAGGACCTCCTTCAATATTCCCTCAGCCATCTCCCACCTCTCTAATGTTCCCGCATATTTCTCAGGGCGAGTGCTCAACTTATGAACATATTCCCTAAAGCCAAACCTTCTCATCATAAAATGGGCTAATTCCAGAACATCTTCTATTTCTCTTTTTAAGTTTTCTGGAGTGCAGAAGATATGGGCATCATCTTGAGTGAATCCTCTGACCCTCAGCAAACCATGGAGGACACCCGAGCGTTCATATCTGTAAACTGTGCCCAGCTCGGCGTATCTTATGGGAAGGTCCCTATAACTGCGCTGTTTGCTCTTGTAGATTAAAATATGGAAGGGACAGTTCATCGGCTTCAAAAGATATTCCACTCCCTCAAACTGCATAGGAGGATACATATTTTCTTTATACATCTCCAGATGCCCGGATATACGCCACAGGTCAGCCCTCGCAATGTGGGGCGTGTAAACAAGCTGGTAGCCCCTCTTTATGTGCTCCTCCTTCCAAAAATCCTCAATTATCTTCCTGACAATCGCTCCCTTGGGATGCCAGAAAACCAAACCTGCACCAGCCTCTTCCTCTATGCTGAACAGCTCAAGCGTTCTACCCAAAACCCTGTGGTCCCTCTTCTCCGCTTCCTCTAAGAAGTGGAGATAATCCGCTAATTCCTCCTCGGTGGGGAAAGCGGTTCCCTTTATCCTCTGTAGGGAAGGGTTTCCTTCCTCTCCCTTCCAATAGGCGCTTGATATGGATAAAAGCTTGAATCCTTTCGGGTTGATATAGGATGTATTCTCAAGATGCGGTCCCCTGCATAAATCAACGAAGCCCCCCTGCTCATATATCGTAACAACATCATCCTCTATCTCGTCCAAGAGCTCCAATTTGAGAATCTCTCCCCTTTGGGAGAATAAATTTTTAGCCTCCTCTTTGCTTATTTCCTTTCTTATTATGGGGAGATTCATCCTCGCTATCTCGCGCATCTTCTCTTCTATTCTCTTTAAATCCTCCTCCGTGAAGGGGGTATCCTTTAGGAAATCATAGAAGAACCCATCCTCAGTTGCTGGACCGATTCCGAGTTTTACATCGGGGAAAAGCTCCTTTACAGCGTGGGCTAAAAGGTGAGCTACCGAATGACGATAAATATCCTTGCCTTCTCCCTCAAAGGAGAACTCTTTTACTGAACCATCGGGCATAGGAACTGGGAACTTCAATTCGCCATCATCTCCGCAAGGGCAATGAAATTGCGGGCTGCCTTCTCGCCGAATATGCCTGATGCCGTGCCGGCGAGAATGAAGCCTATTGGTTTCAAGTCCTTTATCCTTTCCATTGCTATCTTTATAACCATCTCTTCGTCAATTTTATTCAGAATCTCCATATCGTCAAGATTTCCCACCAAACAAACATCTTCTCCAATCATCTCCTGCGCTTCCTTCAAATTAACATCACCCCAAGGAGGCGCCTCCAAGGGGTCAAGGGCATCGATTCCCAAGCTTCTCAAATCAGGAAGGAACCGTTTCACCTTCCCATGATTGTGATAATAGGCTATCGCTCCGTAGCGATGAATGGTTTCTATCAAAGGGGTATCATAAGGTTTGAGAAGCGCTTCCACTCCCTTGGGACCCAGCTGTTGAGTCACATATTCGCCTCCGATTATGCGAAAAGCGTCAACCCCCTCCTTGCATAAATCCTCAACCATACTTATCACCCTCTCCGTGCCCACTTCCGTAAGCTTGATTATCAGCGAGGGATTCAAACCCCAATTGAGGCAGAAGTCCTCGGGGGAGAAGAAGCTCGCTGGCAGGCAAACGCCATTTGGTATGCCGACGAGCACCAATCCTTCATCGCCGATATAATCTCTCATTTGATGGAAATATTTAGCTGTTGGCGAGGGTTTTTTATAGGGGAGGGAGAGAAATCTCTCGGCGTCCTCTGGCGATTTGAAGGGGAATTCCCTCATAGCTTGGGTTATATCCGTTTTCTCTATCCTCCATTGGAAGACGCCGGTGGGAGTTGATAGCTGGTATAAGCCTTCACCCACCTGCTCAACTTGATTTATATACTCGCCCCAGAATGGGTCAACGCCGGAAAAGGTCTCCATAAAGATATCGGTTTTGGAGATTAGCTCTTTAGCTATATCGCTGTCTGGTGCCAATTTGCCTAAGCCCCAGGGTGATACGGGGATTCTATCAACTTTTTCCTTTCTTATAGCCTTTATAATCCTTTCTCTTGAGGTCATAGAAGAAAAATGGTGGGCGGTGTTGGAGTTGAACCAACCACCTTCTCCTCGTCAAGGAGACGTTCTCCCGCTGAACTAACCGCCCACCGATAATGAATTATAGTTTTCAAGATAATCAAAGTCAACATTTTGTATAATTCCATAACATTTGAGACTCCATAGGGGATTTCCCATATTGCTTGACTATAAACTCTAATGGAGAATCTCTATTAAGACCGGTATGCGGTCTTGAGGCATTATACCATAGGAGGAATAACATCATTTGCTTATTAAACTCATCTATATCCGTTGAGGGATTCTCTGGAATCGCTCTACATAGCCGTTCTCTTGTAGACTCCCTCAGAAAATCTTCAAATTCTCCCGCAAATTCGCTCCCGTTATCCGTTTGAACACAC
>Ga0209225_1004042_pt1 | contig 11824 bp, 15 predicted proteins | sample WasSprMetagenome_FD_184732 | JGI IMG/M metagenome (GOLD analysis project Ga0209225, IMG submission 184732) | Sulfidic aquatic microbial communities from Washburn Spring, Yellowstone National Park, USA - WS (SPAdes) (version 3) | ecosystem: Environmental > Aquatic > Thermal springs > Hot (42-90C)...
CTGTGGGGGATGGCACATTGGGGGTTTTGCAGCTATGTTCCAAGCGGCTACAATATGCCTGTCCGCCTGGAAGCTGCATTTCCTACATTTGTAGATGTGCCCATTCGGCTTATTCAACTCGCCACATATCGGGCACATCCTAGAAGTGTTTTTAGCATTAGCATATTCAGGTTTATAGCCTTCCTCAACAGATTTGTAGGGACTGTATTTTCCTGAACGGTGTGCTGTGGAGCCTTCTTAACCCTCCATAAATCGATTCAAGTAACCTCTCCCTAGACGTCATGTTCATGCTCACCGCGCTCTTCAGGCATTCTTCAACCATACTTCTATAGGCGGAGAAAAGTTCTTTCAATGTCTGTTTCTGCTCCCCTGTTGGGTCAAGCTTAAATTTACAGGTTTCATTCAGCAATAAGCTGCTTGACACCCTCCACCCTCTCGTACTTGTGGCTCCTCAGGCCACAGAGCTTTCCAAACCACCTTTCTGCTTTTGATCATGCGAAGAAACCCTTACATAAATTACCGCTTTCCTTGATACATCAGGCTTAACAAATCCCATTAAACGCTCGCTTTCAGGTATCGTTCTTCTACCGCCAACAGTTCTGACAACCATTATCTTCCCTTGTTTATCCCACTTCCTGAGCGTATTGGGATGTATTCCAAACCTTCTACAGGCCTCTTGAAGCGTCAGTAACCTTTCAGGCATCGTTTAAAGAATTGTTAAAAAGAGTTATATAAAGTAACTATTCAGAAACTGCCATGCTACCCGTGCAGAGTTCATGGTTAATTGTCGGATACCATTTAATCTCTTTTCTCGGCAGTCCGAAGGGATTCTGCGGAGCCATAACTTTTGGTCCGCAGTATCGTTCCTCAGCAAGGTACTTCTCCTTCTTTTCCTCGCCCATTTTAGGCGCCAACCACCTTTCTAACGGCGCGCTAGCTTGTTGCTAAATTCAGAAGACATCACTTTCCTTTTCATATACCGATTTTTCTTCTAATCCCTTTTGAGTGGGATGTGATGCACTATTTGCTCATTAGGCAAGTTTGCTACATTTTGGCGGCGGGTGTTTGGCCGTACCATATGAATATTTTTGCAACCACGGCAGTTAAAAAGCCGCAAGCGATGCGTGTTGCTACAGTAATTAATAAACCATCAATGCCTGTTACAACGTTCATTGGAGACAGCTGAAATGTCCAAAAGAGGAAAAATCCTCCAATTGTGGTTGCCACTAGGCTTGATATTAGCATCCTCCTGAAATTTTCCGAACGTTTGTTTAATGCTCCAGCCATGTACCCAATTAGCATAGGACTAAGGACATAACCAAGCAGTGTGGGACCTAAACCGAAAACTATGCTTGGAAAAAATCGACCTGTTGTAGAGGTTGTGCTACGGGAAAAGGCTCCATAAGTTGCCACAAACCACAATGCATAAAGGTTACCCATCAAAAAGCCTGAGGCACCGCCTGCCCATCTATTCCATAAAAGTCCAAGCAAAAGCGGCACCGCAACTGTTAACACCATCTCCTCGATTTCACTTATTATTCCAACAATAAGTCCGAAGGATCCACGCCTAAACGTAATAGTTACCTGCGAAAAGCCCACTATAGCTAACACAACAATTAAAGGCATAACAACCCCGTAAAGAATATCGCTTTTACTCCAATTTTTCCACTCTGTGCCCATAAGCTAAGTCGCCATATGCAGTTGGTGGACTAATTTTTATTAGTCTTTCTCTTTAACCTCTTAGAGTGTTCTCAAATTGACAGTTTATTAAATTGTCCAGAGGAGCATATGGTTAAGTCGTTTCTTTTAATCTGGTCTTTGAGGAATTTTATCACATCTTCCCCTTCTAGGTAGCGATTTCCTTTTGCATCCCTTCGTATGGGATTCTTGTTTCTTTAAAGGCTTCGCCCTTAGGAAAATCTATGAATATATAGTAAGCTGGTACAGAAGGCAGTATAAGCCTCAAATTGGTGGGTTCCCTATTTGGCGAAAGCCCATTCTGTTCAATGTTGTAGACTATGGCTTTAGGCGAGTCTTTCAGTTAACTGCTTAAACTCAGCCCAGCTTCTAAGCTTTACAACGCCCTCGCCTGAGCTTTCCTTTGGCTGCATTGGTGTGCTCCTCTGAATAATGGTATTCCCTTTTATGGGAAGAGCTCTATCTCCTTTTTGGCTCCGCATTTTACACATACAAGCCTAACATGGGACTTGTCCCCTGTTAGGCCCTCAGCCTTCCATTCGTGGTCGCATTGAGCTTCGCCCTCTATTGTTTTGTTCATTTTGGTTCCTCAGCATAAACTTCATATTCAAGAATTTAAATTTATTGTTTTTAATACGTAACACTTATATATGTAACAGTGTTATCTATAGCGCGCGATTAAAATGTGTGGACCAAGAAGTCATTGCGGATGCTGGCACGAATACCCAGAACGGGGATGGATACAATTCCTAATTATGCGCATACTTTATGAAAAGCCAATGCACGGCTACCAACTCCTAGAAGAAATCGAGGAAAGAAGCCAAGGGTGCCACAGACTTGAACCCGGCTCCATATACACGCTTCTAAGAAGGATGGAGGAACGCGGCCTACTAGAGTCGCGATGGGAGAAAGCCGAAGGAGGACCAGACAGACGTGTTTATAGGCTGACAGGCAAAGGTGTTGAAGCTCTAAAAATGGGCTTAGCCTCCATAGTCAAACGCAAAAGGCTATTTGAAGACCTTGTTAAATTCTACTATGAAAATTTTGAAAAACCCTTGAAAGAAAAAGGAGGTGAAAAGCCAAATGTGTAAATGTTGTTGTGAAATGGGAGAGCATCATTCACACCACGAGCACATGCGCACGGGCTTCCCATGGCCAACGATGGACGTTGAAGAAGAAATAAAAATGCTGGAAGAATACAGGGAAGCCCTAACAAAAGAGCTGGAGAAGATTAACAAGCGGCTCGAAGCCCTAAAACGCTAAAACCATCAACCCCCTCCTCTTTTCCTATTTAAAACTTGAATAAGGTTATGGGAAATGGATGTAATAAATTTGAAAAAGCTGGTGCAATTTTCGGAGGATAAAGGATTATTGGACACTATGGAAAAACGTAGACGCGTAAAGAAGGATTTGCTCAAAACACGATGCTTTAACCTTGTGCTTGTCTGCCTCGAGAGAGGCCAAGAGATTCCGCCGCGTCCAGAACCCTATGGCGTGTGCTTTTACATTGTGGAAGGTTCAGGAACGTTTACGGTGGGCGACGAGAAAGCTGACTTGTCAGTTGGCGAAATGGTTTTTGCTCCGGCAAACGTTTCCAGAGGGATAAGATGCAAAGAGCGAATGGTTGTTTTAGGCATACAAGAACCCCCACTAGGAGGCCTTCGAAGATGTAACGGCAGTGGACCACATAAGCTTCGAGGTTAAAAAAGGCGAAATCTTCGGCTTTTTAGGGCCAAATGGGGCTGGAAAAACAACAACCATCAGAATATTGACTGGCTTAATAAAGCCTGACGGGGGCAAAGCCTTTGTGGCCGGCTACGACGTTTTGAGAAACCCGATTGAGGCAAAGCAGCGTGTCGAGGTTGTTCCAGAGGTTTCAAACGCCTACGTGGACCTCACGGCATGGGAAAACCTAGCCTTAATAGGCAAGCTTTACGGTGTGCCAACTCAAAAACTTAGGGAAAACGCCACAAGTCTTCTAAAAGAGTTCGGATTATACGAGGTTAAGGACAAGCTTGTCAGAGCCTTCTCTAAAGGAATGAAGCAGAGGCTCCTATTATGCATGGCTTTGGTTAACGATCCTGAAGTGCTTTTCCTAGATGAGCCAACATCGGGGCTTGATGTTGAAAGTGCAAGACTTCTACGGGAAAAAATAACTCGGTACAATAGGGATGGGAAAACTGTTTTCCTATCAACCCACAACATGGAAGAGGCAAACCAGCTTTGCCACAGAATAGCCATAATAAACCATGGCAGGATAGCAGCCATAGACGCTCCCGAAAACCTCAGAGCCCAAAGCATGGAACTCCAGTACATTGAAGTAGCCTTCAACAAAACCGTAAACCCGCAGGATTTTTCAGGAAACCCAAGCATTACCAGGGCTGTGCCTGCGGGCAATAAGGTGCGCATTTATACGGCTGACCCATCTACAGTAATAGCGTTTCTAGTGGAATATGCCAAAAAGAATAATCTACGCATTTTAAGCCTAAACACCATGATGCCATCCCTAGAAGACGTCTTCTTAAAACTCATAAGGGGGAAGGAGGCAGTCATCCAATGAGCGCTCTTACGGAACAGTTTAAGCGCTCCCTCGTCATAGCCAAAAAGAACATTAAAATATACTACTTGAAGGGGCCTGTGATCATTTTTGGGCTTGTTTTTCCGCTATTTCTAGCTTTAGCCTACATTATTGGACGCAACGTACCGCTTAAAGAGGTTTTACCCGGGCTGATTGGTATGACAACGTTTTTCACAGCCACGTCAGTTGGTCCTTCAATTGTGCCTTGGGAAACTAGGTCAAAAACCCTTGAAAGGCTTTTGTGTTGCCCAGTTGCCTTCTGGACAATTATAGTTGGGGATATGCTTTCATCCTTCCTCTTCGGCCTTATCATATCGGTTATTCCGCTGGTCTTAACATTGACTTTGGGCATTCAGCCCCTAAACTTTATGCTGCTCTTTTTAGGCTTGATAATTGCAAACCTATGCTTTGCAGCCTTAAGCGTGCTGCTTTCAGCCTACCCGCCAACGGATGTTCCAGCCACATCAATGATGCTCTCATCTCTTGTCAAGTTTCCACTAGTCTTCATACCAATAGAGCAGCTTCCCCTATTGGGGACAGCCATAGCCTCAATTTCTCCACTGACATACTTCACAGACATGGTTAGGCAACTTTTTCTAAGTAGAGGATTTTACCCGCTGGCATTCGATTTTACAGCAGTAATAGCCTTCACCATAGCATTTGCGCTCGCAGCAATAAAACTACACGAGAAAACCCTCACAAAAAGGTTAAGTTAAGCCCAGTACGCTTAAACCATTGATGAAGAAAGTTACAGTGATTATCCGGCAACGGGAAATAAACAAACTTTTCCCACAACCATTCCAATTAACCCTAAAAGATGAAGCTTCGATAATAGACGTCATTAAAGCAGTGGATGAAGAAATAAAAAGGAAAGTAGGCGTCTTCTCAGTCGGGAGACACAAAAGCCTGCTTCAAATGGTTTATCATCCAAATGAAAACAGATTTTACAAACGAGTGGCAATCCACGCCCATGCAAAGTCCAAAGTTATAAACGTAAGGGAAAATCCAACATCACCCTTACCAAACGAAACAACCGTGATCATAATACCTGAAAACGGATGTCAAACAGACTGGGAAGAACCTGTACAATCCCAATAAAGCTGGGTAAAACCTAATAAGTGGACTGCCCCTCTTTCAGCGGCATGCAGTTAGCCATCCGCTCAAATGGTCCAGTAAGAGCATATCAGCAGGTCGTCCCGTTTAAACTGTCTCCTAAGAAAGTTTACAACGTCTTCCTCCTCCAAAAAGAAGTTCCCATTATTGTCTCTCCTTAACTGGATGCCCGTCTCCTTAAGCCGCTCACCTTCTGCAAAATCAAGAAAAACATAATAGGCTGACCCGGCGGGCAATATAAGCCTCAAATTGGTTAACTCTCTTTTAGGTGACAGGCCGTTCTGCTCAATGTTGTAAACTATGGCTTCCGGCCTAGAACTTTCAACTAGACGCTTAAACTCATCCCAACTCCTAACCCTAACTACACCTTTATCAATGTTATCTTCAGACTGCATAGCCACCATCTGACTAAACGCCTTTTTAAAAGGAAGGAAGAAATGCGGCTAAAGCTTCTTGTAAACTATGTCCTTCTCCCTAACGCGTTGCGCCACTTTTAAGCCTACGCTTTGTCCAGCTTCGGCTCTCTGCACATTTTTATGTTCAATCTGCATGGACTCCACCACCTGTTCAAAATCCGTCGTTGGCCCTCTAATGACTATGCGGTCTCCAACTGTTAAGGGTGCCTTAAGCTCAACAACCGCCACGCCAATCTTGGTGAAGTGGTGGGTTACGCGTCCCACCTCGAGCAGGTTCTCTTCAACCAAACACTCCATCTCCAGATGAGATTAGGCGTTTTATTGGATAAATAATTTATCTCAAGTTTTCAACCTAAGCATCTGCGAATTCTAGCGGCTTCCACGAGGCATTTTTGGGCTTCCCAGTTGTCCTGTTCGATGAAAGCTATGAGGAAATCATTAACTATGTTTTCGTATCTCCGCTGTGCAAGGCTTACTGGTCCAAGTTTGACGGAAAGCTTTTCCTCCACAGCTTCAAGATCTTTCATCAGTTCAGCCATCCCTAAGCGAAGTTCTTCACGGCTCGCACCGACCAGCTTAGCAATCTGCTCGTGCATGTCGATCAACATGTTAAGGTTGCGCCATGAAAGAAAAGCGCCAGCGTACTCCAAGTCGCGTTTGAGGTTTATGTAATACTTTTCTAGGACTTTCCATTCAGCCTCATTGAGGCTGTTGAGGGCTTTAAAGCCGATGAATTCTGGCGGAATTCCAAGCGTATAAAGCGCCGCTGCGAACGGTATAGCCCTTGGAAGGGAGACTTTCCCAACGTTTCGGCTGTAGCCGAACAAACCTATGTGGAGTTTTCTAGCCCGCCTTTGTGGGACGTGGCACGTCACCGCGTTTACCAAAGGCGCAAGCCTCTCCACAACCCTCTGATAATCAACCATGAACTTGGCTATAACGCCTTTCAACGTCTCAATTTCACCAGGCTCCATGCTGGGAGGCTCTCCGCAGGGTAGATTGTCGTTCAAAACTTTAACCACACGCCTCGTCTCATTAATTGGATAATCATATTTCAGGGCAGACTGGATTGTCACCGTGCAGACTCCCGAGTATTCCTCCATGAAGTATTCGACGTTATCTGGCGATAAGCGTCCCCGGAATGGCATAGTTCCCACACCGATTATCGGATATAACTTGACGCTGAACCTTTTTTCAAGAGCCTTCAACTGTGAGAAAGCCAGTTTGCAAAGTAGCACTGCACACACTAGCCCATAATTTAGGGCGGGGTCGGAGCGAGCTACGAAGACCCTAAGGTATTTAGGCTTAACAGTCTTTATGTAAGGCTCTATAATTTGGCCTATCCTCAAAACGCTTTCCATGTCCTCTATCAGCGGGATAACCTCTATGGTTTTTGGGTTAAATGGACCTATCCAGTCCTCTACTTTCACTGACCCGTTAAGCTCCACTTTTTCAGCTCCAGCTATGGTTTTCTCGTAATACCTCAAAAGCCACAAAAGCTCGTCGCTGCTTGTTGTAAAAGGCAGTATAACCTCGAAAATCGGTGAAACATCCCGCTTGTAAAAGGTGCTTGCAATATCGTGGGCTACTGGAATGTTAACCAGAGACTCCAACAGGATTTTCCGTTCAGCAGTTTCAATTCTCGGGTTTGGAACACGATATGTTAGGAACACATCCTCTCCTAAAATATGCCACCTGAAAAATTCGCCGTACTTGCTAAGAAGCTTTCTAACAACGTGGGTGTCAACATCCTTGCCCTCAGAATCCCACATAACCTCCATGCATCCAAGCTCTTTGTAGGCGAAGAAAGCCTCATCGATTTCAGCGTCTCCCTGAATGATGTCTCCTCTCACCCAGTTTGGAAGAGACACGTTGTCTGGATGTTGAGTGGACATGGTTCTTGGAATCTTCCTGTTCGCCAAACCCATTTAGAGACTGCTCCACGCCCCTTAGCCTAACGCTGTTCACGGGTATAAACTTTCAACAGTAAGTTTAGTGAAAAAAGCAAAAGCGGCCTCTTACCAGAAATCAGCTTCGTAAAAATTACGGAAACGCTCTTTCAGTCCGAAGGCTTCCCACAAGATGTGTTGGAGAGGCTTCAACAACTCTGACATGGAGTTTTTTGCCCAGTATGCCACCGCAACCCATAACAACAATAGGCTTGTAGGCGAAGTTCCTGCCAACCCAGGAACCAGAAACCGTTCCAGGCTCATCCACGAGGATTTCACCCTCCCAACCAACCCACCTTCGGTTCCGTTCAAGGGCCACTTCTAAAGCCACACGGCTCAAAAAGGCGCTTCTAGCTTTAACCTCTGAAAAAGGAATAGTGTCTTTCATTTCAGCGGCTGGTGTCCGCGGCCTTGCAAAAAACTTTGAAACGTTAACTACGTCCGGTTTGACATCCATTATCAGCTGAACCGTTTTCTCGAAAGCCCCCCTTGTTTCTCCGGGAAAACCGCAGATAACATCTGTTGCAATGGTCACTTGCGGGTGAACATTGCGGAAAACTTCTATTATATAGCGGAAATCCTTCACGGTGTAAAGTCTCCGCATACGCGCAAGGACTTGATCATCGCCACTTTGAACCGGCAAATGGAGAAATTTAAAGACCTTTTCGTCCTTGTAAGCCTCTACAAGGCGGTCTAATATTTTTAGAGCCATATTGGGCGTCATCATTCCAACACGAACTTTAAAATCTCCATAAACCTTACAAACAGCGTCTAAAAGCTCCGGAAGATTTGAGCCTATGTCTAAGCCATAACACGCCGTATCCTGCGCCGTGAGCCAAAGCTCTCGAACCCCCTCGGCGAGGTCGGCTCTAACCCTTTCAATTATCTCTTCCACAGTGTAGCTTCTCAAACGCCCCCTAGCAAACACAACACAACAGTATGCACATGAACCCAGGCAGCCGTAGCTTATGGGGATTATGCCAACAACGGGGTTCAAGCGAACCCTAGGAAGGTGAATGTCAGGTTTAGCTCTTTCTGCGTTCTCTAAAGCGACAACCTTCCTACTCCTCAAAACCTCCTCAACAACACCAACTATTTTTTCGCCTAAGGCCGGTCCAGCCACACCGTCAAACTTCACTTCCCGCTTTAACCTTTCAAAGTTTATGAGGGGCAGACATCCAACAACAACCAGTTTCTTATCCCTCGGAACACGCTTCAAAAGGTCGATCATGCGGTTCTCTGTTGGACCCTTAACAGCACATGTGTTATAAACAATCACGTCAGCCTCCGCCAAACTATTTACAAGAACATATCCAGCCCTAGCTAAACAACCAGCCATAACCTCCCCGTCAGCCAAATTTGTTGAACACCCGAAGCTTCTAAGAAATACTCGGAAGCTTTCCATGACAATACATTAAATGCTTCAAAAAAGATAAAAACCTAGAGGTGTTTGAAAACCTGTTTTACAGCTTTTTGAAATAGCTATGTAGTAAGCTTTAAAAAGAAAAAAACCAGCATATTTAAAACATATTTAAATCATAACATATACAAGTATAATTTCTAGACGACTTTTTCTCGCTCACCAGTAGGGGGGTTTGAAATGAAGTTGATCACGCTGTATCTTCCTGAACCATATATCGAGGCGTTGAATCAGCTGGTGAGTGAGAAGCTTTATCCTAATAGGGCTGAAGCCATTCGTGTAGCTATACGCGACTTGATAAACAATGAGGTTTGGCGCAGGAAGAGGGTTGGCTAATGCAGTCCACTGTTGGACAGCAGACTTTCCGCTATTCTTGGCAGAACACGGTTGCCAGCGAGATTCGCCAGCCCAGCCTTTGCCGTATGCTAGTGGTTGGTGTGGGTGGAGCAGGAAACAACACCGTGACAAGGCTTATGGAGATGGGCATAGTTGGGGCTGAGTGCATAGCCATAAACACCGATGCCCTCCATCTAAAAATTTCAAAAGCCCATAGGAAAGTGTTGATAGGCGAAAAATTAACGAATGGGCTTGGGGTTGGCGGAGACCCGAAGCTTGGAAGAGCCGCCATAGAAGAGTCTAGAAAACAAGTCGAAGAGCTGCTCACAGGAGTAGACGTGGTCTTCATAACGGCTGGGCTGGGCGGTGGAACAGGTGCTGGGGCCGCACCAGTGATAGCTGAAATCGCGAAAAGGAAAGGTGCTTTAACAGTTGGGGTTGTAACAACGCCTTTTAGAATCGAGAAGGGACGCATGGAATATGCAGCTTTCGCTTTAACCGAAATGCGGAGGCACTGCGACACAGTTGTGGTCATAGACAACAACAAACTGCTTCAACTTGCGCCCCATTTACCCATAAACGAGGCTTTCAGGCTGGCGGACCATGTTTTGGCGAACATGATTAAAGGAATTGTGGAAACCATTTCGGCCCCAAGCCTCATTAACCTGGACTTCGCTGATTTCAAAACAGTCATTAAACGGGGTGGCTTGGCAGTTATAGGCGTAGGGGAGTCAGACGCCCCTAACAGAGTTGAAGACGCTGTCAGAAAGGCTTTGAGAAACCCCCTCTTAGACGTGGATTACATGGGAGCTAAGGGCGCCCTCATACATGTGTGCGGAGACGCAAACATGACTATTGAAGAGGCAAACCGTGTCGGGGAAATAGTTACGGAAATGATGGATGAAGACTCGCTGGTCATATGGGGGGCCAGAGTAAACCCTGAAATGGACGGCAAGATTAAGGTGACACTGATCCTAACAGGGGTTAACTCACCCTACATTCTAAGCGGATTCGGCTTCACAGCGCCCCAGCTTTTCAATCTTGAACCCTGCGCTGAGCCTGAGAAGCCGTTAAACATAGATTTGGACCTCTACCAAATGGAACAAGACACGTGACCCCACACTCACACCTTTTTTCCTAGAAGCTTGAGGCCAATTTCGCCGTAGTTAGCAGTTCCAAAATAGACAGACTTTAAATTGACTTAAGTGTGTTTTCTGTTGATGGAGAAGCTTTACACGCTTAAAGAGGCTAAAAAGCTGCTGGGAGTCTAAGGCTATTCAGCGTTGGGATAAGGAAGATAAGGGTTGTTAGGACGGTTGGCGGTAGGATACCTGAAAGCGAAATTAAGCGTATTCTCGAATTGAAGGAAGAGATGGTAGTAGCAGGTTATGCCGGAGTCCTCTACAACCAAAAAAGATGAGGCTGATGAGGGCTAAGATGAACTCAAGAGGAGCCCAAGGCTGTTGAATCCCAAGAGCTATGTAAGTTTATCAAAGACACATAACTCAGAGCCCGCAGCTTGTTTTGGGCAAATAGTTTATAGAGAGGGCTTACGCGCATCTAAGTTGAAAAAAGCGTGAAGGAGAAGGGCTGATGCCCCTAGGTGTAGGCTTAATTGGATGCGGTGCTATAGGAACGGTTCTGGCAGAGGCTATTAATAGGGGACAAGCCGGAGACGCTTGTCTGGTCATAGTCTTCGACAAAAACCTTGAGAAGGCCTTGAGTTTAGCGCGGAGGTTGAGAAATAAGCCGAAGGTTGCGAAATCCTTCGAGGAACTTCTCGAATGTGAAGATGTAGAGCTTGTTGTGGAGGCAGCTTCCCAAGAAGCTGTTAGGGCTTACGCCTCTGAAACGTTGAAGGCTGGGAAAGACTTAATGATTATGAGCGCAGGAGCCCTTGTCGACTCAAAACTCGTCGACGAAATTAGACGCGCCGCGAAGGAGAGTGGCCGAAAGGTCTATGTGCCTTCTGGCGCCATCGCCGGTTTAGATGGAGTGAAAGCTTCAGCCTTAAGCAGAATAGAGGAGATAACTTTAACTACGAGAAAGCCTTTGGAGGCATTTGTGGACAACCCCTATTTTAAAGAGAAGTTTGGCGGAAGGGTTGAGAAGCCAACTGTGATTTTTGAGGGAGATGCAGCGGAAGCGTGTAAGCTTTTCCCAGCAAACGTTAATGTTGCTGCAACTCTAAGCTTGGCTGGTGTAGGTGCAGAGAAAACAGTTGTGATGGTTGTCGCCGACCCAGCTTTGAGGAGAAATGTTCACGAAATTGACGTTAGGGGCGAGTTCGGCTTGCTGAAGGTTTACGTGGAGA
>Ga0209225_1004044_pt1 | contig 11823 bp, 9 predicted proteins | sample WasSprMetagenome_FD_184732 | JGI IMG/M metagenome (GOLD analysis project Ga0209225, IMG submission 184732) | Sulfidic aquatic microbial communities from Washburn Spring, Yellowstone National Park, USA - WS (SPAdes) (version 3) | ecosystem: Environmental > Aquatic > Thermal springs > Hot (42-90C)...
TTTAACAATATTATCCCGACCAACCTCAGTTGCATAATGCAGAGGGGTTCTACCAAAATCATCTTTTGCATTCACCTCGGCACCAATTTCGAGCAATGATTTAACTATATCGGCACTTTCGAGTGAAAAAAAGTCATATGTGCTAGGTAGCTGAACGGCAACATGAAGGGGGGATTTACCATTTTCAAATTTGGCGTTTACCTTTACAGCAATTGTTAGGAGCTTTTTGACTCTTGCTACGTCTCTATTTTCTGCTGCTTTGAAGAGTTCCTCATCTAGGTTCATCGTTTATGTAGAGGATTTATCCTTATTAAGTTTTATCGCTTTATTGGGTTTAGGCAGGGGTAAAGAGTGTTTACGCCCGGGAAGTGGAGATGCAAAGGAGTAATGCCAAGGCTAGGTGGGGATTTGACGTGTAAGAGCGCGGTCGATGCGGAAAGCGTGGGGCATCTCTCCATCTGTTTGTTGGGGGGCTATGTTGTCTGGTAGTTTTTTATTCTCTGGAGGATAGTGTTTATTTCTTTTAGTTGTGTTAGGGTTTCCTGGGTGATTGTTGAGGGTGGGTTTTCAGCTGTGTTACTGATAAGTGTGGATATTTCCTGTGTTTGGCTTGTGTTTGTCTGTGTGAGAGTTGACTGGATGGTTGCAAGTTGTTGTTTTAGCATGTTGATTTGTGTTTCGAGTTTTCTTGCTTCTTCTTTTAGTGTGGGGTTTCCTTCTATTAGTGCTTTTGCATTTGTGATCTCATATTGGTGTTGTAGTGTGGTTATCAATTTTTTTATTCTTTCTGCCTCTTGGAGAAGTTTCTGTTGGTCGACTTGTTGTGGCTCGAGAAGGCTTAGTAGTAGGTTAATGTTTTTTCTTGTTTCCTCTATCTTGGTCTTGATGTGTTGTTTTTCTATGGTTTTGTTTATGCCTCTGATTTTCTCGTCTGCCTCGATTATTTTTAGCTGGGCTTCGAACTCATCTATTTGCCTTGCCAGATTTCTGCAGGAGTCCTCTATGGTGGCGATTATTTGCTTTAGGGTTCTCGATATTTCTAAAACTGCTTGGTTGTACTCAGTTTTTAGCTTTTCCCTAACTTCTGGAGATAGGGTAGATGATTCGGACTCGAGCCTGTGCAAAGCTTGTATGTTTTTGGCTAGGCTGGTAAAGATTTCCAAAATTTGGTTAGGTTCCCGTGGAAATCCTTCTGGAGGTATACCAATGTGGCCTGAAATGTTTCTCAGCTCTGCCAGCCTGTCAAGGTATTCTTTTTGTGAGATTTTTCCCTGAACATAAGAAGTGATAAGCTTGGCGAAAACAGTAACAAAGAATTCACGCGCTTTTGGGGTCGGGGGTGCTTTTACTATCTTTATATAGTCTTTCTCGGCGAGAAAGATAAGGGCATCTTCCACCTCTTCTATTGTTGCTTCTAGTTTCTTTGCAGCCTCCGTTATGTCTATGGTTACCCTCTGGGAAACTGATGCGTTAACTTTAATGTACGTAAGAAGACTTTTTTGGAGGTCTGTGAGGCCCTCCGTCATTTTCTACCCCTAGTCAATGTCTATAACGTCTTCATCGGTCGTTGCTATGGGAATTTCTTTTCTCTTCTCTCCTTTTTCACTAAGAACAATCCATAGTGCTATGATACCAAAAATTGTCGCGAAGATTACCAGTAATATTCCCTTGAAGATCCTTATTTCGCTGTCCGTATATACATAATATGACACACCCTGCTTATTTGTGTAGATTCCAATAACGGTTTTGGGCTTTAAGGTGCATTGGAAATCGACAGGCCAGAACAGCCAAGAGGCGCCTGTCATTAAAAACTGGTTCGATGAAGTAAATGTTCTGGTCTCACCGCATATGTTAAATGTGTAGTTTCCGTCGGCAATTTTTCCAGTATCTCCTAGAAACGTCATTGGAATAGGTGTGTAGTTGAGCTTGCTAAATATATTTAGAAAAATCGTGGAGTTATTTTTAAGGCTAACTTTGTTATTCTTCTCGATTGTTAGATTAAAGCAAGCCGTCTCCGTTGTGTATTCACCATTTAGAGGACGAACAGTAATGTTGTAAAGGAGAGAAACAGTTTGATTAGTGTGTTTGCCAGATAGTTGTTGTTGGAACTGAGAAGAGGTATTGTTTATTACTAATTGAAGCTTCTCGCGGTTGAGAACTATGTTTAATGAAGCGTTGTATGTAAATGTGAAGTTGGAGTAAACCGTAAGATTTAGGCGTAATAGGCGTGCCAGATTTTTGGACATGATTTCTGGTTTAGAAAAATTGACCCACGTTTTTACATTTATGGTGAAGTCTTGTTGTTTGTTATTGTTTAAAAACAAAGTAAGCTTAATTTTTGTGAGGTTATAGTTGTTTTTGTCAAAAGTTAAATCTGTTAGGTTTATTTTGAAATTTGTAAAACATACACTAGCATTCTTTCCTTGACTCAGATTAAAGGAAAAATTCCAAGATTTGTTTTTTCCTTTAATTGGTGTGATTTTAATGTTCTTAGAATAAGTTATATTGGCTAAAAAGGGGGAAGTAAATGAAATATTTCCAGTTATATTTTCATCTCGTTTTCCATCGTTTATAATATTGAGACATAGATGTGTTTTGTTTAACTTATCAAAAACCGTTAAATGCGTATAAACAACTTGAATAGGGATTGTTTTAGGTTCCACCCGAACATTGTTTAGAACTTGGCTTGTGTTGTTATATGCATCAAAGATAATACTTATGTTTATTTTGTCTTCTCGTTCCCTGAACTTAGATGTAACTAGTTCTATTCCTTCCAGTCGTATACCTATTATTTTTGTATAGTTTTGTTGAGAAAAGGTAAGTGTACCTTTGCATAGCTGTGGATGGCACAGGAAGTTTGGATTTTGTGTTTTTTTGGAAAAGACAAGGTAAGGGGGTAGACTTATGTTGATTTTTGCTGTTACATTTGCGAGTTTCATTGCTTCGAACCATTTAGATTTTAGAGAAATTGTTATATTGAGGGAAGAAGTTTTGGTAGAGTTTAGGTCTATGACCAATGGAGTGGGGCTAATCTGTATATCGAAGTATTGGTTGTCCTCGTGCTGAGGTGATGCACTTAAGAGAGCCTGATTGAATAGAACGAGAAGAATTAATAAATTCAGCATCCGGAGGCGATAGCTCATAGTTATCCTTTATAATGAGAGATAATAAATATATATTTCTTTTTCACTTTTTCAACGAGATAGATGTTTGCACAGCGGTACACTCTCCGAGGCCACAAGGGTTCATATCGTCTTCTCACACCTATAGGAAAAGGCGGCATGTCCCAGGTGTGGTTAGCTGAACCCATGGGAAACCCTGCTTACAGGGTTGTGGTAAAGATTGCGAATGATTCACAGGTAGCTATAGAAAAGCTCCGATTTGAAGCTGAAGTCATGAAGATGCTTAACCATCCTCATCTCGTTTCCTATGTTGACTCTGGAATGATAGGAAATTTACCCTTCCTTGTGATGGAATATGTTCCAGGCAGGGACCTCGAGAACCTATATTCAGCAAGACCTCTCGACGAAAAAGAGGCAAAACAGCTTACAATTGAATTATTGCTGGGGCTTGACTATATACACGGCCTTAACATAATTCACAGGGATGTAAAACCTAAGAACCTTTTAAAGCAGTCCAGTTTCCCAGATGTCAAGCTGATAGACTTTGGAACCAGTGCCTTCTTTAATAGGGTGGGCTTCAAAGAAGCTGTTATTTCTCCTGGGGGTTACACGGCTCCCGAACAGTATAGATCTACCTCTTCTCCGCAGGCTGATATCTGGTCAGCCGGTGCTACCCTGTTTTTCTTGTTAACGGGGCAACATCCCGTTTTAGATTTGCCTGGTTACCCAAATGTTACTAGACCTCCAGATCCCTGGAAATTCAGGAAGGATATTAGTGAAGAGTCAAGACGTGTCATATTTAGGGCGATGAACCCTGATCCGCTCCAAAGATATCTGTCTGCCCAGGAAATGATCGCGGATCTCGATCGTGGAGTTGGTCATGAAGAGACAATAGATGTTCCCATATTGGAGGTGATGGGCGTCAAAATTAGGATAGATGTTGAGAGACTTACTTTTGGAAGGCAGACAACGATTGGTGAGAGTGGAACTTCCATAACTACCTCTGCTTTAAGCGAGTATTCTTTAACCGAAAAAGTGAAAATTATTCGTCATGGAGATTATATGGAAGTACTTGTTAAGGATCCCTATAACTGGATCTCTAGGAGACATTTCGAGATATATCGCCTAGGAAGCAAATGGTATATCAGGGATCTCGGCTCGTTAAACAAAACGGCGGTGTTGACGCAGGGACAGGTACGGGAAATCTGGAGAGGTCACAAGGTTGAGGGGCCTCCTTTTGAGCTGGGAGACAAAGCCTTAATATATGTGGCGTATGGATCTTCGTTATCCTCCCAGCCATACTTAGTTGTCTCCTTCAGGGCTAAATAAAAAAATTAGAGATATCTTTTACAGGTGAAGCAGTAATATTTGTTTAACAAATTTATTTTAGTTGCAGGACTATTGCAGTAAGGACATATCACATTTCGATGCTCATCCTTTACATTGTGGGCTTTAAGGAGAATTGGCTGTTTAGGCTGGGTCAACATAACCTCGTAAAGGAAAAGCTCCCGTGCTTTAGAAGTCAGTTCTACTTCGTATGACATTTCCTTCCCTTGACATTCGGGCTATACATTACATGGGGATTCTGAATACCAAATTTATGGCTCCAGCGGGGCTAATAACGTCTCCATCGTTCAGTGGTTGCATGCCTGTTCCCTTGATTTGTCTCCCATTAAGGAGGGTCCCGTTCGTGCTCGAGGAGTCCTCTATGTAGAAACGCCCGTTTCTAAAGTATATAGTGAACTGTGGCACCCGTTGACTAATTGTCTCTAAGAGACCTGGAGGAACTATTCCCTGGAAATCTCTACGGTAAAATTGCTGTGTGGGGGAAGAAATTATCAATCTGCCGTTTGGAGCCTCAAGGTATGCTAAAACTGTTTGTGTTCCCGGCATTACTTCTGGCAATACCCTCGTAGAAGAGACACTTGGCTGGACAATTGTTGGGGAGGCAACAGGTTGGGGTGCAGGTGTAACTGTCTGTGAAAGCGAAATCTGAGGAGTCACTTTGCTTTTTTGTTCCTGGGAATAATAGACAAGATATGCTCCACCAGCCAACAATAACAAGCCAAATAGAACTATCCCAGCACCAATTCCTGTACCGTAGGGGATAGAGAAGAACAAAGTTCCTAAGTAAATAAAGAAAATACCGATTAATGCAAGAAAAATTCCTATGATTAAAGCTATGACTGAGCTAACTGATCCCATGTTTATCATTTTTTAACTAATCTAGCAATTATATAAATTTTTACGAAGTAAACAGACTGAGAATATAATGTACAACCAATTTTTTAAACCGTTCTTAGGGGCATCATGAGGGAGACCGAGACATTGTCGTAGCCTCCTTTTCTAAGTGCCTCGCCAACCAGCCGTTTGCTTAATTGATTAACCGATGTAAGGCCTCTTTTCACTTCTTCCCCGAATATTTTCTCGATTTCTTCATCTTCCACGAGATCTACTAGTCCATCAGTTGCAAGTAGCAATGCATGGGCCTCTGTACTACTTGTATCTATGCGTGGAGTGGGCATCCCAAGCGCACTTGTAATAATGTTTCTTTGTGGGTGGTGCTTAGCTTGTTCCCTGGTGATGACCCCCCTTTCTACAAGTTCTTCAACATATTTATGGTCTTTAGTAATTTGCCTTAGCTTGTTTCCTTCAATTACATAAGCCCTGCTGTCCCCCACATGTCCAATAAAGGCTTTGTTGCCATTTATTAGTGCCAATGTTAGAGTTGTTCCCATTTCTCCTCTCTTGCTCTTTTCCTGCAACAAGTGTTGGTTAGCAATCTCTATAGCAGATTGAACTGTCTTTTCTGGGCAGTCACTTGGCCTCTTCAAGAGGCCGAGGAGGATCTCATTATAGGCTGTGACTATCGCTATTTTGCTTGCTAGTTCGCCGTAGCCCGCTCCTCCAACACCGTCGGCAACCGCAAGCAAGTAATATGTTTCCAGCCTCCCGTTTCTATAAATTTTTATAGTTGAATTTAGAGCTGCATCTTCATTATTTTTTCTAACTTTTCCAACATTAGAGTAGGAATAGAGACCCTTCTTGTCTTGCAACTCACGTGCATCGAAGTCGAGCTTCTGACCCATCATTATAATAGGTCTGTCACTATCTTTGTTAGCATCCTTGAGGTCTTCGAGAAATGATTTATACTCTTTTCCAGATGTAGTGATTCGATAAAGGGGCGTGCCTCCATCAAATAGTATTATTCCTCTAAAGGCATTGAGCTGAGATGGAGATTGAGGAAACATGCTAAAGTTCTTATTTATGCGTTTTTGGATTAAATTTTTTGATTCAAATATTTTGTACACAGCCAAGTTATCAAATTGCATGTAAATGCCTCCCGAACCATTAATGTTTAAAGCACGCATATTATGGGATATACCCGGAAAAGAGAGACCTAGACGACTACTGAGCCTTGACACTCCCTCACCAAGAACTATTTTTAAAAATTCTTCATTGGAAGCGATGCCAAATAAGTAGATCCAATGTATATATCCCTCTACCCAAATTCTCAGACTCAGAGCCAATGCACTATATTCATTAACCTGAGGTTCAATAATATCTAGAGCATTAGAGGTAACAAGAGAAGCATTCTTGGATCTTGCCATATTAAACAAAGAGAAAAAAAGTCTTATAAATTTATCCTTGTTCTATATGGCTCCAGTAGTAAATCTTAGTTGCAGAACACCTGCAGGCGAAACTGTGTCGCCATCTTTTAGGGGGACCAGGCCCTTTCCCCTTATTTCTTCACCGTTGAGAAGCGTTCCGTTGGTGCTACCAGCATCCTCTATGAGGAATGTGCCATTATGGTAGTCATAGCTTACAGTGAAGTGCCGTCGGCTAATAACTCTTAGCGAGGACTCATCGGCAATCCCCCTAAAATCTTCCCTTCCAAAGGTCTGCGGCAGTGAAGTTATTGGTATAATTTTTCCACCTGGCCCCACAAACTTAGCTGCAACTGTTACTGTTTCGCCTGTAGGTGTCCTAACCACAATGGTTTTTCCTTGAAGCCCGTAGACTTGCGTTCCTTCGGGAACCGCTCCAACCGAAGGTGTTATCGCGCTAGAAACAGCTGTAGGGCCTGAAACTGCCTGGCTCTGGAACTGTTGTTCTTTTCTTCGAGTCAAATAAATATAGCCTCCTAGAGCGGCTACTGCTATAAGAATGGGGATAATTAGCCATGTTAGCCACGAAGTTGTTTCCTTTTTCTGTACAGTGAATGTAAGCGTCCCTTCTCTAAGTTCCCCGTTTTTCCAGACTGAGATGCGGAAAATATAGTCGCCCTCTGGGTCGCCTGGCTGAATCTTGTAGCTGGCATCTGTCAAGGTAGTGTCAGATGTCAATGTAAGTGTTTTCCTGGCCATGGGCGTTATTCTGCCTGCTGTCGGATGGATTAAGTCGACTTGTACATCGACTGTTGCGCCTCCTACAGGTGGGATAGCCTTGATACATGCAATTTCACCAACGTAGAAGACTGGGGAAGTCTTTTGTTCACCTTGGCAGACAGCTACTTGGAAGGTGACTCCATGGATTGTTACGGTGGGCAGAGGCTGTGCAGAAACATAGCCGGCATAATATATTAAAGCGGTTGTTAAAAAGAGTAGGAATAAGGATGGTAAAGCTTTATCTTTTGGCATATTTGTCGATATTTAGTAGATTTTCTCTCTATATTAATTTTTTGTTTTGCATAAGACATGTGCATTTCCTTAGCTCATATGTTAAAAGAACAAAAAATATTTCACTAATAGTATTTCATACCTTAAAGAAAAGATCTATTACCCCTGCCGGAGAGACTATGTCGCCGTTTTTGAGCTCCATCGGCCCCCTCCCTCTTATCTGATCTCCGTTTAAAAGTGTCCCATTTGTGCTTGAATAGTCCTCGATAAAGAATTTCCCAGAACGAAAATCGTAAAAAATACTAAAGTGTTCCCTGCTGATGACAGCTAGCAACGATGGATCAAGCAAGCCCACGAAGTCTTTTCTCCCAAAAACTTGTCTTACACTTGTCACTGGGATAATTTTTCCTTCCTTCGTTTCTAGCCGCGCTATGCTAACCATGGTAACGGGTGTAGCCGTCGCAGTGGGCTGTGGAAGAGGTTGTACGGGGGCTACAACTGGTTTGGGTTGTTCTTTTTGAAGGAGTTGAGACTCCGACTCACGAATAAAAGAAAAGTAGAGTAACAGTAGAAACATGCCTAGCAATAGCATAGAAAGGACGACATATAAGGGCTGAGAGGTTCCAAGAACTAGTAGATAAAAAGCCGAGGAAGTTGCCGCGGCAAGAGCAAGGATCGAAGCCACTATAACCAAAAGGTCGACTAGCCTATTCATCAATATTAGTAAGACAATTACATACTTATATTTTTTAATGTATAAGAGAGGTCTCTCTCAGAAGATTTCATAGACAAAGCACATGTCCCGTAAAATTCATATACATAACTCATTAAAATAATTAATTGAAGTATTATGGTGTCCACGTCGGTACGTCGACTCACATTAATTTTTCTTATTTTAATCATTGTATTTTTCCTAGATTTCTCAACAGTTATCAGAGCCACGAATCAACTCCCGAGCGAGCTTGACTATGTATGGAACCTTATTGATATAAGAAGCCGAGACGAGGTATATGCAACTGCTTATCTGAGACCAGCAGATATAGATTGGGACACTTGGCGTAGTAACTACTTTGCCCCTAACCAAAATTCGTATTACCAAGGCATGCTGAACAGGCTTGGCGGAATGTTTAACCTTAACGCAGGAACGCTTATAGCTTACGGGATAAACGATGCAGAGAAGTATGTATATGTGACCATTCGTTTCTCACTTAGCAATGCCGGCACTTATGACCAAAACACTGACTGCCTAAAGATTATAGATGTACTTAAACGTCAGGGAACCGGCTACTTCGACGCGCTCACTGTTAAATCAAGCTTGAAAATCTTTAACGTAGATCCCCAGCCCGTACGTAAGGATGATTACATTGCTTATTGGAAAAACACGGATTTTGGCTCTGCACCTAGCTTGTACACTATCTGTTTCTCAAGAACTATGACCATTCGCGTCACAGTCACAGGGTTGCCGTCTAATATCAAAGTCTCAATATACGCAGGCTCTTCAAAATTAGGTGACATAGTTTCCGGGTCTCAAGCCACTTTTCAGCTGAAAGAGGGAACATATGCATTGAGACTAGAGCCCACTACGTATGACATTAGCGGGCAAGTTCGATATATGCTAAAGAATCCAACGATAACAGTTTCGTCCTCTTCTGACGTCACGTTTGAGTATGTAAAGGAGGTACAAGTGTTTATCCAGCAGTCGGCTGGCTTTAGCCGTGTAAGGATAAATGGAAACTGGTATTACCTTCCAGCCCAGCTCTGGCTGGTAGCTGGCCAACACGAGTTGTACGCGGAGCCAACTGTTACATTTCAGTCAAGTAGCGATTCTAGAACTGTGTATAAGTTTTCTAGGTGGCTTGTCGGCGCGGCTGCCTACTATTCTAACCCTCAAACCATACAGATAAGCGACCCTGTCACGGTCACAGCTGAATACACGACAAGGAAAGAATACAGGGTAAGCATTAGAACTCGTTATAGTTCTCCAGTTGAGGGGTTCTACGGCGAGAGCGAGGTATTGCGCGTCAGTGAACCGCCTGAGAAGGTCGAAGGAGACGTAAAATACGTTTTTCTTGGCTGGTACAGTCAGGGTGGCCTATATACAAAGAGCAATGAGCTCACAGTTACAGTTAGCGGTCCTATCTTGCTTGAGTCTAGATGGGACAAGTACTATAAAGTTACCGTTTCATGCAAGCCCTCAGCCGCATGCAAGGCTGAAGAGTACTGGTACAAGGAAGGTTCCACATTCGACCCTGCCACGTATCGCGTGGAGGATATTGTATACAGCGGCTCTGACACGAGATACGTTTTCCAGGGCTGGAGCACTGGCACGCAGGTTGTCAGCTCGCCGTCAATAGTGTACAAGCTGTATAAGACCCAGTACAGAGTGAGCGTGGAGCCTGGCGAAGGCAGGGCGTTTATTGAGGAGGGTGAATGGGTGGATGAAGGCTCAACCGCGACTGTGAGGGTTGAGAGTACCAGGTTCGGCTTCCCGGTCCAGACCGTGCTGACGGGCTTCACCGCTGAGGGCGGAAGCATAGAGGCTCTTGACACAACGCAGGGATGGGCACGCGTGAAAGTCAACGCGCCAACAATAGTCTACGTGAGGTGGGGGAAAGATTATACGCTCCTCTATGCGCTTCTAGCAGTAATCGCAGTCGTAACTGTAGTCTCTGTGGTGTTCCTGGTTAAGGGTGGTCTCCCAGCCCCGATAGGTAGAGTCTTGGCAACTCTGAGGAGGGATGAGTGGGCTAAGCACCCCACCGTGCAACCAGTAGCCACTGCTCCGCAAGCTGGAACACGGGTCGTGAGTTTGGAGTACCTGGAGGGCGAGCTTGCGAGGCTGGTTGAGGAGGCTAAGAGGTACAGGGATTACCTCGAGAAGTTGGAGGTAGCTAAGGCTGAGGGAAAGGTTGCAGAGACGGCATACGGGGAGCTGAAGAAGGAGTACACCGAGAAGCTCGCTAAGCTTGAAAGAGAAATAAGGGAGCTACAGGAAGCCAAGAAGAGGCTGGAAGAGCAAAAGTAAAAGCCAAGAAGAGGCTGGAAGAGCAAAAGTAAATGCAACGTTGAATTTAGCAGAGAGACTGCTGGGGAATTAGCTTACCTTTGTCTGTAGCTTCTTCTTTATTAATTCCTCGATTTTTGCCTTATAATCCTCCTTTAGAGTTTGGTATGCGTTATCAGAGATTTGACCTGAAAGCTTAAGCTCAACAAGCTTGGCCAAGTACTCCTCGTACTGTTTCAATTCCAGCTCTAATGAAGTTCCAGCTGGAAGCAGATTAGTCTTTACAGGAGCAGCTTCAGCGGTGGTTTCAGGCAACGACATCGGTGCATTTTGTTGCTCACGCGCACCTTCCGATACTAAAAAGACCGAGATTGTGATCAGTAATACGGCTAACGGCAGACAAAAGATCCAGAGAAAACTTCCGATATCGTGAGGTAGTGGATAAATTGTTAGAAGTTGCATTACCGATATTAATGCTACGAAAGAAAGGAATATGGAGATGACATTTAGTAGTCTTATTAAGGGCTTAGCCATATATACTTCTTTAATCTTGAACCCCTTTTTAAGTTTTCGGTGCTCCTAAAACTGAGGAAGCGCGAGCATTGTTCAGTACAGATCCTATACAAATTACCTTGATCTATAATTCTGAGTATATCATTCTACCATGGCATTAGCTCTGTTCTCCTCTGATTTTGACAGTTCTTTCACAAATCCCTTCCTCATTCTCTAGAAATTTGTCACGCGCAGAAAAAGGCAAAATCCATTAGAAGAAGAGTGTTGTGTGTACTCCACTTATTCCCGGGTAAACAGGAAAATTGTGGCATGTTCATTTACGCTCAAATATGTCGGCAAAAGCTTAAATATAATTTCTTTAAGTTAGAATGGTGAGTGAATAAAATTGAAGAAGCCGCTTAGCTTAGGATTGATTCTCTTACTATTTACTTCAGCCACATTAAGCTTTCTTCCTATTCCTGTAGTTAAGGCTGAAGAAAAGAAAGTATGGACGGATAAAACTGTGTATTACATTGGAGAGCACATTATCCAACATGTAAACTTAGCGGCACCAATGGCTCGCGCG
>Ga0209225_1004045_pt1 | contig 11822 bp, 10 predicted proteins | sample WasSprMetagenome_FD_184732 | JGI IMG/M metagenome (GOLD analysis project Ga0209225, IMG submission 184732) | Sulfidic aquatic microbial communities from Washburn Spring, Yellowstone National Park, USA - WS (SPAdes) (version 3) | ecosystem: Environmental > Aquatic > Thermal springs > Hot (42-90C)...
GTTGCATCTATGGCGAAAGGCAGTTTGGAGTTGAAGACCAAGGATGGGTAAGTTGGCTTACAATAGCGACTCTAACTGGCAAGCCCATAACGATCTATGGTGATGGAAAGCAAGTTAGAGATGTATTGTATGTGGAGGACTTGATAGATGCCTTCGACAAATTCCTAAACTTAAAATTGAAGCATGAGGTCTTCAACATTGGCGGAGGCCCAAAGAACACGCTATCATTACTTGAACTCCTTGAAATGCTCAAAAGGATGAGTGGAATAAATCCAAAGGTATCGTTTGCAGGGTGGAGGCCAGCAGACCAGAAAGTCTACATCTCAAATATAAATAAGGCAAGGGCCCTCCTAAACTGGGAGCCGAAAATATCCCCTGAAGATGGGGTAAAGAGGCTAGTAAACTGGGTATCAAACAATATAGAGCTGTTTAAATGAGAGTACTCCTCTTAGGCTCACACATGAACTACAACTTAGAACATTACGTCTACATGAATCTAGTTAAGCGCGCGGCCTAGGAAGACTCGTTAAGTGGATTTCTCAAGATAAGGGCTTATTCATTTAATGGAGGGTTAACGATGAGTAAGTCCATAGATAGAGTGCTTGTAACTGGTGGTTTGGGTTTTATAGGAAGCCATGTGGTAGACCTGCTTGTAGAGAAGGACTATGAAGTGAGAGTATTTGATAATTTGGAACCACAGGTTCATGGAGAGGCTAGAAAACTGCCTGATTACTTCAATAGGAGAGCTGAACTCTTGGTAGGGGACATAAGGGATAAGGAAGCTGTCGTTAAAGCTGTGTCAGACGTAGATGCCGTGATCCACTTAGCTGCAGCTGTGGGCGTTGGGCAGTCCATGTATCAAATTGAGAAGTATGTTGCGTGTAACACTTATGGAACTGCGAATTTGCTCGACGTAATAGTCAACAAGGAGAACAGCGTTAAAAAGTTGATCGTAGCTTCATCAATGTCAGTATATGGGGAAGGAAAATACAATTGTGCTTCATGCGGGGTTGTTTATCCAAGTTTGAGGAAGGAGGAGCAGTTGATGAACAAGGATTGGGAGCCTAAATGCCCAAATTGCGGTGCATCCTTAAAACCTCTGCCCACAGATGAAAACAAACCTCTCATGCCCACCTCGATATATGCTCAGACAAAGAGGCATCAAGAGGAGATGTGTCTGTTGATAGGGCGAACTTATGGTCTACCAACCGTTGTCTTAAGGTTCTTCAACGTTTATGGGCCAAGGCAGGCGTTAAGCAACCCATACACTGGTGTATGTGCCTTGTTCTCAAACAGAATATTGAATAATAAGCCTCCATACATATTTGAGGACGGCTTGCAGACAAGAGACTTTGTACATGTTAAGGATGTAGCTAAAGCTGTGCTGCTAGCCTTAGAGAAGAGCGGCGGAGATTACATGCCGATAAATGTTGGGAGTGGAAAGCCGATATCGATAATTGAGCTAGCTGAAATTCTCATAAAGCTTTATGGGAGAAATGTGAAGCCATACGTGTCATATAAATATAGGAAGGGTGACATAAGGCATTGTTATGCAGATATCTCAAGGGCTAGGCAGTTATTAGGCTACGAGCCTACAATTAGACTGGAAGATGGGCTGAAGGACTTGGTTAAGTGGGCGGAGGAGCATAGGTGGGCCGCCGCAGACTTATCGGACAAAGCCATAAGAGAACTTGAAGAACGAAAACTTATTTGATGGACTTAACAATGTCCGATGATCAGCCATTAGTTTCTGTAATAATACCTACGAGAAATGCTGGTAAGATTATTGGGCGTTGTCTGGAATCCATTCAATCACAATCCTACCGAAGCTTAGAGATCATAGTGGTGGACAATTACAGTTCTGATGAAACCCGAAGAGTGGTGGAGAAGTATCATGCTAAATTCATTACCGCTGGACCCCCACCTCCATACAATAACTTCTTCACTGCACCAATACAAAGAAGAGTAGGAGCAGAACATGCTAGAGGAGCCTTCCTCTTCTTCGTCGATGCAGATATGATCCTCTCGCAAGGGCTCATAGAAGAGTGTGTGAAGAGATGTGAGAAAGGTGCAGATGCTGTTACAATACCAGAAATATCTTTTGGAACAGGCTTCTGGGCAAAGTGCAAACAAATTGAGAGAGCATGTTACATCAATGACCCTAGAATAGAGGCCCCTAGATTCATAAGAAAGTCCGCTTACGTGCAAGCAGGCGGATGGAGCGAAATGTTTGGCGCTTTTGACGATTGGAACATGGCTAAGCGACTCCGAGCTTGTAACCTAAGGATAGATTACTGTACGAATAATTATATCTTACACGACGAAGGGCATTTAACGTTGAGGGGTTTATTTTTTAAGAAGTACAGAATGGGAAAGACTATAGATCTAAGACATATCTCCGGTCAAAATTTGAGTGTGATAAGCTACCAGCTAACACCTTTTAGAATATTGTTACTGAGAAAGGTCGTGTTATTCACGAAGAACCCTATTTACATATTAGGCGTGTTCCTTATGAAGCTCGTCGAAGCCACAGGTATGCTGATTGGATTCTTAATGCAGACTTTTAGGTTCTATAGAATATGAAACTTGCTATACTTGTGGATGAGCTTCCAGCCAGTAGTGCTCCTAAGATTGTTGGTGAGGAAGCTTTCCACCTGACTGAGCTGAGGGTTAAATACGATGTTTACGTTTTGAAGCATAGAGTTAGTGAAATGAGCAGCGAACTTGTAATTTATAACTGCGAAAACGAGCTTAAAGAATTAATAAAAATACTACTTAGAGAATGATGAAAGGAGAGAAGTAATCGCCGAAAAATCACAAAGAAAAGCGTATAAAGAACGCACATACGAACAATGTGTTAAAGAATTTATGCATAGTGTATTCTAATGCTAGTACTATGGATAAAATTGTAATAATTCTTAATAATAATCCGGAAACTTCTGGTGTGGGAAGATATGCTTACTCTTTATATCGAGAATTTTCCAAGATTAATTATAGCAAAATTAAACTTGAATTTATTTCTTGGGATAAAGAGTTATTTAATGAATTTTTTTACATGCTTAAAATCGTGAAATTGAATTGGTTGTATTATTTACTTAGATTTAAAATATTAGAAAAGAGCCTAAAGACAAATAATGCTCTGATACATGTAACTAATGCTGGATATTTGGCTTCATTAATAACTAAATTCAAACAGAAGAGTCTTCCTGTTGTAGTAACAGTTCATGATACAATACCAATGAATATGAGAGACTCGTTAGCTCACAAAATAGCCGGAACCGCTTTTAAAAATATTGCTTTCGCAGATCATGTTATTTGCGTCTCAGAACATGTAAGAAGAAATATTCGAACGATTCTAGGTGGAAAATTGGATCAAGTAACGACGATTCATTATGGAGTTGATCATAGTATTTTTCGTCCTAGGAAGGAAATAAAGGTAATAAGAAGAAAATTACAGTTGCCTGAAGATAAATTCATTATTTTAAATGTCGGTTCAGAAGAGCCAAGAAAAAATATACCTGTGCTAATTAGAGCCTTTTACAAATTAGTTAGAGATTATAGGGTGAACGCTGTTTTAGTAAGAGTAGGACAAAGATCGCCAGGAGTAAATAAGATCATAAAATTGCTTGGATTAGAAAATAAAGTAATTTATAGGATAGCATCAAGCAAGGAAGTAGCACTCTATTACAATGCAGCAGATCTTTTAGTTCACCCGGCATATTATGAGGATTTCGGGATGTCTATTTTAGAAGCCCTAGCTTCAGGCTGCCCAGTTGTAGCTAGTAATAAGGCTGCTATTCCTGAAGTTATTCATGACAGCGGAATACTTTTAGATCCTTTTGATATTCAAGGTTTTGCCCATGAGATGCATAGAATTCTAATAGATGAAGATTTAAGAATTAAGTTAAGCGAGAAAGGTCTTAAAAGAAGTCTTTACTTCAACTGGCAAAAGTGTGCTGCAAAAACGCTAGAAGTTTATCAGAATGTGTTAAGTAGATATTAAGAGACGCTTAGCATATTAACATATATTTTCAAGGGTTTAAAAATTAAAATAATAAAGTGGTAAGTGAAATTATGAAAATTTGTTTAATCCGTAGTTTTTACCTTAGAGGTAGTTCCGAAAGAATTTTGTTAGGAACCATTAAAGGATTATTAAAGCGAGGCAACGATGTCATACTACTTACATCTTATGTCAATGATGATATTCTAAATAAACTTAAGGCAATCAATATTGAGTTTATAAAAAAAGTCGAAAATTTACCTACCATGTCCTATCAGAGCTTACTACTTAACGATAAAAAATTCTCAAAAATGCTTACTCCACTTATAAAAAGAATAGAGTGTGATTTTATTTTAGCCTTAGATGACTTTTGCCTTTCAATAGCAGAATGTAGTAGAAGAGCCCCTCTAATTTATTGGTGTCAAGGTTTACCGTTAAGTATTCCTTTAACATTTATGTTTGAGCAAAGGAAACTTCAAAGCTTCTTAGTTAAGTTTTGCAGTCCTTTTTTACTTACAAAAATCAAGAAATATATTGCCAAATTTGATTATGTTTTATCAAATAGTCATTATACGAAAGAATGGCTGTACTTTTTTACAGGCATCCGATCAAAAGTCCTATACCCACCTGTAGATTGCGAGTTATTTAAGCCTATGAAAAGTGATTGGCATAATTTTAAGTATATTTTAACTCCTTCTTCACAAGTTGAAGTGAACGTTATAAAAAATCTTGCCAAACATTATCCTATCGTAACCTTTGGTGGAAAAAATATAGACGGATGCAAAAACATGGGGTATATCTCCGACGAAGAACTAGTAAAGCTTTACTCAGCAGCTTTCGTGCTTCTTTTTCCTCAAATTCATGAGCCTTTTGGCTACATACCTGTAGAGAGTATGGCATGCGGTACTCCGGTAATAGCTTATGATGAACAAGGGCCTAAAGAGACTATTGTAAACGAAAAAACCGGATGGCTGGTCGCTGATGAACAAGAGTTTATGAAGAAAGTTGAAGAAGTATGGCAGGGTTATGAAATAGGAATACGACAATTTTGCAGAAAACATATTTTGTCAAAATATTCGACTGAAATTTTCTTCTATTCACTTGTTCAAACAATACATTATGACGATGATAATTGTTAGAATAAAGCAATTACTTTTTCGCATATATGGCTTGATAGATATTTTTGGACCTTTTCTTCAGATGGCTTGCATGATGGTTTATGAGCCTAAAATTATATTAGATGCAGGTTGTGGAGAAGGTTTATCAATCAAAGTGCTTAAAAAATTTGCAAAAAGTAAGTTAACCAATGCTTATAAATTAGGTATAGATATATATTTACCTTATTTAAAAAAAGCTCGAGAAACTTACGATGATGTTATTTTAGCAGATTTAAGATTCATCCCTCTACGTGAACATTCTGTGGATATAGTATTTTGTATAGAAGTTATAGAACATTTAAATAAAGCAGAAGGAAGGATGTTATTGGTTGAGTTAGAAAAAATCGCCTTAAAACAAGTCTTCTTAACAACTCCAAATTATTTCTTACCTCAAAATGCTATAAACGGTAACCCGTTTCAAATACATAAGTCATATTGGAAATCTGAAGAATTCAAGAAGTATGGTTACAGAGTTTTTGGAACTACAGGCTTTAATATGCCTCTTTTACTTAAGACTTCTTTAGTAGCTAAAATTTGGAATCTAATTATCAAAATTTTTGCTGCACCAATAGTTAAATCACATCCAAAGATAGCTGGTGGACTTCTCTGCGTAAAACAGTTAACTAAAAAGAAATAATAAGATAATGTGGGAAATAGAAAAGGAGAAAAGACAAAATAATGAAAAGTGCAAGATTAACTTTACATTATAATATTGTTATAGTTTCCATACTGTTTTTCCTTTTCTTTTATTACATTCACTGGAAAAATGGCTTGCTTACTTTGCAAGGTATGATCAATTGGGGCGATTCGGGCATATTTTTTACTAAACCCGAATACGCTTATGAGAGCTTTCTTTTTGTTTGGCAACAGAACTTGGATACTTATGGTGCTAGCTCTACATCTATCCTCTTTTCAGGTATACTAACTACACTTTGTAAAGGGAATGCTGCACTTGCACAAAGGATCTGGTTGCTTTCCCCTCATTTCCTAATGGCTTTAGGAATGTTTCTTTTGCTTAATAATCTTTTAAAATCTAAAGTTGTTACGATATTGAGTACGTTTTTATATATTTTTGCTCCATCGGCAATTTATTCATTCTTCCAACTTTCACCTACCTTATTTGGATACTTTGCTTTTCCAATACTAACACTTCTCCTTTTAAAAATGATGGAGAACCACTTCAAGATAAGCTGGGTGGTTGCCTTTGCTACTATATTAGCAATTTTAAGTATGTGTTTTCTGCAACTTCCTCTCCTCTTCTTCCCGCTTTTAGTTACTTTCTTAGTAGTTCATATAACTTTAAATTATAATTTTAAATATATTATAAAAATTTTTTTATTAATGATAATTGTTGCGTTACTTTTTATAATTCTGACACTTCCTCAGTCATACTATTATATCGAGCAACTATTTAAGATGGTTAAGATGGGTAGCATTTATTATGGTTATCAAGAAATTAGCTCAGAAAGAATAGTGAATGCTATGAAAGCAAATTTTTCATCCCGTTGGGTCATAGATAATCTTTGGTGGTACTCATTTCTTACAGGTTTTGTTATTTCATGCTCCCTTTTACTTGTAAATAGTAAGGAAAGAAAGGAAAAAGCTTTAGAATTTTCCCTTTTAGCTTCTCTAACTATCATTTTTTGGCACCTTAATACGACAGGACAACTTCTTTGTATTTTCGAACGTTTCCCATTTCTGGCGTTATTCGAACAGTTTAAACTCAGTTTAATCCTAACATTTACTGATACGGTCTTGATAGCCCTCTTTGCAGACGAACTTTCGGTTAAATTTACGAGAAAAATGTTAACAACTACCACACTCATATGCTTGTTTGTTATAATAATGATAGGTAACTTATATCATGATTTCATACCTAGTTATTATAATCCAAGTCATCCAAAAAGTTTAGATTTGATAATGGGGAATAAGGAATGGTTTTCAAAAGGAATAGTTCCTGAAGTATATTATGAAGCAGCCAAATGGTTGGAAGAAACAGATCCTTCTACAAATTTCAAAGTCATGTGGCTACCAATGGATCCCTTCCAATACATTGTATTAACTTCTTGTTTTGTTCGAACTCCTATATACTGGCCTGAAAACTCTACAGCAGCTGAAAATTTTCTCATACATTTTTTAATTTATAGTAAAACCGAGCGATTAGGCGAGCTTCTTAATACTGTTGGAGTTAAATACGTGTTTGTTAACTTGGATGCTAATTCTTATGGCATTTTTAAACATGAAGGCGCGCCTAATTTACTTAGTTGGGGTAATAGACGTTATCCAGTAGGCGACCCGAAGCAATTCATAGAACTATTGAATAAACAGAAAGATTTAAAACTTCTTAATACTGGAAAGAAAACATTTCTTGTTTATTGGAACATTGCGTTTAGAGGATTTATTCAACTTTTCGAGGGCATCTTAGCTTTCAAAACTTCTAACAATTCTTCAGACATCATAAAACTTATTGGAAGAAATATTTTAATTAATGGAGATTTTTCATTAGGTACTGAGCATTGGGTTATTAATTCACCAAAGTTCTTGATAGAAAAAATTAACGGGACTTATGCGCTAAAATTCAGTAGAAATGATGTCAAGGCTAAAAGCTGGTCATTGGCCACACAATATATTGATGTAGAAGGAGATGCTGAGTATCTCATCCAAGGAAGTGTCAAAACCTATAACGTGAATACCTCTTCCATTAAAGTTACGTTCTATAATAAAAATGGAGAAGATATATGCTCATATTACTTGATAGGTGCAAGAAATGAAGCGAAGGAATGGCAATCTACACATGTGAGTGGAACAAATGATTGGTTTGAGTTTTCTGGAATCATTCATGCACCTGTCAATGCCGTTAAAGCAAGTATTAGTCTGATGGGAGGATGGGCACTCGATCCTACACGTTCTGCGGAAACATGGTTTAGTAACATAAGCATACGTAAATATAAAGAGTGGAAAATACCTCAAGATGAACAATCACAATATGCTAAACTTTTTGAATCTTTACAAATGATCCCTTTCTTACGGAATAAATTAGTAGTCCAATTCGCTGATGAGATCAAGGAGCTAAAACTTATCCATGGTTATGTTTCGCTTGGAAGTAATTACATGTTTAATTTAAGTAATGGATATTTTGTTTATAATCTGGCAGGAAGTCCTCCTATTAGAACAATTGAACTTAAGTTTCAAGTACAAAATACTAACAAATATAAATTGGTAATTGTTGCTTCTACTTCATCTGAGGCTTTTATACATATTCAAAATTACACTCAAACCATAATACCATTAAAAAGTGACGGGTTATTCTTATATGAAACAAAATATTTTACATCTAGTATAGGAGTCAACTCCATAAAAATTGATTTTAATCAAGACACAATTTTAAAGGTAGTAGTAATAACGGGTGCTCACATGCCTATATTACCTTTAGAAGAACCATTTACCAATCCAATATGTAATAAAGTAAGCAGTACACGTTATGACATAACCATCAATATCTCAAAGCCTGCTATCTTAATCTTTAAATCTAAGTACAATTCAGGCTGGGAATTAATCAGTCCTAATGGTCAAAAATTAAATGATTTACTCGTAAAAATCCCTTGCTTATATTATGAAACTAATTCTTTTTTATTGAATGAAACAAGCGGCACATTTACTCTAATCTTTAAACCACAGAAAACCAGAGAAGTATTATTAACTTTCTGGATGCTTAGCTGGTTTTCATTCATTATGATAGGTTGCACTTTTATTCTCATTCAAAGGAAACATAAAAATAAGTATGGACTATAAAACTTTAGCTAAGCTTTATAATTCTCAAGCTAATTTTTACGACTTAAGTCGATTTGGAAGTAGAGCTGGGAAGTATGCAGCTAAGATCGAGGAAAAGTATATTTTAAACTTACTTAAGGTTAGAGGAAAAATTCTTGAAGTAGGATGTGGAACTGGAAAATTCGCTAAACTAGCTAAAAATGGTTATTATGTGGGAATAGACATTGCACCCTCTATGCTGGAGGTTGCTAGAAATAAACATGAACAAAGTTCCTGGTTATTAATGAATGGGGAAGAACTTGGATTCAGGTCAAATACTTTTGATGCAATATTAGTTGTTCGTGTTTTTAAATTTTTTAAAAATCCAAAAAAGTTTCTTAGTGAAGCGCGAAGGGTTCTTAAAGAAGGAGGAAACTTAATAATACTTTATGAAAATAGGGATGTTATATGGAGAAGACGAAAATTAATTTCAAAGTTCGGTGAGAAGTATTATTCCACGAAAGAAATGGAATCGATGCTTACAACATGTGGATTTAAAATATACTTTCATAAAAAGGTCGCTCTTTCACCGCATGTTCTTTCAAAATACATACCCGATTTATTAAACTTGGTATTGTTAAAGATTAGTCAGAAATTATCTATTAGTTTCCTTTACACAAATAGCATTATAGTTGGGGAATTACATGACGCATCAGCATAAGAAGTATAAAAGAGTCTCTATAATTGTGTTAAATTATAATTCTCAAAATTTTATTGAAAATTGCCTTAAATCTATTCTGCAAATTGATTATCCAGATTATGAAATTATATTTGTTGACAACGCATCTACCGACAAAAGCGTGGAAATTGCAAAAAGCATATTAAAATCTAGCTTTGCTCATAGTTACAAAATAATAGTTAACAAAAACAATATAGGCACAGAAGGGAGAAATATCGGTGCGCGCTACTCTACTGGAGAATATTTGGTTTTCCTAGATTCTGATGTAAGAGTCGATCCACAATGGTTAAAAGAAGTATTAAAGGTTTTCGATGATGATCCAAAAGTAGGAGTTGTAATGCCTAAATTACTTTCAGCTAAAGACCCTGAAATCTTAGACAATGCGGGACACTACATTGACGTTTTTGGAATTACATATTTCATAGGACGTCTTCAAAAAGAAGTCAAATACACTACGAGAAACGTCATATTCGGAGCTGCTGGTCCGGCTCTTGTCATAAAGTCGGATTTATTCCACCTACTAGGCGGATTTGACTCGGATTATTTTTTACTCTTTGAAGAAAGCGATCTCTGTTGGAGGGTGTGGATTTCTGGTTATAAAGTAATTTTTGAGCCAAAATCCCGTGTATATCATTGGGGCGCATCCAGTTATAAGGGGGGTAAAGGATATAATGAGACTTTTCTTTTTGTGAGAAATAGACTCGCCTCTATGATAAAAAACTATGAAATAATTAATATGTTGAAGTACGTAACTGGAAACATCATACTGATGTTAACATTATCTTTATTACACGTCATCCATAAAGACCTGATACGAGCTAAGGCAACATGGGATGGAATTTTCTACAATTTTAAGGTATTAAAACATACGTTAAGTAAAAGAATTCAAGTTCAACGCTTAAGAAAAGTCACCGATTCTCAGTTAATAAATAATGAAGTAATAAAGAAGTTTAACATAAAAAAATTAATAAAAAAATATAAAAATTTAAATTTATAAGGTTTATTTATGGATGAACCTTTAGTTTCCATAGTGATCCTTAATTATAATGGGGGAGGTGTCTTGGATGAGTGCTTAAAATCTATATTGAGCACAGATTATCCAAACTTCGAGGTAATACTAGTGGATAACGCTTCAAATGATCATAGTGTCGAAATAGCTGAAAATATAAGAAGAATTGCTAATGTTCCCTTTAAAATCATTAAAAATAGCAAAAACAAAGGATATACCGGGGGCTTTAATATAGGTGTTAATGCTAGCAAGGGAGAGTTCGTAGCATTAGTTAATAATGATGTAAAAGTTAGTAAAAAATGGTTACGTGAATTAGTAAAAGTTATTTTACGTGACCCTAAGATTGCCCTCTGTGAAAGCAAAATAATAGTTAATGGTAATCGTGTTAGTTATCCGGGGAATTCGTTTTCAATGCTCGGTTTCTTAAGAAGGGAACCTGCTGAAATTGATAGGGGACAGTATAACAAAGCACATGAAATATTTTCTGCCGTGGGCGTATGTTACCTTCTACGTAAAAGAGCTTTCTACGAAGTAGGTGGTTTCGACAATAATTTCTTTATACAACGAGAAATAGAAGATTTATGCTGGAGACTTAGGTTAAGAGGATATAAAGTGTTTTTTGTTCCTGATTCTATCGTTTATCATATTGCAAGGTTACATAAAGCTCCCATGTTCTATTCTCATGAAATCATTTACGCTAACATTTATCATTCAACCAAAAATAACCTCTTAATATACTTTAAGAATCTTTCGTCTATAAATTTACTTAAATATCTTCCATTAATGATTTGCTTAAGAGTCATTGATTTGCTATATTTATTAATAAAACATAAGCGAGATATTTTACGTATTCGAATTAGTGCTTATAAATTTTTAATAAAAAATTTTAATAAAATAATTTATAAACGGAGATATATACAAAATTGTCTAAAAAAAGTTCCTAATCGTGAAGTCGAAAAGTGGGCTACTAAACCACGATTACGTGACTATTGGTCTTTTTATACTCAATTTATTGCTTAGAAGTTCGCTAATTTTATAAGGCTTAATGGAGAAAAATGCAAGGCTAAAAAGGCTTTTTAAGCTTTGTGGAAATATATTGACAGATGTCTATCTTCCGTCCTTCGAACGAATTATCCGAGCTTTGAGGTCATATTTATTGATAATGCC